>RCMY010000235.1_pt1 | contig 51806 bp, 48 predicted proteins | sample 2041341 | NCBI WGS metagenome assembly RCMY01 (sample SAMN09708234, study PRJNA481090) | Marine sediment metagenome, whole genome shotgun sequencing project.
CAGATTGGTAGAACTTATCGTAGGTTGAATCTTCTTCAAACTGAGGCAAGTCATTCAGCCATGACACAGACCCATCTTCAGTTGCGATATACCCATCTAAGGAACAAGCAATAAATAATTTAACTTTTGACATAGAGTCTTTCTCCATTCATTCTATCTTCTATTCTACAATATCCTAACAAGCTTAGGGACATACATAATCAATAAAGACAAAGAAAAACATCAACACTTACTGTTGATGTCTGATTTTATATGCCACATCCCCATGTACCATTAGTACGTGTTCTACTGTTTAAGCTAAGAATTTCGACTTTAACGCCTCTCATGCTTCCAATAGACATTTGCGGATTGTTTTCATGACCTACGAATAAGTCAAGTTTAGAACCTTGAATTGCTCCACCACGATCTAATACAATCGCTTTAAACGGAACACCAGGTTGAACTCCAGCTCCACTAATTTTGTGGTTGGAAATTTCTACAACTGTACATAAAGGAATTGAAGAAGATGTTGCTAGAATGTAGTAACCTTCATATGTTACTCCTGTCTTCCATGAACCATCTCTTTGACGAACTTCATTGTCGCCAACTAAAATCCCTGCTGAGGTTGATCCTCTTCCATCTGCTCCAACACCACATCCGTTACAGTTTGCACCATAGCGAGTAATTTTTTCAGATGTAAAGTATGCACCTCTTTGTGCGCGTTGTCCACTTTCATAAAGTGTCGGTTTTGTATCTGTTACAGCTTCCGAATTTGGAATTTCTACACGTGATAAGAGTTCGCCTAAGATGTTAAATGTCTTTTTGTATTTCGTTTCCTTAGTTCCACGAGCTCCGTCTTGTGTTTTTGCATATAACCATGATGCACCACCACTTACAACTTCACTGCCAGATCTTTCGATGACTTCTGGCTCATCGAGTTCCTCTACTACGGTCTCAATCTCAAACCGATAAGGTTCCTCGTCACTACTTGTAATATCATTTAATGTCGGATAAGTAATTTCTTGCGCTGCTTCTGCATTTATAGAGCAACCGCTAATGATTGATACCATGGCTAGTAAAACAATTGCCAATTTGTATTTCTTCATAAAAATTTGTCTCCTTTCAAAAAAGACCTCGAAAATATAGCACAACAGCAATTTTCGGTCAAATTATGTGCGTTTTTTTTGAAATTATTGATTAAAGAAACACAAAAAACACCACTAAACAGTGGTGTTTTGATGTCAATATGTAATTATGTGAGTTTGTGTGATTACGAGAAGAAATCATGCAAAGCAGGGTTTTCTAGAACTTTCTTTTTCATCACAATTCCTGGAATAAATACTGCAATAACCTCACCCACAGCTACAAAAAACATGTTAAAAATGAATGGGAATTCTTTGAATAATACCAATTCTAATCCAATAATGATGCCATTAAATACAGCTGGCCACATTAGTTTTAGATATGTATTCTTTGTCTTAACCATTGCATAACAGCTTACCGCTGTCGCAAATGTTCCAAATACTACATCAACCAATCCTAAAGGACTAAATAGATTTGTGATTAAGCATCCCAATGTTATTCCAAAACTATAACGCTTATTAAAGAATAAAAGAAGGAGTGTCATTTCTGCTACCCTTACTTGAATGGGACCAAATGTGTATGGCATTAAGAAAAGCGATAATGCCACATACACACCGGCAATAAGCGCTTGTACTGTTAATTCTTTTGTTTTCATTCTACACCTACATTAATCTGTTATTACGACGACGCACTCGTTTCTCTCCACCTGCTGAAGTAAAGTTTAGAGCTGATTGAATCAAGCCCCAGCTTGACCATACAGATAAACCCAATCCGATTGCAACGTTCATTAAGAAATTCTTTAGTATTTCTGGTTCTTTTGGAATGACTTTCAACACCTCTTTAAACACTTCAAAGAAAGATATTGAGAACACATTATTAAAGGCTCTCCAATAGGAGAACGTTGTTGATAACAACTCCGCAAATAAAATCATACCAACACTTAAACCAAACATGATATATACATCACGTCGGCTTAATGTACCTCCAAATTGACGGAATAACTTAATACCCCAATGGATAATTAAATAACCTGCAAGCCCCGCTATAAAACCGATTTGGTTAATTAGAACCCAAACACCTACACCAGCAAGCATACCACCAATAGCAGCTAACCATGCCACTGTGAGGTTGTCTTTACGTTTTTTATACCCTGATTGAGCTTCTTTTTGATCTTCAAACGTTGCTCCATCAAGAATTTGAACCTTTGTACCCACTCGGAAGATTCCAACATCTTCAGAGGTGCCATCAATACTACTGATATTATGGACATTACCAGCAGCAAGCTGTAGGGTTACTGCATCCACAATTTCTTTGAACTGTTCTTTTGTATCAAGATTGATTAAATTTAATTCTACATTTAATACTAATCCCTCCATATAAACACCACCCATTGGTATAACATCATATGTTGTTCGTAGTGCTTGGATTTCATCAATATGATCTTTTGCATCGCTCACTGAAAGACTAATGCAAATCATATTTTTTCTCTCTAAAGGTGCTACTGTAAAGAATATTTCATTCTCTTTACCATAAAGTGTTTCAATATCATTCATATATGAATAAGTACTTCGTAGTTCTTTAATACTTTCCATCATCATTCTCCTTACTTCCGTATTATCTCAAAATTTCCATAAAATATCGAGTCGTCGTTTTAACCTTGTTTAACTTCTTGAGCATCAATTACAGGGTACGCTATTCTTTCTTTGGAATTATTTCGTATCATTTGTTTCAGTGACGGTACCATGTACAAGACACTGAGGACGATTCCAATCAAGGCATTAATTGCCATGGGTTGAAGCAATCCAAAATTTCGAATTAATTCTGGGTAATACTGAGTTAAAAATGTACCAAATGATACAACACTTGGGTTCGTCATGAATATTTTAACTGCATTTGCAAGATATTCTGACATTACAATTACAGGAATTGATATTAATCCAATTGATATTATCTGATTACGATTTGGAGTTTGGTAGGCTCTTTCAAAGCCTTTTATTCCAAAGTAAGCAATCGCGTAACCAACAATACCTGCAAGGATCCGGAGCTGTGATATAAGAATCCATAAGGCAACTCCTATTACCATTCCTATTAATGCTCCCAAATAACCTTGAGCAAGCGACCCTCGTGGATGAATTTCTTCAATTTTATTTTCTAGTATTCCAAAGTATATCTCTCTATTTAATATTTCCACTTGATTACCGATACGATACACACCCAATTCATCCGTCCTTCCGGAACGATCACATCGTTGAGTGTATGAGCGAGCAGCCAACTCTTCTGATAAGAGCGTAATAATACGAATTAGTTCAACGTTTAAATCCATATCTTTTATGTTTATTGGAATAATTAATTTGTGTTTCTTAAATCTACGTTGTGCTCCCAAAGTAGGATATGTTTCTCTTAAATCATCGATATAATCTAAGAACAAACCATTTTCTTCATCACTAACGTTAAATTCTATTGTATAAAGGCGTATTTTTTTATCAAGCCTTACAATACTAAGATAGCCCTCGTACTCGAAAGCGAAAACACCAAGATCTTCAATGAAGCGATTTTCCATGTTCTCAATCCTCTTTCCTATCTTATTTACCTTTTATTATACAGTGTATCTGTGAACTTTGTGTACAATTCACAAGATAAACTTACCATTCTTAAAGTAAAAGCCCATGAGGGCTTATTTTTGTACTTTATTAAACAACCTTGAGTAATTATCTTGAAGCTGATCTATCATATTCTTACCAAACACATCATTTAGAGCCTTACCGACATACATTACATATGCTGGTTGATTCGTTTTTCCCCGTTTGGGAACTGGGGCTAAATAAGGAGAATCAGTTTCCGACAAGATTCTATCAATAGGTGTCACTGCAAGAGCATCTCTTACGTTTCCACCATTCTTAAATGTCATGATACCACCAAATCCTAGGTAGTAACCCATGTCTAGAAATACTTTAGCATTCTCAACAGTATCGGTATAACAATGGATCACGCCACGTTTATTCACTTCGTGTTTCTGTAGAATGTGAATGAGATCATCAACAGCATCACTGTTATCTGGGTTATTTCTAAGATGTACAATGATTGGTAAATCTGCTTCGTTCGCTATTCTTATTTGTTCAATTAAGCGTTGATGTTGAAGTTCTTTAGTACTATCATCCCAATAATAATCAATACCAACCTCACCTACCGCAATAACTTGGGGGTGATTTAGGTAGGTCATCATTTCTTCCATTTCATCCGTTGAAACATCCTGAACACTTGTGGGATGTACTCCAATTGATAAATGAAACATTGGATTATTCTCAACTTTTGCTAAAGCCTTCTTAACTTCATCTAAATTTCCACAGATGATATTAATCGTTGTTATATTATTATCGATTGCATTTTGAACATATTCATCAAAGTTATCATATAAGGATTCACTTACTAAATGAGCATGTGAATCTATCCACCCTTTATTCATTACTATCTCTACTTCCCTAAACAGAATCTTGAGAATATCTCATCAAGAACGTTTATATCTTCTTTAGCCATTACTACTGATGCAAGCTCAACGTAGGATTCGTTAAGGTCTATTGTGACCAAATCGAGCTCCATGCCTATTTCTAGGGCTTCTATTGCTCTTTGCATTGCTAAATAGCTCTTCTGTACAGCTGCGATATGTCGTTGATTTGAAAGTGTTGGTCGTCTTAATGCAACGGTATGATCTTCATACTTTGTATTGATGGCATCAATAAGTTCATGAATATCTCCTTCAATTGCACTAACAGAAACACCTTCACTATCTTCATTCTTTATTAAATCAGTTTTATTGTAAACAATAATTCGATCTTTATCTTTTGTAAGCTCTAGTAACATCTTATCTTCTTCATCACGTTCTTGTGAAGCATCAAAGACTACAATCACTAGTTCAGAAGATTCCAACGCTTGTCGGCTCTTTTCAATTCCTATTTGTTCTATAACATCACCTGTGTCACGAAGACCGGCAGTGTCGATTAAGTGTAAGGCAACGTTTTGAAGACGTATCCAGCCTTCTACAAGGTCTCTTGTCGTTCCAGCTATATCCGTAACGATTGCTTTGTCTTCATCCAGTAGGACGTTTAGAATACTTGATTTACCAACATTAGGTTTTCCTAATATTACTGTCTTTACGCCTTCTTTCATAATTCTTCCACTCTTAGACTCTTTAAGAATCTTATCAAGATCTAGTAAGAACTCTTTAGAAAGTGGCAAAATTACATCCTCAGTAAGGACAGTAACATCATCATACTCTGGGTAATCAATGTTTACTTCAATGTTTGCGATAATTTGTATCAGTTTTTCTAATAATGGATTAATGAGTTGTGTAACACTTCCTTGAACGCCAGAAATTGCGAGTTCTTGAGCAAACTCATTGGGCGCTTGAATTAATTCCATAACTGACTCTGCTTGTGAAAGATCAATTCGTCCATTAAGGAACGCTCTTTGGGTAAACTCTCCTGGTTCAGCCATACGTGCGCCTATGGATAAGCACAATTCTAATATCTTTTTGGTTACAAGAACACCACCGTGACAGCTGATTTCTACTACATCCTCACGAGTGTACGTTTTTGGTGCTTTAAACACACTTACCAAAACCTCATCAACCACTTGTTTCTTAATAGGGTCAATAATATGACCATACGAGACAGTGTGTGACTCTACTTCATTTAAATCACGTGAAAAGAGTTGATTGGCTAACGGAATTGCATCGCTACCACTCAACCTAATGACGGATATTGCACTCTCTTGGAGTGCCGTTATAATTGCTACTATTGTATCTGTTATCATGTGTTTATTATAAGGAAGATTGCTATAAAGTGCAATGAAGCAACTCTTTAGTTTCCTAATAAAGTTGCTTCATTTTTATTTGTTCTTAAATTCTTGTTCTAATACGTATCGTACTTCTCGAACTGCATCTTCTTGAATTTCAATGATTTCTGCCCCTTGATAATGAGCGATTTCTCTGAGCTCAACTGCAATCTGAGTGAATCGAGAAGCTCCAATAACTAAAAAGATATCATCTTCTGTTAAAGCAGAGACTTTAGTTATTGCTTTATAGTAATTCGGTGCAGGATCACCATAAAGTACTGGCTTATTGTAAAGCTGATCAGCATAATCCATCTCGTCTTCCGTTGGAAGTCCTCCGTGAAGTTCCACAACGCTTTCGCTCCCTGCACTTTGATGTAATCCATCCACATTCATTGTAAGGATTGGGATCTTGTATTCTGCTAAAGCAATATGGGCATCATTTGGTTCTGCTTGTTTTACGACATCAACTAAATTTCTTAGAGTCTTACGATACTCTTCGGGATTCTCGATTGCAAAATCTCTGTGTAAATGATCTCTTATGTCTGGTCGTTCCATGAATGTTTGAATTCCAGACGCTTGACTAATTCCTGCCCCTGTAAATGCTAAAATCATGTTATTACCTCCTATTTCTTCTTTGTAAAAGCATTGATTATTCTCATTGCTATCGCCACAGCAATAAATGTAAGTGCTGCAGCGCATAGATTAATAATTAAGTAATCATTGATAAATCTTAGAATGATATTATTAGTATTCCAAGCAAATATGGGTGTTCCTTCAAAATTACTAAAGAACGCTAAATACACTAAAATAGCGATAATTGTATAATTGTTGATTATCTTTTTCTTGTAGAGATAAATTCCTAATGGTATTGCACTAATTGCTAAAACTACTGCAAATATTTGCGTTATTAATATTAAATTCATAGATTCACCTTTGCCTCTCTATATTTTATCACAGATGAACCAAGAAAAAAGGTAATACCTGTAGCATTACCTTTAATATCATATTATGAAATATATAGAATATCTTTTTCTACATTATTATCTTCATCAAAGCTGACTTTATACCAGTAGCTATTGTCATTAAGAACTTGCCAACGACGTTCCTCTTTAATATATGACCAGTCTTTATCATTTTGATAGTACAATTGAAGATCATTTGCTTCTAGAATATTAAGAATTTGGTTATCATGATAATTATACTCATCAAAATCTGTAAATGCTTTATTACCCATCTCAGAATACACGCTATTTAATTCTAATAGTAAGTCATGAATTTTAGGATCCATTTCACTGACGTTGAGTCCTAGTTCTTTTGCCTCATGTAAAACAATAGGATATGAGTGAGCTGGATAATCGCTGTTCAACTTGATACTAATACGTTCACATTCTTCTTCGTCATCATTGTGATAAGACAAAATAGATTTACCAACACGGATTGATAATGAGCTTGAGCGATCAAGAGATCCAAGTACTACCGGGTGGATGTATTTGTATAATTCTTGATAGTGATGATCTGATGATCCTTCAGGTGCATTCTCTTTCCATAACTTCTCAATACGTTGAACCTCGTTCTGAGATACAGATACCTTCCCGTTTGTTACTGGATCAAGTGGTGATAGTTGGTGGCGTTTGGATGAATCAATGGGCGTGATATAAGCAAGTGGCCCCATCTTAATTTCATCAGCTCCAAGCGTTACTAAGGTTGCTGATGAAGCTGCCTCAAGAGGAATCAGTGCTGTAACATGGTCAGCATAGTTACGGATTACATTAACTATACGTAATGCAGCTACAGTATCTCCACCATCTGATTTAATAAAGAGTGCTACTTTTTCCTTTTTCCCTACCTTTTTAAATAAGTTATAAAAAGCCATGACATCATTTTGACATACTCCACCATTAAACGAGTTCCAGTATACAATGATCGGCATTCCTAGATGACTCTCCAGTTCCTTTAATAAAGACTGTGTCTCTCTAAATTTCAGGGGAGGTTGTTTTATTTCTATTTTTTCTGACATAAAAATCTCCTTACGTATTTACTTAATACTTTACATAAATATTAGCTTGTATTGAAGCATAGTGTCATCAATCGGTAATAATATGCATTCAATAATTAATTAATGTTACTACTACTAGCTTATTCTAAAGAAAAAGAATGAACTTTCGTCCATTCTTGCTTATTCTATGATTCCTAATGACTCTAGAATTCGATTCAAATCTTCATCATCCGTAAAATGTATTGTAACTTTATGTGGATCGACACTAATACGAGTTTGGAGTTTCTTCTCAAAGAGTGACTTCACATAGTTGTATTCTGGATTATCTTTCTTCTTTTCTACTGTCTTTTCTTCTTTTCCAAGTGAATTGACTAATTTCTCTGCTTCACGAACAGATAACTTTCTGTCGTAAATTTCTTGAGCAATTCTAAGTATTTCTTTTTCATCTTGAATTGTAACGAGTGGTCGAACATGACCCATTGTAAGTTTATTTGCAGAGACCATTTCTTGCACTTGTTTTGGAAGTTTCAGTAAACGGAGTAAGTTAGTGATGTGACTACGGGACTTGCTCACTCTGTTCGCTACTTCTTCTTGTGTTAAACCAAGTTTCTCAATAAGTGATTGATATCCTTGTGCTTCTTCCATTACATTAAGATCTTCACGTTGAACGTTCTCAATGATTGCGATTTCCATCATCTGGGAATCATCAAAACTAACAACGATTGCAGCAATTTCATCAAGTCCTGCTTTTTTACTTGCACGTAAGCGACGCTCTCCTGCAACCAGTTCATAGCCTTTATTTGTTTCTCTTACTAAAATAGGTGTGAAGAGGCCATGGGTTTGAATTGATTCAGCAAGTTCATTCAATTTATCTTCATCAAAATGACGACGAGGTTGGTAAGGATTCGTACGAACATCCTTGATTTTCAACATCGTTTTAACGCCACCAAACTCATCAGTATTTCCTTGTTGGATATCTTCTAAAACTGATGAAACATCATCACCAAATATAGCTCCAAGACCACGTCCTAAACGGTTTTTGTCATCAACCATTGTTTTCACGCTCCTTCTTTGTTTGAGATAAGACTTCTTTTGACAGTGAGGCATATGCTTTCGCCCCTTCAGATTTCAAATCATATTCAAAGATTGTTGCTCCACGTGATGGTGCTTCAGATAATTTAACATTTCGTGGAATATTGCTTTTATAAACACGTTCTTTGAAATATTTACGAACTTCTTGTTGAACCTCGATACTTAATCGAGTTCTCACATCAAACATTGTGAGTAGAACCCCTTCAATTTTTAATTGAGGGTTAAATAGTTTTTGTACTAATCGAATTGTTGATAAAAGTTGTGTTAATCCTTCAAGTGCGTAATACTCACATTGAACTGGAATAATCACTGAATCAGCAGCAGTCAGGGCATTGGTATTTAAGAGACCAAGTGAAGGTGGACAATCAATAATAATGAAATCATAATCATCTTGAACTTTGAGTAACTTATTTTTCAACAGACGTTCCCGTCCGACTTTATATTCGACCATTTCTAGATCTGCACCAGCTAAATCAATGGTCGCTGGTATAAGGTCCATTGGTGGTGTTGTAAGTTGTAATCGTACATCTTGTACTTCTTTATTTGTAAGAATCAAGTCATAGGTACTGTCTTTAATTGACATCCTATTAGCACCAACTCCTTGGGAGGCATTTCCTTGGGGGTCCAAGTCTATTAGAAGTACTTTTTGACCAAGGTATGCTAGGCCAGCTGATAAGTTAATACTAGTGGTTGTCTTACCAACACCGCCTTTTTGGTTTGCTACTGCGATAATTTTGCCCATACTGTCACATCCTTCATGTTATTTCTTAAATCTTATAGTGATAATTACCTCATCCTCTGTTTCTTGCATCGAATGATTTACTGGAATTCCTGTTTTTTCAATCATTCCAATAGATTGATTAATTGTATTAATACCAATTTTGATATTTCCTGAAATACCTTTGGTAAGTGGTTTTCTTTTCTTTGGTTTATTAATAAGAGCTTCTGTTTGTGCAACATTTAACTTCTTACCAATAACTTCTTGTAATATTTCTTGTTGTTTTTCTGACTCCAGACCTAACATTGCACGAGCATGTCTTTCAGTAATCTTACGATTACCTAATTGTTCTAAAATTGGATCAGAAAGTTCTAATAAACGAATTTTATTTGCAATGGATGACTGTGATTTTCCAACTTGGTTAGCAAGTTGTTTTTGCGTAATCCCTTGGATTCTTAGTATATCACGATATGCCTTTGCTTCTTCTAAAACACTTAAATTTTCACGTTGTATATTTTCAATGAGAGCAAGTGTTGCACTTTCTTCATCATCAATATTACTTATAATTGATGGAATATCTTGGTAACCGGCCATTAACATAGCGCGATAACGACGTTCACCAGCAATTATTTCATAATAATCGCCCATTTCACGTACAACTATTGGTTGGATAAGGCCATTTTCTCGAATGGATTGCGATAATTCAAACAAGCTTTCTTCATCAAACACGGTACGTGGCTGATAACGGTTTGGTTTTATCTTTTCTACTGGTATATCAATTCGATTACTCATGGTTCCTCCCTGACAACGGCGTCTTCTTTATTTTAGCATAACTACGAGGGTATTTATTGGGTGTCTTTTTGTTTTTAAGAATTTCTAAATTATATCGTTCACCCATCACATCATCTTCAAACTTATGCGAAGCTTTGAACGATCCCCCCAGTATAGAAATTGCTTTCTTAGAAACATCATATTCTTCAAGGCCTTTTTGACCTTTCATTGCGATAAATACGCCACCTATTTTTACAAATGGCAAACATAACTCACTTAAAATATCTAAATAGGCAACAGCACGTGCAGTTGAATAATCAAAACTCTCTCGTTTTTCACGAATATAATCCTCTGCTCGTTCATTAACGACGGTAACATTCTTTAATCCACACTCATCAACTACTCTATTTAGGAAATTGGTGCGTTTTGTGGTTGGTTCAACACAGGTCATATGAATATCTGGTCGAGCTATCGCTAAAACGATTCCAGGAAAGCCTGCGCCACTTCCAATATCACAAATTGTTGTGTTCTCTTTAATAAGAGGTGATATCAGTAGTGAGTCATAAAAATGCTTGTGGTAGATACCGGCATCATCATCAATCGCTGTTAAGTTTAGTACTTTATTAACTTCCTGTATTAAATTTTTATACAAGAAAAATTGCTGTTTCATTGGCTCTGAAACAACAATTCCTAAGTCCTGAACTGCTTTATAAAAATCTTTATCTGTCATACTATCTATTAATCCTTAAAATACTTTCCGATATCTCTTCGTGCTGCTTCTACTACTTCAACCACATCATAACTATGTTGTAGTAATTTGTAGCATGCTTCGTAATCGCTTGAGTCAATAATGTTTTTAAATGCTTCTATTTCATAATAAAGAACAGGTTTATCTTGAATATGATGCTCAACATCCTTATCTTTGGTGATGGTTGATACTGACCTCATAATGTTTGCAGATGAAGGCACCATTATGTATCCTCTATCTCCTTGAATTTGAACAAAATTTTGAGAAAAACTATCCTTTGCGCCCACACATTCTACTACAAAATCGGGATATGTCAATGTTACGATACCTGAGGTGTCAATTCCGTTTTCATGCAGATTCGCAACATACTTAACAGTTGATGGTTTTCCAAATAATCCCACTACAAAATGAATGTTATAGATGTTGATATCAGCCAATGCACCACCAGAAAATTCAGGATTAAATACATTCGCAATATTACCTTCTAATAACTGATCATAGCGGCTTGAATATTGACTGTAATTACATTGAACAACTTTGATATTTCCAATGTCTTTGATTTGTTCCTTAATATATTCATAATGTGGCATATGAATATTACATATCGCCTCAAATAAGAATACTTTATTCTCTTTTGCAGTTTGAATCATTGCTTCAACACGTTCTGTATTTCCTGCAAATGGTTTCTCTACGATTACATGTTTTCCAGCTTTCATTGCTTGAATTGCTTGACTGTAATGAAGGCTATTTGGTGATGCAATATATATTGCGTCAAGTTCTTGATCTTCGAGCATCAATTCATAAGAATCATAAGCTTTTGGTATTTGTAATTCACTCGCAAAAGCCTCTGCTCTCTCTTTAGTACGCGAATAAACAGCATCAAATGTTACTCCATCTACTAAACGACCAGCAGTAACGAAATTCTTTACAATTAAACCACTACCTATAGTACCGATTCTCATAAATCAACCCTCGTTTCTATCTCTAATTATATCATACTCACCTGTCATAACAATTCATTATTAACACAAGTCAAAAAAAGAACACTTTGACGTGTTCTATTTGCTTTGTGTTCTCTGTTTTAACACTATTGCGAGAATTGCGATATCAGCTGGATTAACTCCGGATATACGGGATGCTTGACCCATTGTAATTGGTTTGACAGCTAATAGTTTTTGACGACCTTCAATTGATAGATTATCAATTTTTTCGTAGTCGAAGTCTTCAGGTAGTTTGATGTTTTCCATTGAACGAAGCTTTTCTGCTTCCTTCATTGCTTTACGGATATACCCTTCATACTTAATTTCTACTTGCATTTGGAATGCTAAATCATGTCTTACTTCCATACCCATTAGATCAAGAACCTCTTCTAACTCAATTCCTGGTCGTTTAACAGCATCATAAATTGTTAGATCATGAGTTTCGAATGGAGAGTTTTTTGACTCAAAGAACTTAGTAAATACATCGTTATGAGGAATCTTAATTGTCTTAAGCTCTTCAATAGTAGAATCAATAGTCTTTATATCTTCTGCAATTTCTTGATAATCTTTTTCACTTAGAAGACCAATTTCTTCTCCATAATGTGATAAACGACGGTATGCATTATCATGACGGAGTAAAAGTCTATACTCGGCACGAGACGTTAAAAGGCGATAAGGTTCTAATGTTCCTTTAGTAACAAGGTCATCTATCATCACTCCGATATAAGCTTCATCTCGTTTTAGAACAAGTGCTTCTTTCCCTTGATTTTTTAAAGCCGCATTAATACCAGCCATTAAACCTTGACCAGCTGCTTCTTCATAACCTGAAGTACCGTTGATTTGACCTGCAGTAAATAATCCATCAACTGTCATTATTTCTAATGAAGGCTTAAGTTGAATTGGATCAATTGCATCGTACTCAATTGCATAACCATACTTTTGTACACGGCAGTTTTGAAGCCCAGGAACAGTACGAATCATTGCATCTTGCACATCTTCTGGTAGGGATGAGCTAAGACCTTGAGCATATGTAGTATCAAGTGATGCAGCTTCTGGTTCTAAGAAAATTTGATGACGGTTTTTATCTGCAAAGCGAACAATCTTATCTTCAATAGATGGACAATATCTCGCACCAACACCTTCAACAACACCGGAATACATACTTGATTTTTCTAAGTTGGCATTGATAATTGCATGTGTTTCTTCATTTGTATATGTTAAGTAACAAGGATATTGTTCTTGAATAACATCTTCTTTTTTTGTTTTATTTGAGAAGTAATAAGGTTTATCATCACCTGGTTGTAATGTGGTTTGTGAGAAATCAATACTATCCGTATAGATACGAGCTGGTGTACCTGTTTTTAAACGGAATGTCTTTAAACCTAGACTGCGAAGTGATTCGGATAGTTTATTTGTGGTTGGGTCACCTTCTGGACCTGAATGAGTTACTGTTGATGATACTAATATCTTTGAACTCATATATGTTCCGGAAGTAATGATAACTGCTTTAGCAGGAATAAACTCATCACCTTTACAGATAATACCAGTGATTTTTCCATTTTCAGTAGCAATACTTTCAACCATCTTTTGAACGATTTCAACACCTGGTTCAGCTAACACAGCATCACGCATTGCTTTACTATATTCTATTTTGTCAGATTGAACACGAAGGCACTGAACCCCCGGTCCTTTACTTGAATTTAATATTCTGAATTGAAGCGCAGTTTTATCGGCAATTTTACCCATAACGCCACCAAGAGCTTCAATTTCTCTTACAACAATTCCTTTTGCAGGACCACCAATAGATGGGTTACAAGGCATTGCTGCAATTCTATCTATATTTAATGTAAAGAGAGCTGTCTTTTGTCCCATACGAGCTGCTGCAATACTTGCTTCAACTCCGGCATGACCGCCTCCTACAACGATTACATCATACATAATTATTGCCTCCGCATTGATTTTATCACAATTTAGTTTGATATTAGAGTAGTGTGCATTAATTTATCACAGACCTACTAATAAAGTCAATATTTCACATTTTTTGTGATATGTTTCACTTGACACTTTTGCACTGTCGTATTACTGTATTATTATAAGTAGTACAGACAGGGGGTTACAATGTTTAGTATACAATCTAATAGCAACCAACCAATCTTTGAACAGATCATTGAACAAGTAGGAAAGTTCATTGCCTTAGGGGTATTAAAACCCAATGATCAATTACCAACTGTTCGATCACTTGCTAAAGATCTCGGTATCAATCCGAACACTGTTGCAAAAGCGTATCACGAATGTGAAATGAATGGATTAATTATATCGCAAGCAGGAGTCGGGTTCTTCGTCAGTGATTCACAAGAAGATAACCCTATTGTTACTCAAGCCTATGAAACTTTTCTTCTGTCTTATAAGAATCTTATAGAACTAGGTGAGTCGGAAGAAACTATCCTAAATTATCTCGAGAGGTATAAACAATGATTCAATTTATTAATGTTAATAAAAACTATGATGACAAACATGTATTGGAAGATATTAGTTTTAAGATTGAAGAAGGTTCAATTGTCGGTCTTGTAGGTAGAAACGGTTCTGGTAAATCAACTATTCTAAGACTTCTTGCTGGAGTTCTTGATGCTGATGCAGGAATCGTTGCAATAAATGAAGAATCCGTTTTTGATAATCCTAATATAAAGAAAGAGGTATTCTTTGTAAGTGATGATCTTTACTTCCTAACAAAATCTACAATCAAAGATATGATGCAATTCTATCAACTGTTTTATCCTAAGTTTGATCTAAACGTTTATTATGAATTACTTAAGGTCTTTGGTTTCAACGAATCTCAAGCTATCAGTTCCTTTTCTAAAGGTATGAAACGTCAAGTTGCTTTAATTTTGGGAATTTCTGCAAGAACTAAGATATTGCTTCTAGATGAGGCATTTGATGGTTTAGATCCTTTCATGCGCTTTAAAGTTAGACAATTAATCAGTGATTCTAGTTCAAGCAACAAAACAATTACAATCATTTCATCGCACAATTTATCCGAGCTAAGTGAAATTTGCGACTCAATTTTAATGATTGATGAAAAGAAACTTCACTCTCATTACAACGAAAATACCTATGCAAGTTTATACCATCGATTCCGTCTTGCATTTAAGGATGTTATGGATGCAAGTGTCTTTGACTCCTTAAATCCGCTACACATCAATGGAAATCAGAGAATCTTTACACTTGTGATTAAAGGAGATCGTGAAGAAATTATTCAAAAGCTTCAAGCTCTCGAACCAGTCTTATTAGAAAATGACACATTAACTTTAGATGAAATCTTCATCTATGAAATGGAGGCACATAATGAAAGACCTATGTAAATCTCGAATACGTTCATCTCTACTAATCTTTCAATTAAAGCGATTTAAAGTTCTGATTGCAGTCTTCACAGCTCTTTTCATGGCAACGTTCCCTATTCCTTTATTACTAAGAAGTACAGATATCTATTCGCAAATATCTGAGAACACAATGCCAGCAACTATAATCTTTTTACTATTGGTTGTTGTTGTCATTGCAATCATTACACCTTATATGTACTTCAATTATCTCTTCTCCAAGAATTCAATTGATACATTTCACTCATTACCAATTAAACGACGTGATTTATACATTACCAACTTATTAAGTAGCATTATTACAGTACTCATTCCATTTACAATTGCATATGTATTGGGAATCATCGTTGGTAGTCTTCGACTCAATCTAATACTCTCATCCTTTTATTTACTGTCTTATATTAGAATGGTCGTTATTATCACTAGCATTATCATCATAACGATCTACATCATTATGAATACTGGTACCTTATCGGATTCAATTATTTATACTGGAATTCTCTTTGTATTGCCTTTTATTGCTTTTGTAGCAATTCAGTTCTTTGCGAACTCATATATTGTGGGATATCAGTTTAACTCCGTAGAGTATTTGTCACTAATATCACCACATTATGCACTCTTTGAAATTGTGACTACTTATTCAGAGAATTATCGTCCTGATGTAATTTCGTCAGTTTGGTTCTTACTCTCTGTAGGTATTGCAGCCTTTAGCGTTAATCTATATAAGACGAGACCTTCCGAAAAAACAGAAGAACCTTTTACAAATCGTTACTTCTTTACCTTCGTTTCTTCCTTGTTTACTGGAATATTCTTAATATTTGTAACTTCAATTTGGTCTTCGTTCAGCAACAGTAGTAACTTATTAGCAATTAATAACTTAATAATTCCTGTTCTTATTTCTTGTATTGCTTATTTCATCTTAAACATTATCAAGAATCGCTCAACACGAGGTTCCCTACAAACCTTAAGAAATTTCTCCATTGTAACCGTACTAACGTTTGCGCTTTGCTATGGTTACGTATTCACAGGTGGTTTAGGATACATTGATCGCATTCCTGACAAAGAAGATATCAATAACATTGTTCTTAATGTAGACTCCTTCTATGAGGTTCCTATTACTCCTCAACAGGGAGGTAAACTAGTAATTGATGATCCAGAAAACATCGATACTTTCCGATCCTTGCACAAGTCAATATTGGATGCATACCGAAATGATGATACCTCAGTACTACTAAATAACAATTCATTCTTAGGATATAACTACAATGATTATTCAAACTTTGAATTCACATATCATCTGAATGAAAAAAGTAGTATTTCCCGATCTTACATGGTTAGAAAAGATTTAATTCGGTCACTAGCAAAGATTGGCTACTCTAAGAAGCAAATGATTAAGATGCCATTATTTAATCCAGACTACAAAGTAGACACAGTGACCGTATTCAATGGAACTCTTACAAAAAAATTAGATTTTAAGGGACAAAATAAAGAACTTGCAATCCATTATCTCAAAGACTTACAAAATATTCAGGGTGATACACTTCTTTCATCACCTAGCCCTATCGTTTACACGATTTTCTATAATTCCTATAAAATAAATGATAGATACCCAGCACAATCATACTCATCCTTAGCTATTGATGAAAGGATGACGGAAACAATTCAATATCTTGAAAGTAATAGCTCACAGTTATCGACTGTTTCAGATTTTCTGTATTATGCTATTGATTATCAAGATTTGGGTTTTGATTCCGTTTCTTTCGATTACGGACTGTTCTTCCCTACAAATTCAAGTGTCTTCTATGATATCGCTAAAACAAGAAGCAAAGTTTCGCCTGAATTTGTTCAAGGTTTACAAGATAAAACCTGTGCCTACTGTTATCATGATTTGGGAGAAAAAGATCAGAAGTTATCCTATATTGTTGTAGATACACAATTTTCAGATAATTTCTTTACTAACTTTGTTTTAATTCCATTTATAGATAACTAACAAATACCAAGCACATACTTTGAACTAAGTATGTGCTTTTTATGTGTGTAATTTTATGTTAATTTCTTGTTTTTTGGATTATTATATTTTAATATTGTCCCATAAGGACGTGATTTATGAGAACAAAAGTAAGACTCTACCTCTATACGATTAGCCTTGCTTCGATAATACTTGGTTTTTCTATGGCTTCTTTTCCTGAAGTTATTCAAGGGCTTGGTCGCATTATTTCTGAGTCTAACGTACTCATTACAGATTTTATTGCTATTGGTGGACTGGGTGCTACTTTAGTAAATGTAGGTCTAGTTTCTTTGTTTTCTATCTTAATCATCGATATTTCGGGAGCTGAGATCAATGGTACTGTTCTCGCTTCTGTATCTCTAATGTTTAGTTTCTCTTTCTTTGGTAAGAACATTGTTAATATAATTCCTATCCTTTTTGGGACATTTTTATATGCACGAATTACAAAAGAGAAATATCGTGAAATTGTACATATTTCATTATTAGCAACCAGTTTTTCTCCTATATTTAATGAAGTCTTATATCTTGGTTCATACTCTTTTCCCATACGTTTCTTAAGTGCTTTTCTTATTAGTGCATCAATCGGCTTTATTATTAAACCTGTTGCTCGTCACTTAATGAATACTCATCAAGGATTCAACCTTTACAATACAGGCTTTGCAGTTGGTATCCTTGCAACCCTTTATGTTTCTATTCTTAAGTCTTATGGCTATGTTCCCAAACAACGTTTAATTATCGATACTGGCAACACACAGTTTTATAGTTACTCCTTAGTACTATTTTTTACGATACTTCTTATTTGGGCGCTTATACAAGACCGAAACGTGTTTAAGAAGTACCGTTTATTAATTAAGAACTCTGGTTATCAATATAATGATTACCTCATCAAATATGGTTGGGCTACAACATTACTTAATATGTCGATTAATGGTTTTCTCTCTCTAATCTATGTTTTATTTATCGCAAAAGGAGAGTTGAATGGACCCATCATTGGAGCGATTCTAACAGTAGTTGGTTTTTCCGGTTTAGGAAAACATGCTCTTAATATTATTCCCATCTTCTTGGGTGTTTATTTAGGATCTCTGACTAAGAGTTGGACTCCCGAATTACCATCAAGTATCTTTGCAGCTCTATTTGGTACAGCTCTTGCACCCATCGCGGGACATTTTGGTTTCTTCTGGGGTGTTGTTGCCAGCTACATCAATTCCTCAGTAGCGCTCAACTCTGGATACATGCATGCCGGTATGAACCTGTATAATACGGGCTTCTCTGTTGGTATTGTTACTGCAGTAATGGTTCCTATCCTCAAAAAATTTAAGAAGATAGAATAAAAGTATGCCGAAGCATACTTTTTTCAAACTATTTTTTCTTTGGAATAGGTTCGTATCTGTTTAATGTTAAGAAGTTATTTTCGATATCGAAATCAATATCTAAGATATAACCCAATCCATTAGGTGTCGCAATTTCCTTGAAATCACTAAATGGTAATGATTTTAAGAAGATTAGGATTGTCTTAATTACTCCTGAGTGACAAACAATGGTTACTGAATCTTCACCGTTTTTACTCATATCTGAGAAGACTTGTGTTAATTTTCCAAAGAGTCGTAACGTAACTTGTGAGATTGTCTCACCGTTAACGTGTGGTTTATTGAGAATATACATATCATTGTATGGAACATCATCAATTTCATTCCATTTCAAATCTTCATAATCTCCAAATCCAATTTCTCTAAACGCAAAGGTTGATTCTTTTATTGGTGTTTCCTCACCATATAATAGATGGAACGTATCGATTGTACGTACTAAATCGGAAGTATAGTAACGATCTGTTTTAGGATAGTCATATTCTTTTCGATATTGTTTTAAATCTTCGATTCCTTTTCTCGATAAGATTGTATTACTCCATCCAGTGTAAAGCCCTTGGTCATTTCCTACTGTATAACCATGTCTAACAAGCACTAATTTCATATGTCTCTCTCCTTTAATTATCATTCTACCAAGAATTGCATAATAAAACAAAAAAGAAATAACCAAGTTATTGACCTGATTATTTCTGACTAATTTCAATTAGCTAATTCTTGTTCCATTCATGACGTTACCACCAGATACTAAATCAAGGCCATTCTCATCTTCAGCTGCAAGAATCATACCATTTGATTCAATACCACGAAGTTTTGCAGGTTTAAGATTTTCGACAACTACTACTTGTCTTCCTTGTAGCTCTTCGATTGTAAAGTTTTCTACTAATCCACTAACGACTTGAACTATTTTGTTTCCAAGATCTACTTGAATTACGTATAATTTGTCTGCTTTTGGATGTTTTTCAACAGATACAATTGTTCCTGTCTTAAGCACCATTTTTTGGAATTCATCGAAAGTAATTTGTTCCATTACTTCTTCTTCTTCAACAACAGGTTTATTGATTACTTCTTCAAGTTTCGCTATGGTTTCTTCTTTATCAAGTCTTGAGAAGATTACTTCTGCTTTTTCTATTACTTTATGTCCTGCTTCTGTAACTCCAAATTTACGAGCTGATTCAAAACTTGTATCCTCAGCATTGATTTGTCTTAGAATTTTTGCGGATGTTTCTGGAATAAATGGTGCTAATGCAATTCCACCTACTCTGATTAATTCTACTAAGTTATAGAGTACTGTTTGAAGACGTTCGTGAGTTGCTTCATCTTTGATTAACAACCATGGTTGAGTATCATCAATATATTTATTACCCTTACGGAATAAACTCACTATTTCACTTATTGCATCGGATACATGAAGTGTTTCCATCTTTTCTTCGATTTTTGGTAGTAAATCTTTTATTGATTGGATTAGATCTTCATCGATTGGTTCTGGAGTACTGTGATGTGTAAGACTACCATCAAAGTATTTATTAACCATACTTACTGTACGTGTTACCAAGTTACCGATAATGTTTGCAAGGTTCGTGTTAATACGTTCTACCATGATTTCATTAGTTATATGACCATCACGTTCATATGGCATTTCATGAAGCATAATATAGCGTACTGGATCAACTCCAAGTACTGATGCAACATCATCTACATATACTGCATTCCCTTTTGACTTACTCATTTTAGCGTCGCCTGTTAATAACCAAGGGTGACCAAAAATTTGTTTTGGTAACTCTAAGTCGAGAGCCATTAACATAATTGGCCAATAAATAGTATGGAAGCGTAAGATGTCTTTACCAATTAAGTGTACATCTGCTGGCCACCATTCATCAAACTTAGCTGAACTGTTTCCATCGGCATCGTAACCAATACCTGTAATATAGTTGATAAGTGCATCAATCCATACATAGATGACATGTTCTGAATCAAAATCAACAGGAATACCCCATTTAAAGCTTGTACGAGATACAGCTAAATCTAATAGAGGTTCCTTCAAGAAGTTTTGAAGCATTTCATTTTTTCTTGATTCTGGTTGAATAAAGGATGGATTGTCTTTAATGTGTTGGACAAGACGGTCTTGATACTTACTCATTTTGAAGAAATATGTTTCTTCTCGTTCTCTTTGTAGTTTTGCACCACAGTCAGGACAAATACCATCTTCTACTTGAGAATCAGTATAGAATGCTTCGTCTGACTTACAGTACCAACCTTCGTAGAAACCTTTGTAAAGGTCTCCTTGGTCGTACAGACGTTTGAATATTTTTTGTGCTTGTTCCTTGTGGTACTCATCTGTTGTACGAATAAAATAATCGTAATCAACATTCATTAAATCAAAAAGATTACGAATGATTGTAGATACATTATCCACATGTTCTTTAGGAGAAATACCCGCATTTTGAGCATATTCTTCTATTTTTTGACCATGTTCGTCAGTTCCTGTTTGGAAATAAACATTATAACCTTGAGCTCTTTTAAAACGTGCTATCGCATCGCCTAATACAATTTCGTAGACATTACCAATATGTGGTTTTGCTGAAGTATACGCAATCGCTGTCGAAATGTAGTAATTATTTTTATCTTTCATTATTTTGCCTCAGCTTTCTTCTAAGCTATTATATCGTATTTGTTATTATGCTACAACGCTATACACTTACTGATTCATCGTTTACTTACTATATTTCAATGATAACTAAAGTCTTATCATGATTTTTTATACTAAATACTCCTATATCACGTCTATTTCATGAATTTTTTTTAGTTTTAACATATAATGTTTAGAGTTAACGGAGGAATTTATAGTGAAAAAATCTAAATATATAGTCTTGATTGCTTTACTACTTTTTGTAACTGCATGTAGTACAAAAAAAGAAGATGCAAAACCTGTAGAAGATACAAGCAAGAACCCTATTGTGAATCATGGTGAAGAGAATGATCCAGTTGCAACAATCACAATGGAAGATGGTGGTGTTATTGAAATCCAACTTTACGCGAAAACAGCACCTAACACTGTTCGTAACTTTATTTCCCTTGCGAATAAAGGTTTCTATGATGGTGTAATATTCCATCGTATTATTCCTGGTTTTATGATCCAAGGTGGTGACCCTGAAGGAAGTGGAATGGGTGGTCCTGGTTACAGTATTCGTGGAGAATTTAGTTCTAACGGAATTGAGAATACCCTTAAACATGAACGTGGAGTTATTTCAATGGCAAGAAGCCAAGAAAACGACTCTGCTGGATCGCAATTCTTCATTATGCATCAAGCAGCACCACATCTTGATGGATTGTACGCTGGGTTTGGTAAAGTAATAAGTGGGATTGAGAATGTCGATAAGATTGTAGAAGTTGAACGTGATAAGAGTGATCGTCCACTTACAGAACAACGTATTCAATCCATTAAAGTTGATACTAAAGGCGTTACTTTCGAAGATCCAAATAAAATGTAATAGAAAAGGAACCTTATCTTTCGATAAAGTTCCTATTTTTTATGCCTCGTCAACATATTCCTTACGTAGTTTTGCGATATCTTCTGCATTGATTTGCAGAACTTTATCTACATAGTTCTCAAATGTTCCATAGTCTTCTTGAATTGCTTTAAATGCCTCTGAAATGTATTCTTCTTTAACGATAATATAACCCTCAAAGTTTTCCATCTCTTCTTTAGTAGCATTTGGATTTTCATTTAGCATCTTTTGACGCATCATAATACGGTTATCATGATTCAACTCATTTGTTCGTAAGTAATCTTTCATTACTACTTCATCACTTGCTCCTAATAATTTTAGAATTAATGCAGCTGCAAAACCTGTTCGATCTTTTCCAGCTGAACAGTGGAAGTAGGTTGATCCTTCTTCATTCTTCAATAATATTTGAATGAATTCACGGTATTCTTTTTGTGCATGTTCATCTCTTACAAAAATGTCGTTTAGACTTTTCATATAATCAAGTGATGTTTGACTGCTTTTATTCTCAGCTGCTTTTAACATCGCTTCTGGATCAGCAGATTGGCGAACACCTTTCCCAATAATATCAAGATGAGTGTATTTAACACCATCTAATATTACGTTTGGTTCTCTATCTTGTTCATCAAGAGTTCTGAGATCCACTACATTTTTTAATTCATATTCGTTAAGAAGTTTCTCTTCAATATCTTGAGTAAGATTTTTTAAAGGGCCTCCTCTTAATAAACGGTGAGGTTTAACGGTTCCATTTTCAACCTTTAATCCTCCTAAATCGCGAAAATTTAATACACTACGATGCATAGTTCCCTCCTATTAAATAAAATCCCGTTTGCACGGGATTAGTCGCTTTTCTTCTTTTTCTTTTCTTCCAGACATGACTCGCATATCCCTTCAAAGGACATATCATGACTGATTACAAGACAATGTAATTCTTTCTCTACAATAGCGTGCAGTTCATCTCTATATGGAATTTCCACGTCGAAAATACGATTGCAACTTTGGCATCTAAAATGATAATGATCGTGTGTGTTTTTATCATAAATGTATCCTAATTCGGGATGACGTACACGATTAATAAGTTTTTCTGCATAGAGAACGTTTAAGTTTCGATAAATAGTTGCGATACCGATTGATTTACCTTGATCTTTAAGTGCTGTATGAATTTCATCAGCAGTCATATGGCCATCGGATGCTTGGATTAAATCGAGAATCTGTTGACGTTGTTTTGTTAATTTAAGATTCATTTGCATCACCATCGCTATTATATCACAAAACTAACGATCACCATTGAAAATTGAATTCTTTACTACTACATAGTCTACTTTACGTATTGATTCTAAATCATTTCCACCTGCATAAGAGATTGAAGACTGTAAATCTTGCTTCATTTCATTAAGTGTATCTTTGATTGAACCTTTATATGGTAATAGAATTTTTTTACCTTCAACGTTTTTGTGTTCGCCTTTTTGATATTCTGATGCACTTCCAAAGTATTCTTTGAATTTTTCACCATTAATTGTCACAGTTTCTCCTGGAGATTCTTCATGACCAGCAAATAGTGAGCCAATCATACACATTGATGCTCCAAAACGAATTGATTTAGCAATATCACCGTGATCACGGATTCCACCATCAGCAATTAATGGTTTTCTTGCTGCCTTAGCACACCATGCAAGGGCTGCAAGTTGCCATCCTCCCGTACCAAATCCTGTTTTAAGTTTTGTAATGCATACTTTTCCCGGGCCAACACCTACTTTAGTAGCATCAGCACCCGCATTTTCTAGTTCGCGTACCGCTTCTGGAGTAGCTACGTTACCAGCAATAACAAATGTCTCAGGTAAATATTTTTTAATGTGTTTAATCATTGAGATTACAGCATCTGAGTGTCCGTGAGCAATATCGATTGTAATATACTCAGGGATAACTTTATCGTCTGCCAATTTCTTAATAAAATCGTATTCACTAGCTTTAACACCAACACTTATTGATGCATAGAGATTACGTTTAATCATATCTTTAATGAAATCATAACGGCGTTCTTCATTAAAACGGTGCATTACATAGAAATAGTCGTTCTCAGCAAACCAAATTGCTAAAGGCTCATCAACTACTGTTTGCATATTTGCTGGTACTACTGGCATTGCAAAACGACGGTTTCCAAATTCTATGCTTGTATCACATTCTGATCTACTTTTTACAATACATTTGTTTGGTATTAACTGAATATCCTCATAATCAAAAATTTTCATCTTGTTCTCCTAATTATTTATTTTCATGGTACGTTGCGTACAATTCATTTTTTGATAATCCATTTTCTTTAGCAACTGTCGCAATTGCTCTTGAAACTGATTGTCCATTACTTATCGCTAATTCAATATCACTTAAGAAGTCTTCAATTGTTTTTTCTTCTTGAATTTGTTCTGCTTCTATAACAAGTACAAATTCTCCTTTAACAACATCTAAGGATTCTCTTACTTCAGAAATTGTTCCTCTCACAAACTCTTCATGAAGTTTTGTAATTTCTCTTGCCATACATATATTGCGATTTCCATATTCTTCTTCTATTATTTCTAATGTTTTCTCAAGTTTATGGACGGATACATAATATATTGTCGTCATTGGTAATGATTTATTTTGAATTAATTGCTTTCTTAACTGTGATTCCTTTGCTTCAAGAAAACCCATGAATGCAAAGGGTTGCGCCACTAATCCCGAAGCAACTAAAGCATTCAAAAAGGCACTTGAACCTGAAATAGGAACGACATTATAACCTTCTTTTACTACTTCACTCACCAGTGTTTGTCCTGGATCTGATATTAGTGGATAACCGGCATCACTTACTAAAGCAACATTTTTTCCTTCAGCAAGTAAATCTAGAATCCCTTGTGAGCTTTGCTTCTCATTATGTAAATGATGGCTAATTGTATGTGTCTTTATATCAAAATGTTGTAGTAACTTCTTAGTAGTTCGTGTATCTTCAGCTGCAATGACATCAACTGTCTTAAGAGTCTCAATAGCTCGTGGTGTCATCTCTTGTAGATTACCAATTGGTGTTGCTACTAGAAATAAGCTTGGCATGTTGTTTTTAAAACTTTGTTGGATCATAAGTTACTCCGTTTGAAACTTTGAATAATTTCATAACCACATTGGTCAATCAGTAAATTTACATTGATTCCTGGTCTTATTCGATCTTTCATTGCTACAAAGATACCTTTATAGATAACTTTATCTTGCATAGTCATGTCTAATAATATGGATTGAATATTCTCATTGTCATTTAAAGTCATCATGGTAATTAAGATATCAAAGAGAAGAGAAATATTGTCTTTATCTAATTTTTTATTCTTGATGCCTTCATGTTGTAAATAAACGATGGATTCATGAACTCTCTTTTGATCTAGCATCTTAATAAACTCAATTGCTATATCTTTTACTTGATGGTAGACTTCACTGTCAGATAATTCAATGATTGTCTCTAGATTAGCTTCTGTTTGTGCAAGTACATAGGCATCTAATGCATCCAATCCTTGTTCAAGTGCAGCTTTATACAGTATTTCTTTATCTGGTTCTTCTAATTGAATCATCATGCAACGAGATTGGATTGTCTCTAGTACTCGATTAGGAGCAGAAGTCGTTAAGATTGCTGTAATATCGCTTTCTGGTTCTTCCAAGAACTTTAGAATGCTATTCAATGCTGAAATACTTGCGTTCTCAACATCCTCAATAACATACACTTTGTGTCCATCTCTTTCTAGATTTGTTTGTCCAAACGAATCTTTTAATGATAGTATTTCTTCTTTTTTTATACTTGCGTCATCTTGTCCTAAGATTCTGTAATCTCCATGTTGTTTTTCTTTAATACGTATACAACTCGGACACGTTCCACAAGCTCCTATTTTCTGTTCTTGACACATAAGACTTTGCGCCATGTATTCCGCAAATGAAAAAGCATCGCGTTTTCCTACAATTAGGTATGCATGCGATACCATATTCTTTTCTTGTTGTTTATGAAAGAGATTAAGTGCTTTCTCTTGATTAATCATTAAGTATACCTTCTATGATTTCAATTGCATCTTTAGCAATTTCTTCAACAGTACGATTTCCATCAATAACTTTAATTCTATCTGGAAAACGACCAATCACTTCTTTATATCCTTCATACACTTTTTGATGAAATAATTCCCCTGCTAACTCTAAACGATCTTTAGCACCACGTTGTGATGTACGATTTAGTCCAACAATAGGATCAATATCGATAAATATCGTTACATTTGGCAAGAATGATTCTATTGCAAAAAGATTCATATTCCATACTTCTTCAATTCCTATGCCTCGTGCATATCCTTGATAAGCTAATGATGAATCAACAAAACGATCACATAGAACCAATTTTCCATCTTCAAGTGCTGGTTTGATTTTTTCAACAATATGTTGACGTCGACTTGCAGCATATAACAATGCTTCTGTACGATCATCCATTTCTTTATGATTTGGATCCAATACTATTTCTCTGATTTTCTCTGCTATAGAGATACCACCCGGTTCGCGAGTCAATAAAACTGGAGTATCCTTTGCTTCAAAATACTCCGAAATATATTTTGTTAATGTTGTTTTACCGCTTCCGTCCGGTCCTTCAAATGACACAAATAATCCCATATTAACACCTCTTCAATATTATAGCATGCAACGTAAGTTTGTTGTTATGAAAAGTGTTTTCTAGTATTATAAGGTTGTTTGGAGGGCATATGAATTTTAAGATAAAAGAAACAAAACAATACGATGGTATCATTGTTGATGTCTACAATACTTCATTTGAAACGAAGGCTGGCCCATTTAAAGCAGAAGTATTGAAACATCCTGGTGGCTCTACAATTGCTGCTACCCATGATAATGTGCATTTTTATATGGTTGACCAATATCGATTCGGAGCAAATAAAATGATGACTGAGTTTCCAGCAGGAAAACGCGATCATCAAGAAGATTTTATGGATGTTGCTCGAAGAGAGTTACAAGAGGAAATTGGTTATCAAGCCAATACAATTGTCCCTTTAGGCTATATTGAAACATCACCAGCTTTTCTTGATGAAACGCTTTACCTTTACTACGCAACTGATTTAGAGTTTGTTGGGCAAAATCTTGATGAAGGCGAAGAAGTTCGTGTTCACCAGATGACTCTCGATGAAATTGATGAAGCTATTGTAAATAATGAAATTACAGATGCTAAAACTATTGCCTTAGCAATGCGTTTAAGACATTATGTATCGAATCTTTAAGAATCTTTAGTTAGATTCTTTTTTTTGTAAAAATTCTTAAACACCATATCAAAATAACTCTCTTTTGAATAAACAATTTTTAGATTCACAGGATAATCATTCGTTAATATATCGTCAACTTCTTTTTTAATATCATTTAATGATACTTCAATACGATACACAGATTGATTATTACCATTCTGTTCGTGTATGAGAGCAGATGAATCAATATTTGATATTGGTGCCCTCAGTTCTTTTCTTACTTGATTCCTTCCCTCAGGAATTTGGATAATTACTTCCATTGATTCTGATATTTTATTCCTTTCATAGATTGGAATATATGCCTCAATAAATTTTGAAGATTCATCGTAATTCACAATCGATGCTATTATTTGATTTTCTTGCAAGCTAATCCCTCTCTTAATTGGCTGAAGGTAGTGGAGCTTTCCTGCTTTTGATGCTTTTATCGTTAACAAGTTTCTAGATTTATTTAGTAAATCTAGGTCTGCTTCAATCAAGCATTTATCATTAAGGTGACGTGTTTGTAGATTTCCTGCTTCAGACATTAACTGTAAATACAGAGTATCTGCTTGACTTGATAGAGAGTATTCTTGTTTAAGTTGTTGGATTTCTTCTCCTATCATTTTTTGAGTACCTTCATCCCTACTTTGATTCATTTCCTTTACTTTCTTTTCTATTTTTTCTTGAATCGTATTTTGTGTTTTTATGTCACTACTCACTTGATTAAGGTAATATATCATTTTTGTATGATATTCCATTTCTAAACCCTTATTATCAAGAGTATTCATTTTACTATTAAGGGCTTTTATGTATTTCTTTATCACTTCTTCTTGCCTATTTATGTGTGTTAACTTATCTTCTAAAGTTTGATATTGATAATCAAGAGTCTTGTTATTGAGCACAATCAGTACATCTCCTAGTTCAACATTTGCACCTTCTTCTAGACTAATTTCCTTAACGATTCCTGTACTTGGGGTAGTGATATACTCAATGTTTTTCAATGAAACATATCCTTGAATATCAATACTGTGGTTTTTGTAGATTCGTGTCGATAATGCCAATAAAAGTACGATTGAAAAAATAATAATAGACATAATTAACCAACTACTCTTCGATGGAACTCTTTCCATATACTCTCTTGATTTTTCATACTGCTCTTTATCAATTATCATTATTTCACCGGTTTGTAGTACTCGATTTTAATGAGTCCTTGTTCATTACTGTAGAACTTACTATACAGAATCCCAATATCATCAATGTTGTTTTCATACAGATAGATATCAAGTGCTGATGTAGCTAAGGATAAGAATTGAACATCACCTTCAAATAGGATTGAAATACAATTTGATATTTCTATTTTTTCCATTACATCAAAATTTACTGCATTCTCATGGTCATCTAACTCAACATACATTTCATAATTAACACATATCTGACCATTATGATTAATTTGTGTATCACTTACTTTAGAGATTAATGGTTTATTACTGCATATGTTGTTTAATTTGAGCCTTGTTTCAAATCTAATGATCATAGCTTCAATTTGATTAGGGTTGATTTCAATGTGTTTTTCATAAAATACATTCTTTAACACTAAAGTGCTATTAGGAATTACATTGAGTTTTGGCATTTTCTTTTTTCTCCTGGGTTTTGACTTTGATACATTGCTGCATAGCTACCATTCTCTTTCATTAACATTTCATGTGTTCCTTGTTCAACAATCTGACCATTCTCCAGATAAAAAATACAATCACATTGATATAGGCTTGTTAACCTATGAGTAATAATAATGATTGTTTTACCTTTTAATTCATTAAATATCGTATTGTTGAGATAATTTTCTAAATTTGGATCAAGATTTGAACTAATTTCATCAAAAATATAGATATCACTATCCCTAGCAAGTGCCCTCGCAATCGCAATGCGTTGTTGTTGACCAAACGACAAATTTTTTCCACCTTCTTCAATATGAGTAAAATATTGCTGAGGTAATTTTCTAATAAATTGGTCAGCCCCTGACTTCTTACAGGAATTTATGATTGCTTCATAGCTTGTATTACTGTTTCCAATTTTTAGATTGTCATAAATAGTTCCCGAAAACATTGCTACACCCTGAGGAACGTATGATATTTTTTCTCTTATTTTATTAGTCGAGTAATCCTTTAAGTTGCTATCCGATATTGATATTTCTCCTTCATAGTTTTCCATATACTTCATTAGTAAACGAGCTATTGTACTCTTACCTGCACCACTCTCACCTACAATCGCAACTTTACTTCCTTGATTAATATTCATATTTAGTCTATTTAATACCGTTTGATAGTCATATGAGAATACCACATTTTCAAACTTCATATCTCCGTTTGTGAACGTATCTATTCTATTTTCTTTACTGCATTCTGTCTCAAGTAAAAAAGTCTCACTCAAACGATTCATTGATAATTTCAAGTCTTGATGCATTAATTGGAAAGTAATAATATTCTGAATTGGTTCTACAAAATATTGACTCAAGGATTGAAATGCTATGAGTTCTCCAAAACTGATAATAGACTTCATTATCAAGATTGAACCTACACCTAAAAAGACAATACTTCCTAAAGAAGGAATACTGCTTGAAAGTGTTGAGTAGATATTGTTTAGTTTACCTTCTCTGTAGTTTGTCTTTATGCTTTCTATGAACTTATGTTGTAGTTTATCGAATTGTTGGGATTCATCATTCATCGATTTGATTGTATCTATGTTCTGGAATGTTTCAATGATATGAGAGTTTAACTGAGACTGAACTAGCATTTGTTCTTCATTGATTTTCTTAAATGATTTTTTGAATAAATTGACTATGATAATTTGAATGATAATGCTCGCTACAAGGATTAGAAAAAGCTTTCCACTGATACTTACTAAATAAATAGCAGATATTATTGATACAACTATATCTAATGGTAGTGAAACAGACAGAGACAGTAATAATTCTTTTACAGTTAAAGCATCTTGAAAACGTGTTGTAATATCACCAATTTGGCGTCCATAGTAATAATCAATTGGCAAATATAGAATGTGACGATAATACTTTAAAATAAGTGGAATATCTACTTTACGTGTTAAATAGAGAATGTGAGAAGTACGTATGTATGACAATATAGATTGTATTATAAGAATAACGACGCATACTAAACTAGCATTAAAGATACTTTGATTTAATTCTAAAGGAATGTACTCATCAATGATTATTTTTGATATAAAACTTGTAGTAATACCCAATACACTTAGAAACAAAGAAGATAGTAATACTGATATTAGTAGCTTTTTCTGAGGAACAATCAGATTTCTAAATAGAGAAGATAGAGTGGATACTGACTCATTAACACGTTCAAAGTCATTCTTTGGTGATATTAATACTGCAATATCTAAAAATAAAGCTTTCAATTGACTCTCTGAATAGACTTCAATTGATTTCTTTGCAGGATCAGAGATAATAAAATTACGATTTCTCCTAACTTTATGAAGTACCACAAAATGATTCATTCCATAATCGTTAATACAATGGAGTATCATTGGAAAATTCATCTTTTTATCAATATCTTCTAGCTTTACCTTTACTACTTTCACATTAAATTGATAGAGTTCTAAACAATTCTTCATTGTTAATAAATTAATCCCATGACTTCTAAATAAGATATTTTCACGAATCTTGATTAATGGGATATTTTTTCCATAATGCTTCAGTACATTTGATATTACTGCTATACCACAATCTTTTTGATCATGCTGTTGCACATGGGAATAGGTAAATCTCAAATTCATCACTCCAATCTATAAATAAGTAGGAGTGCAAATTGGGAAAACCTAAAAAAAACACATCTTTATAATGTGTTTTCGAAGTCTTCTTTAAATAAACTATACATTACATCATCATGGACAACACCTTTAAAGTCTTTCACAGCTGTTTTAAGGTATCCTTCTTGCTTGAATCCAAGTTTCTTGATGAGTTTATGAGATTTTTCATTTTCGGCAAATACACGAGCTGTAATGATGTCATAGTGATAAAAATTAAAACAGTGAGTCAACGCAGCATGTAGAGCTTCACTCATATACCCTTTTCCTGCATACTTTTCACCTAACCAATAAGATATGAGTGCTGAATTAACACCATAGCGAATCCTATCAGGATCTATATGAATGACACCAATTGCTTTTCTACTTGCTTTCTCAACAATACAAAACCCTTGCGTTATAGAAAATCTATCAAGTTCTTCGATATATATATCTCGAGTATAAGGCAACATAACATTGTATTTCTGAACATAATTACTGTTTACTAGCGTTAATAAATCAGTAACATCTGTTTTTCTTGCTTTTCTTAGAATAAGTCGCTCAGTAGTTAACATACAATCCCTCCGTTATTAATTTAAGTATAGTAAAAAAGTCCTAATTTTAATAGGACTTTTGGATTTATTAATCAAATGTACGAAGTGGTAAGATTAATTGAATAATTGAATCATCACCAGGTGAACGTAATACAAATGCTTGCATCTCACCAACAAATAGAATTCGAATTGATTCAGTCTTAAATGATTTCAAAGCTTCAATGAGATAACGACCACTGAATGATATTTTGAGAATACCTCCAATATACTCAAGTGGTTGTAGGACTTCTTCAGACGAACCAATTTCTTGTGAACGAGAACTTAATATTACTGATTCAGGACTTGATTCTAATTTAACAGTCCATGATCCATCAGCTTTTAAGAATGAAGAACGATCCAGAGCATTAATCATTTCTGATTTGTTCATTAACATTTCAAATCCATACTCATTTGGAATCAATCGGTTAACATCTGGGAATAGACCATCAATTAATCGTGATTGAATTAATGTATTATCAACATAGAATTGAACAAGACGATCGGATACTGCAATTTCAACTTCAGAATCTGTTTGAATTGTTTTTTGAACTTCATATAAGTTTGTAGCAGGTATACAGATATTAAAGTTTAACCCTTCAGGGATTTCGATTGTCTTTTTAGCAAGTCGGTAACTATCAGTTGCGATACAGTTAAGTGTTGTACCATCAGTTTTAAAGTTAACACCAGTAAAAATAGGACGATCTTCGCTTGTAGAACAAACAAATGCTGTTTGAGATATTACTTCTGAGAATACTGTTCCTTTAAGTGTGAATGTTGTATCAGGTTTAGCAAAATCAATCGCAGGATATAAATAAGCTTTACTTCCATTAATATTATATTCAGCTTGATTACCACTCACTCGTGTTAAAGCGCCATCAATAATTTCAATATTAATAATTGATGCATCAAGTTTACGTACTGCTTCAAGAATATAACGAGCTTCTAAAACAACTCTTCCTTCTTCATAGACAGTAAGTTGATTATCTTCAGTTCTTTCTATAATTTCGCGAATTGATATGTTTGAATCACTAGCAACAAGTTCTAATGAATCATTTTTTAAATTAAAGAGTATTCCAGATAATATTGGTAGTGGGCTATGAGTAGAAGCTGCACGACCAACAGATGCCAAGGATTTGTATAGAGCTTGTTTTTTAATAGTAAATTTCATACGTTCCTCCATGAGTTTTCACTTAGTAATATTATAACATAATAAGCAATTCTTTAGTATCTGTTTAAGCCATTTTATTACTATATATATACTATAAATAATACTTATTACTATTAAGGGGTGTTGATAAGTGGATAACATCTCAAATATCGTTTAGAGAGTGCGTTTCTTATTGATTTTATGCTGTGTAGAGATTGGGGATTGATGGGGATAATTTTAAAGAAAAAGCAGGACTCAGTGTTACTTGAATTCTGCTTCAATTTCAAAGATAGCTTTAGCTAATAATGCATCAGTTTTCAATTTTTTATCAATTTTATCATAAGCACTTATAATTGTTGAATGATCTCGTTTTCCAAAATCTTCACCGATTTTATTGTAAGGAAGATCTAAGTGTTTTCGAGATAGATATATAGCTATATGTCGTGCATTCGAAATTGCTTTAGTTCTTGATTTCGAGATTAACTGCGCTTGAGTTAATCCATAATAGTCTGCAACAATACGTTTAATAGTCTTAGTTGTTAGTTCAGTAGTACTAATGCTCTCACCTTTTGTTGTTTTAAAGGCAGACATTGCTGTTTCTATACCTATATGTTGTCCATTATCTGAGAATTGAATGGAATAGAAGAGCAATCGATTAAGAGCTCCTTCTAACATTCGTACATCTTTAGAGAAATTGGATGCTACATAGTGTAAGACCTCTTCGTCAAAGATATCAGAATCAACACTTCGGTTTTCAATCTTCATTTTTAAGATAGCTAATGATGTTTCAAATTCAGGGGAATCAACACCAACTGATAAACCTGATGAGAAACGACTAATTAAGCGGTCCTCAAGGCCTTTTATCTCTGTTGGTAGCCTATCACTTGTAATAACAATTTGCTTACGATTATAGATAAGTTCATTAAATATATGGAAGAAAATCTCATGTGATTTTTCTTTACCAGCTAAGAATTGAATATCATCGATTAATAGAACATCTAAGTTATACATTCTTTCTTTAAATTCTTCAATTTCTCGATTTTGAATTGAATTGGCGACATCCCTAACAAAATCTGAACTCGATGTATAATAAACTCTTGCATCTTGATTATTATCTTTAATATAGTTACCAATAGCGTTTAATAAGTGTGTTTTACCCAGTCCAGAGTTACCGTAAATGAATAATGGAGTATAGAATTGACCAGGTCGATAAGCACAACCTAATGCTGCAGAATGACTTTCTTTATTACTAGGGCCAACCACGAAATTATTGAAGGTTTGATTGGGTGAAATTCGATCATTCGTAAATTTCTTAATATTATTATTGATTTCTTGGACAGGATCTGGTGAAAAACTAGGTTTTTTAGCAAACTCATTCTCATCCATTACCTTAGTATTTATTCCCTCGCGACCTAAGACATCATTTATTGCTGTATTTAGGAATTCAATCTGATCTTGAATAATAACTTTTTGTAAAAATGAAGAAACCACAACAGTTGCGGAGGTATCACTTATTGATCCAAGACGTGTATCCATTTCAATATATGTTTTGTATATTACAGGTTCGAGAGAACTATTTTCTTGAATATATGTTTTAACTTTAGTCCAAACATCATCCAAATAGAATTGCATTGTTGTCATAATAGTCCTCCTTGCACTATTAATAATACCAAATTGTTATCAAGAAATCTTATGAAAATCACTTACAAACAGGTTATCCACATTTAGATAAGTTAAAAACTCAATGAACAGTGGACAAAAGATAGTTTTCCACATCTTTCCACAAGTTTTAAATGTTTATAAGTGTTGAAAGAATTATCAACTCTCCACACATATGTGGGTAATTTGTATATCAACAAGAAAAACGAAATCTATCAACGATTTATCAACGCATAATAACGTCTTAAATAGTGAGTATATTTGAGTTATCAACACTTATCCACACTGTTGATAACTCATGTTGATAACACGTTGATTATCGTGTGGAAATATAAAAATATTTAGAAAGTTAAAAAAGTTATCAACATTATTATCAAAAATTAACCACATTAAATTTCAAATTGTTTTTTTGTGGAATTTAATATGATTTTTCGATATTTTACAGATAATTAATATCGAAATTACATAATTTATTCAGAAAGGTATTATTTTTCTAATTAAGAGCAAATATTGCAACAATATACTGTAAGAAAAAATAATCTATGAAAAAATTAATTTTGAATATCAATACACATTGACATTTAGCATAGGATTATATATAATTTTAAAGCATTTGCTCTTTATCGTAAAAAGAAGAACTGGAGGTGGTTTTCAATGAAGAGAACTTATCAACCGAGCAAAAGGAAACACCAAAAGGTCCATGGCTTCAGAGCCCGTATGAAAACTGTAGGTGGACGTCGTGTCTTAGCACGTCGTAGATCCAAAGGAAGAAAAGTGTTATCTGCATAATTAGTCACCCATGCGGGTGGCTTTTTTGTAATTACTTATGAAAAAAGATCGCAGGATAAAAGATGCTCGAGAATTCCAGAGCATCATGCAAAAAAAGAAATTTAGGAATTCAAGTAATTTTAGTGTTTATTTTGCTCATAAAAAGGATGAAAAAACTCGTATCGGTATATCTGTTCCTAAGAAACTTGGGAACGCTGTATTGCGTAATTTGACTAAGCGACAAGTTAGACATATGTTACGTAGTATTGATGTCGATTCTCTTGAATTTGATGCGATTATCCTTGTAAGAAAAAACTATTTCAATAATACCTTTGATAGTAACCGAAAAGACTTGGAAAAACTCATGAAAACGGTTAAAATGTAAGGGTACGCATGTTAGGAGAATTTAATGAAGAAACATAAAAAACTAATAATCATTCTGTTTGCACTGGTAGTGCTTACAGGGTGTGTAAACTATATAGACAGAGATACCGGAAAAATAATGGTAGACAAAATCATCCATTGGGGTGATGCATGGACATGGGGTAAGGAAAACTGGTTCGAAGCACTCTTCGTTTGGCCAATGGCACAAATTCTTAACTTCTTTGGTCAATATACAGGTGCTTTCTTAGCAATCGTTATCTTGGCTCTACTTGTTCGTCTTGCAACATTACGTAGTTCAATTAATTCAACAATCCAACAACAAAAAATGCAATTGATGGGTCCAGAACAACAAAGAATCCAAGAAAAATATCGTAATCGTACAGACCAACAATCAAAAATGGCAATGAATACAGAAATTCAAAAGCTTTATCAAAAACATGATATTAAACCTTTATCAGCATTAGGTGGTACTTTCTTACAATTACCAATCACATTTGCAATGTACTATGCTGTTACACGTGCTGATGTTATTATTCGTGGAACTGTTTTAGGTCAATCCTTAGAAATAACACCTAAAGATGGATTTGCATCAGGTAATGTTGTTGTTATCGCAATCTTCTTACTGATGATTGTTGCACAAGCATCATCAATGTTCTTACCACAATATATGACACGTCGTAAGATGAAGAAGTATCCTGGTCAAAAAGCACCTGCAAACAATACAAACTCAATGATGTTTATGTCATTAGCGATGATTGTATTCTTCGCTTTAAACTGGAATATCGGTATGAGTTTATACTGGATGATTTCAGCATTTACACAATTAGGACAAACACTATTCATTAACTGGAAATACGGAAACCAATAATTTCGAGATAAGGAGGACATCACATGAAGCAATATACTGCAAAGAATATCGAAGAACTTTTAGCAAATGTAGCTAAAGAAAAAAATGTAAGTGTAGAAGAATTAACATACTTTATTAAAGAAGAAAAAGCAGGGTTCCTTGGCTTTGGATCAAGTGTCACTGCTGAAGTTTATGCGCTCCAAGATGTTGTTGACTTTACTCATGATTATTTAGAGAAATTCTTTGAAGGATTTGAAATTCCTGTATCAATCTCAATCGAACAAAGTGGCAATTCAATTAATGTTAATCTTGATGCAGATAATAATGCAATCATTATTGGCCGTGGTGGTAAATCACTTGATGGAATTCGCCAAATGACACGCCAAGCAGTAAGTGCACATTTCAAACGTCGTTTCTTTGTAACTGTTGATGTCAACAATTATAAAAATGACCGTTATGCAAAACTTAAAGCAATGGCTAAACGTATTGCACGTCAAGTTCAAAAATCAAAGGTAGATGTATCCTTAGATCCAATGCCAAATGATGAACGCCGTGTTATTCACAAAGAACTTACCGATGTTAAAAACATTCGTACAATAAGTGAGGGTGAAGGACGTAATCGTCATCTTAAGATTGTTTATGATAGTAACAAAGAATAAGGAATCTTCCTTATTCTTTTCTTTCTTTGGAGGCTTGTATGAAAGTTATTGTTGGCTTGGGTAACCCAGGTAAGAAGTATGAAAAAACACGTCATAATGCAGGATTTATCGTTATTGATGAACTTGCTAAGAAGTTAGGCTGTACATCTTTTACAGATAAATTTAAAGCAAAAGTATGCGAAACATTTGTAGGTAGTGAAAAAGTTATTCTTATTAAACCACAAACATATATGAATTTATCAGGGGAATCAGTATCGGCAGTTGTTGATTATTATGATATCTACTTGGAAGATTTATTAGTCATTACTGATGATAAAGATATGGAAGTTGGACAACTTAGGATTCGTCTTAAGGGAAGTTCTGGTGGACAGAATGGTATTAAGAGCATTATTCAACATCTTGGCACCCAAGAGTTTTCACGTCTTAAAGTAGGGATAGGGTCACATCCTCATATGAATGCTGCTGATTATGTTATGGGTAAAATCGATGAAGAAGTTGCAATCGACAAAGCTGTCGATGCTGCTTATGATTTCTGTTCAGGAAAAGATATGTTATCCATTATGAATGTGTATAACATGAAAGGTAATTCATGAATTGGTTATCCAAGTATTTAGAAAAGAGTAATATAGTTAATGCTTTTCTTGAAGATAGTGCAACATTTTCACACTTATCACTTTTTCAAGAGACTCTGTTAATCTGTGGTTCTGTTCAAAAAAGAAAAGAACCGCTTTTTGTCGTAAAAGAAAATGAGTTTCAAGCAATGCAACTTGTGGATTCGTTACAACGTCTACAACCTGATTTAAGAGTTGTTTACTACAATCAAGAAGAATCTCTTCGTGTCGAGACAATTGTTCAATCAGAAGTCATGCAATCAAATCGTATTGATGCTTTATATAGAATACTAAGTGGAAATTTCGATGTATGTATAACACATGCAATCGCGTCTGTTCGCAAAATATCATCGCCACAAACTCTTAAAGATAGTATTATCACAGTTCATATTGGAGATGATGTTGACATTAATGACTTGCTGATGAAGCTTCATTTTATGGGCTATCGTCGTGAAAAGTATGTTGAAAAACCCTTCACGTATGCAATGCGAGGGGGAATCCTTGATATTTATTCGATTCAAATGGAGAAACCTTTAAGAATTGAATTTTTTGATACAGAAGTTGAAAGTCTTCGTTATTTTGATATTGATAGTCAACGTTCTGAGAAGACGGTCGATGAAGCAACAATTGTCTTCGCAACTGAAGTCATCCTAAGTGATGACAACATCCAAGATATTATCAAGCCAATTGATCATGCTCTAAAACATGCATCAGAACCCTTAAGAGATAGTTTGGAGATTAAGAAAGACCAACTACTCAATGGTATGTATGATGCTTCACTATATCCTTTACTTTCATTTTGGAACGAATCATCGACTATTTTTGACTTTATTGGTCAAGAAATTATTCTAGTAAGCACAGAAAATGGAATTCATAGAACCTTAGATCAAAACGAACAAGATGTTCTTGAGTTTCAAGAAGAAATGATTATGTCAGATACAATGATTCCTTTCCATGAAATCTATCATGATTTTAACCAATGTATTCAAGGAAAAACTACACGTTTTATTCAGGAGTTCCAAGGTTCCAAAGATATCTATCTTCCTTGGCACCAAGCTAATATCGTATCAGAATCCTTGAGCGATACACTTCAATGGTTAAAGAAAGAAGCAATATCCAATCGTGTTATTATTGCTCTTGATGACCAAAATATGGAGTCTTTTATTAATGAACTTTTAAATAATAGTATGAATTATTCTATTTTATCGGATTTTCCTAAAGACCATGGGATTTATTTAGATTACTCTGAAATAGAACAAGGCTTCATTCTTGATGATGTTGATGTCCAAGTGTATACAGCATTTGAGTTGTATCATTTTAAACGTCGCAAGTTTAGATATGATGATAAGTTTGCGAAAGCAGAACATCTAAATCAACTGCAAGATCTCGATACATCAGACTATGTTGTTCATCGACAATACGGAATTGGTAAATATATGGGGATTGCTACGAAAGAGATAGAAGGCATAGAAAAAGACTTCATGCGCATTCAGTATCGTGATAATGATGAATTATTTGTACCTCTTGAACAATTTAACTTAGTACGTAAATACATGTCTTCGGAGGCTATGGCGGTACGATTAAGTAAATTGGGAAGTAGTGTTTGGCAAAAGAGTAAAGAACGCGTTGAAGCAGATATTGCGATGGTTGCCGATAAGTTAATTCAGCTTTATTCAAGTCGAATGGATACTAAAGGATTTGCCTATCAAAAAGATACAGAATACCAAATCGAGTTTGAAAAATCATTCCCATATGATCTGACACCAGATCAAGTGCAGGCAGTTAAAGAAATAAAAGCAGATATGGAAAGTGATGAGCCAATGGACCGATTATTAATTGGAGATGTTGGTTTTGGTAAAACTGAAGTAGCGATACGCGCTGCATTTAAGGCTTTTGTGGACCATAAACAAGTCGTATTTTTATGTCCAACAACAATTCTAAGTGCTCAACATATGCGTACATTTAAAGAAAGATTTGAAAACTATCCGATTGTGGTTGAGGTTCTTAACCGTTTTGTATCGGATACCCAACAAAAAGATATAATCAAACGAGTTAAAGAAGGCAAGGTTGATGTGCTTATTGGTACTCACCGTGTCTTATCAAGAGATGTTAAGTTTAAAGATTTAGGACTATTAATCATTGATGAGGAACAACGCTTTGGTGTAGAGCACAAAGAGCGTATCAAGGAGTTAAAGGTGTCTGTAGATGTTTTATCACTTAGTGCAACTCCAATACCTAGAACCCTCCAAATGTCTCTTATTGGGCTTCGTTCACTCTCTCAATTGAATACAGCTCCTTCTAATCGTCTACCAGTAATGACGTATGTAATTGAAAAGAATGAGAAAACCATCCACGATATTATTGCTAAAGAGATAAACAGAGGTGGACAAGTATTCTATTTATTTAATAATGTTGAACAAATTTATAATGTCGCAAATCATATTTCACGAGGGAATGTGAATGCAAGTGTTGCAGTAGTACATGGTCAAATGGATCGTACTGAAATAGAAGATGTGATGGTTCGATTCATTGCTAAAGAGTATAACGTTTTGGTTTGTACTACTATTATTGAGACCGGAATTGACATTCCTAACGCTAATACAATTCTTGTTGATAATGCTCAACGTTTTGGCTTATCTCAGCTGTACCAAATCAAAGGACGTGTTGGTCGTTCTGATCGTCTTGCGTATGCATATTTCATGATTCCAAGTAGTAAAAATCTTACTGAAGTTGCTCAAAAGCGTCTTCAGGCAATTAAGGAATTTACGCAACTCGGTAGTGGGTATAAGATTGCTATGCGTGATCTCACAATACGAGGTGCAGGGGAATTACTTGGAGGAAACCAATCTGGATTTATTGATACTGTTGGTATTGATCTTTATGTTGAACTTCTTAAAGAAGCAATCGATAAACGTAAGGGCTTGAAGGTTGAAGATTCATCTCAAACAGAGTCATCTGTTAGCGTCAATGTTAGTGGGTATCTTCCAGAGAATTTTGTTGAGGATGATACTGAGAAACTAGAGATTTATCAATTTATAAATAATATCAATACTGTTCATGACTTACAGTTATTCTATGAAAGTATGACGGATAGATATGGTAGTTTACCACAAGCGGTACAGATGCTTCTTGAGAAAAAACGATTGGAGATCTTTTTAGCTGATGATCGAATTGATTCTTTTAAAGAGAGAGTGAATCGTGTTGAACTTGTTTTTACTCAAGAATACAGTGATATAATAGATGGTGTGGCGCTGTTTGAGACCGTTTCTCAGCGTTCTGTCGATATTGTGATAAAATATATCAACAGAAAGATAACACTGCATGTACCTATCTATAAAGAATGGACAGAAGATTTAATATATATCCTCGATAATGTTAAGGAGAAACAATCATGAGACTGGATAAATACTTAAAAGTATCTCGAATAATCAAAAGACGGACCGTTGCTAAAGATCTAGCAGATGACTCTCGAGTGTTAATAAACGATAAATTAGCGAAACCATCGAGTGAAGTTAAGGTGGGTGACGTCGTAGAGATCCGATTTGAACACAGACATATTAAGATAGAAGTTAGTTTTTTAAGTGATAAAATATTACGTAGTAATCCTCCAATGTATGAATTAATTGAAGATAAACGTATTGAAAAAGCAGTAGATTGATTCAATTTCACGCGTTTAAATTGTTAAGGTATTCACATAGAAAGCGCTAAATTAGGTGAAAAAGGTGTTTTTCAGTCTATTATTGGTGATTTACTCGTGTTTTCACATAGTACCATGTGTTAGGACCATGAAAGAAAACTGCCAACTCTTGAAATCATAGGGATTGTCAGTATAATGTTAAGGTATAGCAAAGGAAGATTAGATATGGCAAAAGTCAGAAAAGCTAAAAAACAATCGCCGATTGTAAAACTATTCTCAATGGTAGCAGCAGGAGCTGTCCTTGTGATGTCTGGAATCCTTATAACAGGTGCAGTTAAAGAAGTGTATACAACATTTCAACTAAAAAATGAGTTGAATGAAGTTAAAACACAATATACTTCAGTACAAGACGAAAATGTTGATTTACAGAATGAAAAAGATAAACTTGAAGATCCAGCATATGTTCAAAACTATGCTCGTGGAACACAACTATTATCCAAAGATGGAGAGCAAGTATTTGTGCTCCCTAAAGGTGAAGAATAGTTTCATATTTTATGCTTTTATGAAGCGAGTTAAGAGCTCGCTTTTTTTTATGTTTTCACAGATTTAACTTTATACTAAAAAGGTGCTATTATACTGTATTTATGGTATAATAATCATGTGTAAAAAGGATGGATGTTATGGAAAAAAATAGCTCATATATCACACTTGGACAGTTCTTAAAATTAAAGGATTTTGTTCAATCAGGTGGTGAAGCAAAACATCTTATTCATACATTCTCGATACAGGTGAATGGAGAAGATGATAACCGTCGTGGACGTAAACTTTACGTTGGTGATGAAGTAGTTATAAATGGACACAAATATGTCATATCAGACACCAATGAAGATTCATAATCTTCGGTTGCGACAGTTTCGTAATCTCAACAATGTATCTTTAAAGTTCCACAGTGGAATGAATGTCATTGTTGGTGATAATGGTCAAGGAAAGACCAATCTTGTCGAATCACTTGTTTTTTTGTCGTCTGGAAGATCATTTAGGGTTGCTGATGATTCTCTGCTTATTCATACAGCGAAAGAATTTGCAAGTATAGATGCTGACCTCGATAATTCTACACAGCTTAAGGTTGTGATTAGTGATAAAGGGAAGTACATGCAAATTAATCAAAATACTGTTAGGAAGTTGAGTGATTTCATGGGACAGTGTAACGTCGTGTTATTCAGTCCTGATGATTTAAATTTTATCAGTGATACTCCTCGAAGACGACGACATGATATAGATTTAGAGTTAGGTAAGATGTCCAATCAATATATTGGTCTTCTAAGTTCTTATAACAAATTGTTGACAGAACGAAACGCTCACTTAAAAAGTAATTCAGTTGATTATGACTATCTTGAGATCTTAACGGACCAGCTGATAAAGAGTGAAGAACCAATTATATGTATTCGGGAAAAGTTTTCCCGGGAAATAATTCCATATATCAGTGAAATATATCAAAAGCTTACAGGGACAGAGTCGCTTGTATCACTTGAATATAAATCACCAGTGAGTTGTGATGGAGATATTTCTAGTAAACTATTGCAACGAATGAAAGATTCTCTACAGCGTGACATCGAAACACGGATGACAAATGTAGGGATTCATCGAGATGACTTTATTTTTAAAGTGGATGGAAGTCCTGTTCTGCATGTTGCTTCTCAAGGTCAACGTCGCATGCTTATGATTGCGTATAAATTAGCACTTGTAGAGTTAATTCATAAGCAGTTAAAGATGTACCCGATTTTGTGTTTGGACGATTTATTCTCTGAACTCGATAGTGGTCGTCGTAAGAGTGTTGTAGAAATGTTGCCTGAAGCAATGCAAGTATTTATAACAACAACAGATTTGAGTTTTATTATAACGAATCGCGATCATTATGTATTCGAAGTAGATAATGGTCAAGTTCGTCAAAAATTAGGAGGTTCTGTATGACAGTTGAAAAAGTAAATCATTCCTATACATCTGAAGATATTCAGGTTTTAGAGGGCTTAGAAGCCGTTCGTAAACGTCCTGGAATGTATATTGGTAGTACAGCTGCTCGTGGACTACATCATTTGGTGTGGGAAATTGTAGACAATGGTATTGATGAGGCTCTAGCGGGCTTTGCAGATGAAATTAGAGTCATAGTTGATAAAGAGAATGTAGTTACTGTTTCTGATAACGGTCGTGGTATTCCGATTGGAATTCATGAGAAGACAGGTGTGTCTACTGCTGAAACTATCTATACAGTACTTCATGCTGGTGGTAAGTTTGGTGGAGGAGCTTATAAGGTTTCTGGAGGGCTTCATGGTGTTGGTGCATCCGTAGTTAACGCCTTGTCATCATTCTTAGAAGTTAGCATTTATAAAGATGGTATTGAATACTTCCTTCGTTTTGAAAACGGAGGAGAGACAGCAGTACCACTTAAAGAGGTTGGGCCAACTACAAAACAAGGAACAACTGTTAGATTTAAAGCAGACCCAACAATCTTTACAGAAACAACGGAATATTCTCATGAAGTACTTCGTGATCGTTTACGTCAGATGGCGTTTCTTAATAAAGCAATTAGAATTGTCTTTATTGATGAGAGAGAGCCAGAAGAAACACGCGAGAGCGTTTTCCATTACGAAAATGGAATTAGTGAGTATGTTGCGTTCGTAAATAAAAACAAACAAACATTACATAAAGAAATAATCTATGTAGAGGGAGAAGAGGAACAAATTCTAGTTGAAGTTGCAATGCAATACAATGAAGGATTTGTACCAAACATCTACTCCTTTACCAATAACATTAATACTCAAGAAGGTGGTACTCACGAAGATGGGTTTAAACTTGCTTTAACTCGAGTAATTAATAACTATGCTAAAGATAATAATTTACTTAAAAAAGATGATGATGGGTTTATTGGCGAAGATGTTCGTGAAGGTCTCACAGCTATCATTTCTATTAAACACCCTGATCCTCAATATGAAGGACAAACAAAAACTAAGCTAGGTAATAGTGAAGTTCGTCGAATCGTATCAAACATCTTTGGATCACAATTAGATCGTTTCTTAATGGAACATCCAGATGTTGCGAAGATCGTAGTTGAAAAAGCAATCGTTGCTTCAAAAGCACGTGTTGCTGCTCGTAAAGCTCGTGAACTTACACGACGTAAGGGCGCACTTGAAGTGTCATCACTTCCAGGAAAACTAGCAGACTGTTCGAATCGTAACCCATCTGAAAGTGAAATCTATCTCGTTGAGGGTGATTCCGCTGGCGGAAGTGCAAAACAAGGTCGTGACAGTAAATTCCAAGCTATTTTACCTTTACGTGGTAAAGTTCTTAACGTTGAAAAAGCTCGTCTTCATAGAATTTTTGATAACGCTGAAATTCGTATGATGTTAACAGCATTTGGAACCGGTATTGGTGAAGAATTAGACATTAATAAGCTTCGTTATCATAAGATTGTAATCATGACCGATGCTGACGTCGATGGCGCCCATATTCGTACATTGCTCTTAACATTCTTCTATCGTTTCTTAAAACCTGTGATTGAAGGTGGATATGTTTATATCGCACAACCACCACTCTATAAAATTTCTAGAGGTAATAAAATTGCTTATGCCTATAGTGATGAAGAGTTGGATGAACTCAAGGTTGAGTTTGGTGAACGACATAATGTTCAACGATACAAGGGTCTTGGTGAGATGAATCCCGAGCAATTATGGGAGACCACAATGGATCCAGCTACACGTACACTAATTCAAGTTGAAATTGAAGATGCTATGGAAGCAGATTTAATCTTTGAAACATTAATGGGCGATGAAGTAGCACCTCGTCGTGAGTTTATTCAAGCTAATGCACAATATGCAGATCTTGATATCTAGGAGGACGCATGGAAGAAACAAAACAATTTGATAAAATAAAAACGCGTGGTATTGTCAAGGAAATGAAACAATCCTTCGTTTCTTATGCAATGTCAGTTATCGTAGCACGTGCTCTACCTGATGTACGCGATGGATTGAAGCCAGTACACCGCCGTATTCTTTACTCAATGAATGATTTAGGAATGACTAGTGATAAACCTTATAAAAAGTCTGCTCGTATCGTTGGGGACGTAATTGGTAAGTATCACCCTCATGGTGACACTGCGGTTTACGACTCAATGGTGCGTATGTCTCAGGACTTCTCGTATCGTTATCCTTTAATTGATGGACATGGTAACTTTGGTTCAATCGATGGTGACGGCGCAGCTGCTATGCGATATACCGAAGCAAGAATGTCAAAAATTTCGATGGAAATGCTCCGAGATATCAATAAGAACACTGTTGATTTCCAAGATAACTATGATGGTGAAGAGCAAGAACCTTCTGTTTTACCTTCTCGTATCCCTAATGTGCTCATTAATGGTGGTACAGGGATAGCGGTAGGGATGGCAACTAATATGCCGCCACATAACTTATCTGAAGTTATTGATGCAACAATCGCATTAATTGAAAATCCTGACATTACTGTTAAAGAGCTTATGGAAGACCATATTTATGGACCGGACTTTCCAACAGGGGCTTATATTTTAGGTCGTAGTGGTATTAAGTCTGCTTTTGAGACTGGACGAGGCTCAGTTGTAATGAGAGCAAAAGCGGACATTACTGAATTAAGTAATGGAAAACCAGTTATTACAATTACTGAAATTCCATATTTAGTGAATAAAGCGAATATGGTTGAGAAAATTGCTCAACTTGTACGTGATAAAGAAATTGATGGTATTACCGATCTTCGTGATGAATCGAACCGTGATGGTATTAAGATCGTTATTGAACTTCGTCGTGAGGTTCAAGCAGAAGTTGTTCTTAATCAACTTTATAGAATGACTGCATTACAGTCTTCTTTTGGTGTAAACAATCTGGCTCTTGTAAATGGCAGACCAGAGTTACTAAATATTTTACAAATTCTCGAACACTACCGAGATCACCAAATTGAAGTAATTACACGGCGTACACGTTTTGATTTGAAAAAAGCTGAAGAACGTGCGCATTTATTAGAAGGTATGATTATTGCTATTGATAATATTGATGAAGTCATGAATATTATCAGAAGCTCTAAAGATGACGCAGAAGCAAGTAATCGATTACTAGAACGTTTTGGTTTAACTCCAATACAATCGAAAGCAATTCTTGATATGCAATTCAGACGTCTCACAGGATTACAAAGAGAGCGCCTAGAACTTGAATACAAAGAGTTGTTAGTTACAATTGATGATTTAAAAGATATCCTTGCAAATCACAGTCGTTTATTAGATATTATTAAGACAGATTTACTAGAAGTTAAAGAAAAATATGGTGACGATCGTCGATCAGAGATTATCGAAGCTGACTTTGATATGCTTGATGAAGATCTTATTCCACAAGAAGATATCGTAATCTCAATGACTGTAAACGGCTATATCAAGCGTACAACAGTAGATTCCTTCAATGTTCAAAATAGAGGAGGAAAAGGGGTTAAAGGTATGAGTACCTACGATGAAGATGTTGTCGATCAATTCCTTGCTATGTCTACACATGACTTCTTGATGTTATTTACAAATAAAGGCCGAGTATATCGACTAAAAGGATTTAATGTTCCTGCCGCAAGTAGAACTGCGAAAGGTATACCGGTTGTTAACCTACTAAACTTGGATGAAGGGGAAGAAATTAAGACCTTAACCAAAGTAGTTAGAGATAATGACGAGTCCGTTAAGTTTGTATTCTTTGTGACAAAGTATGGTGTTGTTAAACGTGTTGCTGTCTCAGAATTCGATTCAATCCGACAAAACGGAAAAATCGCAATCTCGCTTAAAGATGGTGATGAATTAGTAGCTGCTAAAGTAACTGATGGTACTAACGAAATTATCATTGGTGGTAGCAACGGTAAAGCAATTCGATTCAAAGAAGAGGATGTTCGTGTAATGGGACGTACCGCTTCTGGGGTTCGTGGATTTGATGTCGATGGTGGCGAAGTTGTTGGGGTCGCAACAGACAGAGAAGGTAAGTATATCCTAGCAATTACTGAAAAAGGATATGGAAAACGAACAGAGATTGATGAATATCGTTTAACCAAGCGTGGAGCTAAAGGTGTTAAGACTATTAATGTGACAGATAAGAACGGTCCATTAGTATCTGTACGAGCAGTCGATGGAGATGAAGATCTTCTCGTAATATCCAATGGTGGTACAGTAATTCGTACTCCTATTGAAGATATTGGTATCTACGGACGATCCACAATTGGTGTTCGTGTTATCAAAGTAGCAGAAAATGACACAGTAGCATCTGTTGCTATACTTCAAAATGAAGAAGAATTGGAAGAAACTGAAGTAATAACCGAAAAAGTTACAGAAGAAAAGGGCGAATAGCCCTTTTCATTTGCTCTTCACGTTGACAAAGAGTCTATTTTATTAGATAATTTATGAAACACGATGATAGGGACTAATATAAATAAGATTATCACAGAGAGACGATGTTTGGTGCAAATCGTTATAATTGTTTTATAGTTCTACCCTTGAGATGTTTCCGGCAACAACCGTTATCTGTACGAGTGATGTTTCACGTGAAACATTTGAAAAGGGTGGCACCGCGGTTCATACCGTCCCTTACGTGGGTGCTTTTTTTATTGGAGGAGAGATTATGTTAGATATTAATTTGTTCAGAGAGAACCCAGAATTAATCAAAGAGAACATTCGTAAAAAATTTCAAGATCATAAATTACCTATGGTTGATGAAATTGTTGAGCTCGACAAAGAATACCGTGGTATTAAGACTCGTGCGGATGAGTTACGAGGAATGCGCAACAAATTAAGTAAAGAAATTGGAATGCTTATGGGTAAAAAAGAGTTTGAAGAAGCTGAAAAAGTAAAAAAACAAGTTCAAGACATGGCGGTTGAGTTAGAAGACATTCAACAACGCGAAGAACCTTTGTTTGATAAGCTTCAACAGCTAGTAATGCAAATTCCGAATATTATCGCAGATGATGTACCTATTGGAAGAGATGATAGTGAAAACGTTGAGTGGTACCGTGAAGGATCAACAGAAGATAAAGGATTTGAAGTTCCTTATCATGTTGATATTATGGAGTCTTTCAATGGTATTGATTTAGACTCAGCTCGCAAAACAAGCGGTACAGGGTTCTATTACTTACAAAAAGACATTGCTCGTCTTCATTCAGCGGTCACTGCATATGCACGTGATTTTATGATTGATAGCGGCTATGATTATGTAATTCCACCATTTATGATTCGTAGTCATGTTGTAACGGGTGTTATGAGCTTTGAAGAGATGGAAAATATGATGTACAAGATTGAGGGAGAAGATCTTTACTTAATCGGTACAAGTGAACACTCGATGATTGGTAAGTTTATCGATACAATTCATCCAGAAGAAACAATGCCACAAAAACTTACAAGTTATTCTCCTTGCTTTAGAAAAGAGGTAGGGGCTCATGGGATAGAAGAACGAGGAGTATATCGTATTCACCAATTTGAGAAACAAGAAATGGTTGCAGTTTGTCGTCCAGAAGAAAGTGCAGCTATCTTCGAACAAATGTATAAGTTAACAATGGCATTCTTCCGTTCTTTAGATATTCCAGTACGCGTGTTGGAATGCTGTTCTGGAGATTTAGCTGATTTAAAACATAAATCAGTAGATGTTGAGGCATGGAGTCCACGTCAAAAGAAATTCTTTGAAGTTGGAAGTTGCTCGAACTTAACGGATGCCCAAGCTCGTCGTCTAAAAATCAGAATTGATACAAAAGAAGGAAGAGTTTACGCTCATACATTAAACAACACTGTTGTTGCTCCACCACGTATGTTAATTGCTTTCTTAGAAAACAACTTACAAGAAGATGGTAGTGTACTAATACCAGAACCTTTAAGACCATACATGGGATTTAAAGACAAAATAGTTCCAGATAACAAATAAAATAGGCCCTTATCTATTAGATAAGGGCTCTTGTTTAGCTTATTTTGATTGTAGAAGCTCTGAAATTGTATTTAGAACTGAATTTTCATTGTTTGAACCAATAATTTCATTAGCAACACTCTTAACATCATCATGCGCATTTGCTACTGCATAAGACTTGCCTGCATATGTGAGCATACCGATGTCATTGTTGTAATCACCAAATGCTGCGACATCTTCAGGATTAACATCTAAGATTTCTGTAAGCTTCTTTAATGCGTGTCCTTTGTCCGTGTGTTTGTTCATGACATCTACCCAAACTTTTCCAGCAACTACAGCATTAAACTTCTCCCCAAGGTTAGGATAAATTGTGTTTTCGTAGTTAAAGACAGTATAATCCTTTGAAAAAGCAGTTATTTTTAATATTGGATCATCAACAGTAAGAATATCATCAATTTTTGTGTAGTTAGGATAGTACTCTACTAAAGCCTCAATATGAGAATCATCATAGAGTTCTATAAATGCATCATGTGCAGTTGCAGCGATAACTGTTGTTTCTTTAACGTTTCTTAATATATCAAGAATTTCAACTACATCATTATCGGATAGGCTGTCAACATACTCAATTTTTCCAAAACGTTCAACAATAGCACCATTATCTGAGATAATGCATAATTCATCAGCATATTCAGGAACTTTGTTTTTAATACTTACCAAAGTTCTTCCTGATGCCAGTACCAAGTATTTATTTTGACTTTTTACGTCATCTAGTATTTCTTTAAAATTTTCAGGAACACGAGACTCATCATCTAAGAGGGTGTGGTCCATATCTGTTACAAATAACTTTGTCATATCATAACTCCTTCTCAGTGAATTATACCATATAGCCTAATAATTAAGTAGTAAATAACAGATTACAATCAATTACATGAAGCAAATAAAACTTCATAATGATATTAATATATGTGTAGGTGAAAGTATAAAGAAAACTCAATATGTTTCACGTGAAACATTGATATTTAATATAAATTTGTTATAATAACTATGCTACTACAACGTAATCTAATGAACCAGGTCAGGGTAGGAATACAGCAGCCTTAATTTAGCTCTTATGTGTGTAGTGGCTTTTTTAATACTCAAAAGGCGGTGATACGATGAAACACGAATATTATATGGTAAAAGCAATGGAACAAGCAAAAATTGCTTATCAAAATGGTGATGTTCCTGTAGGAGCCGTTGTCGTTTATGAAGATAAAATTATCGGAGAAGGCTACAATCAAAGAGAGATTAGTAATAGTGTTGATTCACACGCTGAAATTGTTGCCATGAATACTGCTGCAAAACACTTAAACACATGGAATCTAGAAGGGTGTACTCTTTATGTCACCTTGGAACCTTGTCCGATGTGTGCAGGAGCAATTATGCAATCACATCTTGAAACAGTTGTGTTCGGTGCATATGAGCCGAAAAGTGGTAGTTATGGATCTGTGTTTGACTTAAATGATATTAAAGGGTTTAATCATTATCCCAACGTAGTAAAAGGGGTATTAGAAATGGAAAACAAAGAATTAATTCAGACTTTTTTTAAAAAACGAAGAGAAGAAGAAATAGCTGTTAAAAGAGTAAATAGTGATTTGTGGGAACAGTATCTTGCAGTTCGTACAAAAGTTTTCGTAGAAGAACAAAATGTGTCAATTGAAGAAGAAATAGACGAGTATGATTCTTTGGACAGAGGTGATGTTCGTCATGTTGTTGCCATGTATAAAGGTAAGGCGGTAGGCGCATCTCGTTATATTATGTCTGGCGACAGCATCAAAGTGGGTAGAGTAGCGGTACTTAAAGAGTTTCGAGAGAAAAGTGTTGGCTCAAAAATGATGAGGTATATAGAACGTCAAGCAGAAAACACTGGATATAAGTATCTAAAACTAGGAGCTCAATTACAAGCTATGCCATTTTATGAAAAATCAGGATACGTCTCCTATGGACCAGTGTTTGACGATGCAGGTATTGATCATAGGATGATGAAAAAAGAGATAAAAAAAAG
>RCMY010000236.1_pt1 | contig 51729 bp, 55 predicted proteins | sample 2041341 | NCBI WGS metagenome assembly RCMY01 (sample SAMN09708234, study PRJNA481090) | Marine sediment metagenome, whole genome shotgun sequencing project.
GGATTCGAACCACCGACACAGCGATTTTCAGTCGCTTGCTCTACCAACTGAGCTACTCGGGCATCTGGGCCTGCGCGATGCGCTGGCCCCGTTAGGAAGCGACGCTATAGGCGGGAGGATTGCCGCTTGTCCAGCCTAAAAATGGCGGTTTTGTCGCGCCTGCTCAGTCCTCCCGATCGCGGCCGGAATCACCGGCGAAATGATCGGCGAGCTGGTCGGGAGAAACCGCTGGTCCCGGTATTTTATAACCATCACCGAGCCATTGCAGCAGATCGCGATCCTTGCATCCGGCGCTGCAAAATGGTGCCCATTGTTCGGAAGCCGTATTGCGGCAAACCGGGCATTTCGGGCTTTTTGTACCGGCCATCTGTTATCGCTATCCTAAAAGTTCAGGGAACAAGCCGAACAACAGGATCGCGGATATGACCAGCGGGCAAACCCAGCGGACAAGGAAAAGCCACATGCGCTGTAAACCGCCGTCCAGTCCATTCTCGCTGTCGATCAACCGGCGATCCGCTATCCAGCCTACAAAAATCGAGACGAGTAACGCAGATAACGGCAGAAGTATTTTTGCGGTAAGCTCGTCGATGATACCGAAAACCGGCTGCCCTGAAAAGATCATGAAGTCAAACGGCTGGAAATCTGCCTGGCTGTTGAACGAAAAGCTCGCCCATGCACCGATCAGAAAAGCAAGCCCGCCCAGGATGATTGTAACCAGCCAGCGCGGTTTCTTGAAACGTCCTATCGCCCAACTGACGGAAGCCTCCAGCAGTGCAACCGAGCTTGTAAGCGCTGCGAAAAATACCATGATGAAGAACAGCAAGCCAATCAGCGCACCTGCCGGCATAGTGAGAAAAGCGACCGGCAGATTGACGAACAATAGTCCGAGCCCACCCTGTACCTGCTCCTGGCCATCAAGTATCGCATTCAGACTGGCAGGAGCGAGGACGGCGAACGTGATCGGAAATATCGCAAGACCGGCGATAATTGCAACGGACGTATCCACCGTGGCAATCTGAGCGGATGTTTTCGCGAGATTTATGTCCCGCGAAGCATAAGCGCCGTAGGTGATCATCAGCGCCGACCCGAGAGACAGCGAGAAAAGGGCCTGACCGAGCGCCGACAATTGTACCGAAGGGTCAAGCAATCGCGCTGGTTCGAATTCAAAAAGGAAGGTTAGCGCCGCACCGAATGAACCGGTAAACGCGCCGTAGACCGTGATGGCGATCAGCAATATGAAGAAAATCGGCATCAACCAGACAGCCACTTTCTCGATCCCGCTACTAACGCCGCGACCGACAGCAATTATCGTGAGCGCCATGAATAGGGCGTGCATCGCCAGCATCTCGCTAATGTCACCTTGCAGAGCCGGTAACAGGCCCTGAACCTGATCCACTGAATAGCCTGGGAAAGCGCCTCCGGTTATACGGCCTGAACCGACAGCACTGGCAGCGTCTCCCGCAAAAATGCCGATGAAGTGCAATATCCAGCCTGCCAGGACGCTATAATAAGTAAGGATGAAGAAAGCGCCGACCATCCCGATACCGGCACCCACCGACCACCAGCCAGATGCGCGGGACTCAATCGCGACCTTCTTCATGCTTTCAATAGCGGAGCCCTTGCCGTGGCGACCAATGAGAGTTTCGGAAAGCAGGATGGGCAGGCCGATCAGCAGCACGCAAAAAATGTAAAATATGACAAATGCGCCACCACCATTTGCTCCGGCTTCAGCGGGGAATCGAACCAGATTGCCAAGTCCGACGGCAGAACCGATCGCTGCCAAAACAAATGCTGTTCGCGAGGACCATCCCTCGCCGCCTGGTGCTGCTGCGCCTGCCATATATCATACTCCCCAATATTCCGGACCGGTTTCGGCCTTGTTACAACCGTTACTAGCTGCGCATCAGCATCGGGCCAAGCGGTTTTCCAGCAAAAATATGGACGTGCAGATGGGCAACTTCCTGATGGCCGTGTTTGCCGATATTGGCGAGCAGGCGATAGCCGGGTTCTACCATCCCGGCTTCGCGGGCGACATGGCCGACGGCGCGGACAAATCCGGCAATTTCTGCCTCGCTCGCCGCCGCCGAAAAATCATCCCAGCTGACGTAGCGGCCTTTCGGAATCACCAGGATATGCTCAGGTGCTTGCGGATTGATGTCGTGAAAGGCGAGCACCCATTCGTCTTCATAGACGGTTTTATTGGGAATCTCGCCACGCAGGATTTTCGCGAAAATATTATCGTCATCATAAGCCAGGGTCGGGTCTATCGCCATCAGCTTGCTCCTCTTGCCGCTTTTTCTTCCAATCCGGACAAATTCTCCCGGCGGGCCAGTTCTGCGGTCACATCGTCGAGCGACAGGTCCATGTCAGCGAGCAGGACCATCAGGTGAAAAAGCAGGTCGGCAGCTTCTCCGGTCATCGCTGCCTTGTCGTCCTGAACAGCGGAGATCACCGTTTCAATCGCTTCTTCCCCCAGCTTCTCAGCCATTTTGGCACGGCCCTTGGCGCGAAGGCTGGCGACATAGCTTTTGTCCGGCTCCGCTTGGCGGCGCTCCAAAATCGTGCGTTCGAGAGATTTGAGGATATCGTTCATCAACGGCGGTTTGCGCGACAGATTGCCTGTTCGTCAAGTCCTGACGGCAGAAGTTTGCATGACCCGTAAAAAGGGGCCGCCAGATCCCCCTCTGACGGCCCCACTCCGGCCACACCGCAATTGAGTTGCGGGCGGCTCTGGAATCGCGATGATCAGGTTTTCTTGCGGCGTCTGGCAAACATGCGGCCCGCTATCAGACCAACGACGCCAAGCCCGAGCATCAGCAGATTGGACGGTTCGGGGACCGTCGTTCCCCCGGTTGACGATCCGCCCGGGGTGTTTTTCCCGTCGGTGGAACTTTTCGGCACCGGAGGCGTGTTCGAGTGGCCGGATGAACCCCAGCCGGAGCTACCCCAACCCTCGACGGTTCCGCGATTATCGGAATTCTGTGCGGCTTCGGCGGGAGTGCCGGCTGCGACGGTCATCGCTGCGGCGCCTGCCAGAATTGCATATTTCATGCGTTTCACGATCGATTCCAGTTCTATGCTCAAAAAGCCTGTGGATATGATTAAGCAATATTCCTGCCAGATCGACGAAACCCGCTGTTTCGCAAGGACAGCTTGGTTAACCGCATTTCAAAAATCTTCGAGATGTAAGCTAAGCCGACATTAACCATCCGTCGCGGGAAGCAGATTCTGGAAATCCCTGCCGATTCAACCGGAATCAGGCGCGGGCGGGCAGCCCGGCAGCGCGCAATGCGGCGTGGGCATCAGCGATGCTATGCTCGCCAAAATGAAAAATCGAAGCGGCGAGTACCGCATTGGCATGGCCGATAGTCACGCCTTCGACCAGATGATCGAGATTTCCGACCCCGCCGCTCGCGACCACCGGAATAGATACGGCATCAACAATGGTGCGCGTCAGTTCCAGATCATAGCCGTCGCGGGTGCCGTCGCGGTCCATCGAGGTTACCAGCAGCTCCCCTGCCCCCAGATCTGCCATCCGGACGGCATGTTCAAGAGCGTCAATGCCGGTCGGGGTGCGGCCGCCATGGGTAAAAATTTCCCAGCGCCCTTCGACCACTTTCCGGGCATCGATCGAAGCAACCATGCACTGGCTGCCGAAACGGGTGGCGATATCGCTGATCACTTCGGGCCGGGCCACCGCGGCGCTGTTCACCGCGACCTTGTCCGCCCCGGCGATCAGCAGCGCGCGCGCATCATCGGCGGTGCGCACGCCGCCGCCGACCGTCATCGGCATGAAGCAGACTTCTGCGGTGCGGCGGACGACATCGATGATCGTATCGCGATTTTCATGGCTGGCGGTGATGTCGAGGAAACAGAGTTCGTCGGCACCGGCGGCGTCATAAGCCTGCGCCTGCTCGACCGGATCACCGGCGTCCTGCAGGTCGACAAAATTGACGCCCTTGACCACCCGGCCATTGGCGACATCGAGGCAGGGAATGACGCGGATACGGACGGTCATGACATCGTCACCCCAGCGAAGGCTGGGGGCCAAGCCAATCTCAGTGGGAGCCACAAATTTGCCTTGGGTCCCAGCCTTCGCTGGGACGACAACAATGATAACCGCTCAATCACGATTGGCCATCGCGATCGCAGTCGCCAGATCGAGCCGTCCATCGTACAGCGCCCGCCCGGTAATCACCCCTTCTATCCCGTCGTTCGCGTGCAGGCTCAGAATATGGATATCGTCCAGCCCCTTGACCCCGCCGCTGGCGATCACCGGTATCTGGACCGATCGCGCCAGATCGACGGTGGCCTCGATATTGCAGCCGGTGAGCATGCCGTCGCGTCCGACATCGGTGAACAGGATCGATGCCACGCCTGCATCCTCGAACCGGCGGGCGAGATCGGTCACGCTGACATCCGACACATCGGCCCAGCCTTCGGTCGCGACCATGCCGTCCCTCGCGTCCACGGCGACGACAATGCCGCCTTCATATTCTTTTGCCATATCCTTGACGAATTCCGGGTCCTTGAGCGCCGCCGTTCCGATCACCAGCCGGGCAACACCCAGATCAAACCAGCGTTCGACCGTCTCGCGATTGCGGATACCGCCGCCCAGCTGCACATAGCCGGGAAAGCTGGCGACAATCGCTTCCACTGCTTCCGCGTTTTGCGGCGATCCGGCAAAGGCGCCATCGAGATCGACGACATGGATATGCTCGGCTCCCGCAGCAGCAAACAGGCCTGCCTGTTCCGCCGGATTATCGCCGTAAACCGTCGCCCGGTCCATATCGCCTTCGGCGAGGCGCACAACTTCACCCGATTTTAGGTCGATGGCGGGAAATACGATCATTGCAAATATTCCGTTAGTGGTGAGCTTGTCGAACCACGTCTATCGAACCAGCAAGGTCCTTCGACAGGCTCAGGACGAACGGCACGCAACATGATCATGGCTTCCACTCCAGAAAGCGGTTGAGAAAGGCCAGTCCGTAAGCCTGGCTTTTCTCCGGATGAAACTGGACGCCGACAATATTGTCGCGGCCGACCGCCGACACGAGCGGTCCACCGTGATTGGTCGTCGCCAATATGTCCGCTTCATTCGCGACTTCAAAATGATAGCCGTGCAGATAATAGGCTTCGCCGGGTTCCAGAAGATCATGTCCCTCGGTCGGGGTTACGTCATTCCAGCCCATATGCGGGACCTTGATTATGTCGGAAGCAGGCTCGATCGCCTTTACCGTGCCCCCGATCCAGCCAAGGCCGTCATGCTCGCCAAATTCTATGCCCTTGTCCGCCAGCATCTGCATCCCGACACAGATACCGAGGAAAGGCACGCCTTCGCCGCGAACCCGCTGGTCCAGCGCTGCCACCATGCCGTCGATCGCAAGCAGGGCATCGCGGCAGGCCCCAAAGGCGCCAACACCCGGCAATATGATACGATCGGCCCGTTGTACCAACGCGGGGTCGGCGGTTACAGAGACATTTCCGGCCCCTGCGGCCATCAGTGCATTGTGAACACTGTGCAAATTGCCGGCGCCAAAATCTATAAGAGCGATGGTTTCAGACATGGCGCAAATCAACCGCCGAAGGCGCAAAGAACGTGCGGCTTGCGGATAATCTTCGCGGCTTCGCGGCCTCGCGTGATAAAATCATGGAAAAAGGCCCGCTGCTGCGGGATATGCAACTCAGCCACCCAGCTGCCCCTTGGTCGAGGGTATGGCATCGCCCTTGCGCGGGTCCCGCTCTACCGCCTGCCGCATCGCGCGGGCGAAGCCCTTGAAGATGCTTTCCGCGACATGGTGGTTATTTTCGCCATAGAGCAGTTCGATATGCAGCGTGATACCGGCAGCATCGGCGATGCTGTGGAACCAGTGCTTGATCATCTCCGTATCCATCTCGCCCAGCCGTTCCTGGGTAAATCCGGCGTTCCAGACAAAATAGGGTCGCCCCGAAATATCCAGCGCAACCCGGCTCAATGTCTCGTCCATCGGCGAATAGGCATTGCCGTAACGCACGATTCCCGCCTTATCGCCAAGCGCCTGATCGATCGCCTGCCCCAGCGCGATGGCGCTGTCTTCGGTCGTATGGTGCTGATCGACGTGGAGATCGCCTTTGATCCGCAATTTCAGGTCAATCAGGGAATGTCGCGAGAATTGTTCGATCATATGGTCGAGAAAACCGATGCCGGTAGACACGTCATATTGACCGGTCCCGTCGAGCTTCAGCTCGACGAAAATCTCGGTTTCCTTGGTATTTCGCTCGATTGTCGCAGTTCTCATGCAACTGGCCTATAAAGGCTTGGACAAATCAGGCAAGAATTTCGCGGCTCTTGGTTGACGCGAAATTCATTTTACGCTCTTGACCCGATGCCCGCTTCGCGCCACCTAGGGCAAATGAGCGATGATGCCCCCGATAGCCTGATTCCATATGACGAAATCGTGCAGGAAGCCCTGCGCGCCGTGGTGAGCCGGGTGCTCGGACAAGTTGTTAAAGACGGCCTGCCCGGCGCGCATCATTTTTATATCACTTTCAAGACCCGCGCGCCCGGCGTCGACATTCCCGATCATCTGATCGCCAGATTCCCGGACGAGATGACGATTGTCATTCAGAACCGCTATTGGGACCTGAAGGTCGATGAAGACCGGTTCGAAGTGGGCTTGAGCTTCAACCAGATCAGCTCGATGCTGCATATTCCGTTCGCCGCGATCACCTCCTTCGTCGATCCGGCGGTCGATTTTGCGCTGCAGTTTCACGTTGACGAGGTCGAAGGCGATATCGACGGCCATGACCCAGCGGAGAATGACGGTGAGACGGAAGCAGTCGAACCGGTTGATGATGGCTCCAACGTGGTGACGGTGGACTTCGGCAAGAAAAAGTGAGCGGGACCCGCACCGAAACCGATTCTCTGGGCGAGATCGAAGTGCCCGCCGACGCCTATTGGGGCGCACAGACCCAGCGCAGTATCGAAAATTTCCCCTTCCCGCGTCAGGAACGCATGCCGATCCGGCTGATCCACGCCCTCGCCGCCGTCAAGCAGGCAGCGGCGCGGGTCAACGGCATCCATGGCCTGGAACCGGAAATTTCCGCCGCCATCGAAAAAGCGGCCAATGCCGTGCGGACCGGCGCCTATGACAATCAGTTTCCGCTGACCATCTGGCAGACCGGGTCGGGAACCCAGTCGAATATGAACGTCAACGAAGTGATCGCCGGCGTCGCCAACGAGGCGATTTACGGCACCCGCGGCGGCAAATATCCGGTCCATCCCAACGACCATGTCAATCGCGGGCAATCGTCCAATGACAGCTTTCCCACCGCGATGCATGTTGCGGCGGCGCGGGCGCTGGAGGTCGAGCTGTTCCCGGCACTGGAACAATTGCACGACGCCCTTGCCGAAAAGGCGCAGCAGTGGAAGTCTATCGTCAAGATCGGCCGCACCCATCTGCAGGACGCCACACCGCTGACTCTCGGACAGGAATTCTCCGGCTATGCGGCGCAACTGGTCGCCGCCCGCGACCGGGTCGAGACCGTCCTGCCCCGGCTGCTCAAGCTGGCGCAAGGCGGAACAGCGGTGGGAACCGGTCTCAACGCGCCTGAAAATTTCGGCGAGCATATTGCCAAGGAAATTTCCAAGATTACCGGCCTGAAATTCACCTCCGCCGACAATAAATTTGCCGAACTGGCGGCGCATGACACGATGGTGGAATTGTCCGGTGCGCTGAACACGCTGGCCGTTTCACTAACCAAGATCGCCAATGATATCCGGCTGCTCGGGTCGGGACCGCGTTCCGGCCTTGGCGAGCTCGATCTACCGACCAATGAACCGGGCAGCTCGATCATGCCGGGCAAGGTCAATCCGACCCAGTGCGAAATGCTGACCATGGTCGCCGCTCAGGTCATCGGCAATCATCAGGCGGTGACCGTCGGCGGACTGCAGGGGCATCTGGAACTCAATGTTTTCAAGCCGTTGATCGCTGCCAATGTATTGCGCTCGATCGAAATCATCTCGATCGGCATGTCCAGTTTTTCCGAGCGTTGCGTCGAGGGGCTGGAAGCCAATGAAGTGCGGATCAAGGAGCTGGTCGACAATAGTTTGATGCTGGTAACCGCGCTCGCGCCGGTAATCGGCTATGACAAGGCCGCAGCTATCGCCAAGCACGCCCATGCAACCGGCCAGACCTTGCGCGCGGCGGCGCTGGAACTGGGCCTGGTTGACGCGGAAACCTATGATAGCCATGTTAAACCAGAAAATATGGTCGGGAATATTTCCTGATCCGGGAACCAGAACATCATGTCGCTAATCAGAAATATATTCTCCACGCTTGTCGGTAATGAAGCGCGCAAACACACCAAAGGTCATGGCTTGCGCAACTTCGGCCTCGGCATGCTCGCCGCCCGCCTGGCGACGCGCTCCATCCCCGGCGCGCTGTTTGTCGGCGGGGCATTGATTGCCAAAAAATTATACGATGACTCGAAAGAGGCCGAAAGGCTTCCGGCATCCGAAGCGGTTATCGACATCGAAGGCCGTCCGGTTCCGGAAGAAAGCGAAACCGCGTCCAAACCGGCGACTTTACGTCTTCCCGGTTAACCAATAGCCGGTACCCGCAGCCTGCCAATCCTTCACCGCTTCAATCGGCACCGTGAGCATCAGGATATTGAGAGTTAGATTGTCGCGGATCATATAGCCGGTGAAAAGCTCGAAGATCACGGCAATCGCTAGCGTCACCTTCCACGGCAGGCGTGAAGCGAGGAAGAATCCGACGATCATCCATGCGATGTCGGCCATCGAGTTGATGATAGAGTCGCCTTCATAACCATAGGAAATGGTCGCTTCACGATAGCGATCGATAATGACAGGCGAGTTTTCCAATAGCTCCCATGCCCCCTCGACCAATATTGACAGACCGACAATCACGCCGAGCGGGAACAGTTTGGGGAAGCGCTTGTTCAGGAGGTGACCCAGACCAAAGAAGATGAAACCGTGAATGATATGGCTCATCGAATACCAGTCAGCGATATGCTGGCTGTTTTCCGAAGATTGCACAACGCCCTGCCAAAGCCTGATCGTGCCGCAGGTGCATATCGGAGGGCGCCCCATAGCAAGAAGGATCAGCGCAAACCCGGCAAATAAAACGAGAGCGATCAGCGCGCTGGATTTGCTGATCTTGAGCGGCCATTTCATCTTGTATTTCCTCCCACGCAACAATGCGGTGAGAACAGTTTATCCCCCCAATTGCAATATTGATTGTAACTGACATTGCTGTAAGCTTCGCAAAAGCCGCTAATATAGAGCGATACAGGAGAGCATATTGGCGACGACCGCGCAAACAGGGGAATCTCCCCGCAAATTCTATGGCTGGACCAATGTCGGGCTATTCTTCTTCATTCAGTTCGCGGCTTCCGGCTTTGTCTATTTTGCCTATTCGGTAGTGTTCCCGGTGATGGTCGAAACGATGGATTGGAACCGCGGCACGGCATCCCTCGCACAGTCGATTGCCCTGATCATGCTGGGCCTGGCCTATCCGTTGACCGGCTATCTGATTAGCCGCTTCGGGGTCCGCCATACGGTCACCATCGGGCTTCTTGTCATGCTGTCCGGTCTCGTGCTGCTGGTTACCGCGGTTACCGAGATCTGGCAGTGGATCATGATCTGGGGCGGCGTCATGGGCATGGCCTTTGCCCTGACCGGTCCGATCTGTTCCCAAACCGCGATGATCAGCTGGTTCAGCATCAAAAGATCGACAACCATCGGTATCGTGATGACCGGCGCAGCATTGGGTGGCGCATTGGCGCAACCGGTGCTTGCGAGCATGATGGACCAATTCGATAGCTGGCGCGCCGCCTGGTTGATCGCGGGCGCTATGGTCGTCCTCGCCCTGATCGCCACGCAATTCATCATCAACCGCCCCCAGGATATCGCCCAGTTTCCCGACGATGTCGATCCGGGACTGGCGGCGCAGGACCCGCTGGCCTTAAACCTGCGCCCAAAAACCCACCGGACCGGGCATGACTGGACGATGAAGCAGGTTGTCCGGACACCGACCATATATCTGGTTCTGCTGATCTCGGTTGGCTATTTCGGTACTTTCTTTTTTCTGCTCAACCACGGCGTATTGCACCTCACCGATAACGGACTCTCCCGTCTTGAAGCGGCATCGATCATCGGCCTGGCGATATTGGGTAGCGGCCTGGCGCGCATTCCTGCGGGTTGGCTGGGTGACCAGTTCGAACTGCGCTGGACGGTGTTCGGATTCATCGCCCTGATGGCCTTTGCTCTGGCAGGTTTCTGGTTCGGCCAGGGCGTCATTCTTCTTTCGGTCATGGGCATGCTGTTTGGTGCGGGCTATGGTGGTTTGCTGGTGCTGGGTCCCGTGGTAACGGGAAATTATTACGGCGAACGCGCGTTCCCGATCATAAACTCGGTGCTCGCTCCGGTCATGCTGCCTTTCGCTGCGGCAGCACCGGTTGGCGGTGGCTATATTTTCGAAACCACCGGCAGCTATGACCTCGCCTTTGCCATTGCGATCGGCATGCTGGTCGCCGGGATGATCGCCGCGTTTTTCATGAAACCGCCGCTCGCGCCCGGCTAGGGTCAGACCCTAGACATTGCCATCGCTGGAGAGCAGCGCCGCAATCGGACGGGTTCCGGGCCGGCGTGCCAGTACAATCATCAAAATGGTCGTGAACGGCACCGCCAGTATCGCACCGGGAATGCCCCACAGGCTACTCCAGATGGCCAGCGAAACCAGCACGACCATCGGGCTGAGGTTGACCGATTTGCTGAGCATCTTTGGCTCGACCACATTGCCGATAATCACCTGGGCGCCGGTCATCAGACCGGTGGCGATCAACGGAATTGTCAAACTGCCAAATTGTGCCACCGCAAAGAGCGCGGGAAAAGCCACGCCGACAAAGGAACCGATATAGGGGATATAGTTGAGCAGTCCGATGATGATCGCCCAAAGGGCTGCATATTCCACACCCAGAATCAGCAATATAATCCAGCATACGACACCGAGAATGATATTGATCAGCGTCTTTGTCGCCAGATAGCTGCCGATATCATGGTTGATCCGCGTGATCATGTTGAGCGTGTCGGTGGAATGGCTGTCAGAACCAAAAGCACGGCGAACCTTCTCTGGAAATCCGGTGATTTCACTGAGAAGAAAGGAGGCATATAATATCGTGATGAAGACAAATCCGCCAAAGCTGGTCAGCGAGGAAAGTACCGACTGGGCAAGCGCGGCGATATCGATCTCGGTAAAGAATCTGGTCGTAAATTCGCTTACCGCTTTGGCGACAGCTTCCGAACCCCGGTCAAATATCGCGGCCGGTGATGCCATGAGTTCGGAAACCTCTGGCTGACCGATCCTGTCAACGGCCGGAGCCGGGAACCATGCCGCAAACAGATTTTCCAGATTGCGCTGATAGACCGGCAGCGAGGGTACGAGATTCTGCAAGCTCGCCACCAGCATCCGGGACATCGCAAACAACAGCGCGAGAACCCCGATCAGGGCAAGTGTCGCGCGCAGCCATAAAGGGGTCCGGCCAAACCCCGGTATACGGGCGACCGTGGCGCTGGCGGCATAGAGAATCTGCAGCAAAATGATCGCCGTCACGATCGGCAAGATGATGTTCCTGCCAACGTAAAACAGCCAACCCACCATGATGGTAATGCCGACCGCGAAAAAAATAGTGCTGAGACGTGCCTGAAACATGGTTTCGGAATAGCCGGATTTAATCAGACTGTCATCAGGATGATTGCACGGGGCGGGCGGGATGAAAAAAACATCGCGGCAGCATCTTGACGCCATGCGCCCTTCTCGGCCAATAGCCGCTATGGCCGAGAATATTTCTTCCCAGACAATCGACAATGATCACCGAGAGTTGAGCCGCCGCGGCCTGCTGTTTGTGCTTTCCTCCCCTTCGGGTGCCGGCAAATCGACGCTGGCGAGCATGCTGCTCGAAGCCGACGAGGAGATCGCCATGTCGGTCTCCGTCACCACGCGCACAAAAAGACCCGGTGAGGAACATGGCAAAGACTATTATTTCGTCGGTGGCGATGAATTTGAAGAAATGGTCGCCGATCATAGCTTCCTGGAATATGCCACCGTATTTGGTAACCGCTACGCCACGCCCGCCGCACCGGTCCAACAAAGCCTCGCGGACGGTCAGGATGTGCTGTTCGATATCGACTGGCAGGGCACGCAGCAGCTCTATCAACGCGCCGGACAGGATGTTGTCCGGGTGTTTATCTTGCCGCCCTCACTCGATGAATTGCGCAAACGGCTGGAAAGCCGCAACACCGATGCGCCCGACATCATCGAAAGCCGGATGCACCGCGCGGCGAGCGAGATCAGCCATTGGGACGGCTATGACTATGTTCTGATCAATGATGATCTCGACGCCTGTTTTGCCAAGGTGAAGCAAATTCTCGCCACCGAACGCATGCGCCGGGCCCGCCAAACCGGCCTGATCGGCTTTGTCCGGGATTTGATGGCGGAGTGATCAGTCGGCAGGCGATGCGGCCTGCCTGACATAGAGCCCGTCGAAAACCGTCGACCAGCTTGCTCCATCATCGGACGATGCCTGCCAATGCTGGCGGACACTGCCATCGCTGTTGGGCGTCCAGGTGACCCTGTTAATCGCGGTGCCCTCCTGATAATAAGGTGTGTTCCGGTTGCTGAGAACCATTTCACCCTGATCGTTAAGCCCGCCCTCGATATATAGCGCGGTGCCATCCACGCCCATCCAGGTCTGGTGCCATTTTTTTCGGGCAGCGTCATAAAAGCTCATGCTCATACCGGTATAACCGCCCTTGGTACTATAATCTTCGCGGATGACGCAGCCGGCATGGTCGCGGGATATCCGGTTCGACGCCGTGGGCTGATCCTGGCCGGCGGCGGTCACATCCCAGACACCGATCCAGAAATCGAACGCGCGGTGATTGTCGGTGGCGCAGGCCGGAGGGGCGGCGGCCGGGCTTGCCACTTGCTGCGCAAATACCGGCGCAAACAAAGGGGATGGCACCAGGAGCGTCGCAAGGACCACGCCCAATAGGGGTCGGACGCGAGGCCAGCTGACCCGGAAATCGGAGCTTGCCCATGCGGTAGGCAATAATCCCCGGCCCAGCATTTTGCGATTCCGCATCATGACACCATCCCCCATGGTTGAGCTTCGATGCGACCCGAGAGCATATTGCGCTTTTCCGGATCATCACTCAGCTACCCGCCAGATAGCACAAGAGTGCACAACTCCGGTTTTCATTCGACCAACGGCAATGGCCAGTCGATGAACGGGGGAGAATATTGCGTTCGATCTATTGGGCGTCCAGTTCGTCTGAATCGTCTGTCACCCGTTGCTGCCAAAAGAGCGTTGGTTTTGCCGCTCTGACCGATTACCAGAAGCAGGAGCGGCGAATTGCTGCGGGGGGCGAATATGGTGCAAGCAAGCGAAATTGATGTCCTGATCGTCGGTGGCGGCTTTTCGACGATGCCGCTGGTCCGAGAACTGGACTCGTGCGGCATCAGCTGGCTGATGGTGTCGGAAATGACCCCGATCTGGCAGCAGCTGGAAGCGGCCGACGCGCTGGATTTCGATCTGGTGAGTTCTCTGTTCAGCAGCATCTATTCCTTTGAGCTGGTCGAGATGATGCGGGAGCAAGGCGACACGCTGAAAGACGGATTTCCTACAGCGCATGAATTTTATGCCATTCACAAAAAATATGCCGAACGCTATGCCGACAATATCCTGCACGGTCATGTCGACAAAATCGACAATCATTCCGGTCACAGCATCGTACATGTAGAGGGCGGGAAAGAGATTCGCGCCAAACACGTAGTCGTCGCCACCGCTTTTCGCCGTAAAATGAATTCCACCTTGGCGGAACTTAAAATTGATGAAAGTATGGCAGGAAAATCTGTTGCGATCACATCGACGGGTGACTCTGCGAATATGATTATCGCCCGGCTGGTCGGTTTTGGTGCCGATGTGCATCTGGTGACTAATGGATTCATTGCGCTCGACAAGATGTTCGTCACATTTTCACCGCTCGATCCCGGTGGACGGTATAATTCTATGGATCAGTTTGAAGTGCATAATCTGGCAGAGGTCAGCCGCTGGGGATATCGTGCGCTAATCGACGGCGGTTATGTACAAGGTATGATACGACCTTTGTTCGCAAAATTGATGGACCGTGACAGCATGAGCGTACGCCATCCGCTCTCCAATCGTCCACAGAAGGAAGTACGCAACTTTTTCGGTGCCAGGGCGCCAATTGAAAACGGCCATATCACGATCAAGCACTGGCCAGTCGATACCTATCGCAGATATTTCGGAGACAATCTCGAAAACTGCCTGCGTGACGGCTATCTACTCAATGATCTGCCGTTCTTTGTCGACCAAGGATTAGTGAAATTATGGGACAAGCAAACGACAAAGATCGATAGGAATGCGAAACAGCTTAGCGACGGTGACAACAACATCGCGTTTGACTTGATCATTGATGGTGGCCCGGAAGAACCCGCCATTCCGCCCATCCATACGCATGGCGACGGGCAAAATGCGTATAGGTTCAAGCAACGTGAGACATGGCTGGGCGTTGTTCCGCCTACGCTCAACAATATCTATATGATTGGTTTCATTCGTCCCTTTACGGGCGGGATCAATAATGTCAGCGAGATGCAGTGCCTGCTGGTCCACCGGATGATAACAGATCCGGATTTTCGTACAAAGATGCAATCGGATATCGATAAACGTATCACCAAATATAACCGCAGATATTACGCTAATCGTCCGCCCAAGGCGACGGATCATCTAGTCTATTACGGTAACTATACCGATGAGGTCGCAAAGGCTCTGGAAATCCGCCCAAGCGTGAAAGATGCGCGCAACGCCTATGATCTCATCAAATATTATATGTTCCCGAACAATGTGTTCTATTTCCGCGAAAAAGGGCGATACAGGGTGGAGGGTGTCGATCAACTCATCCGCATGACCGTCAAACACCATCATGATTATTCCATATTGATGCTGCTTTGCTTGCGCTATCCGGCGTTTGAGCTACTCGCTCTGGGTACAATCGCTTTCGCCCCAATTCCATGGTGGATAAAACCGTTCGCCGTGGTCACGCATATCATCTTGCCATTTACCTCGGTTCTCCTCGGCAAATTCGGTTTGCCCGCGCGCGACAGCAAAATGATCTTCAATTATCGCAAGGCCATTTCCTTCCCGGTTCTTGTCTACCCCCTAATCGCCGCCGCAACATGGGCTATCGGCGGCTCGCTCGCCGCCTTCACCCTTTCCGCCGGGCTGCTTACCTATGTCTACGCCATGATCCACCTCGGCAGCGCCAAAGGCTGGAACCGAAAATTCTTCTGCGATATGCGAAGCAAGAGAGCGCCCGAGAATGTACGGTTTTTCGAGAAATACCGGGAGGTTTTTCGGCGAGTTAAGGGTGACAACTAAGATCGGTCCGATATTAAAAAGACCAAAACGGCGATTGTCTCGGTCGACGGCGGAGAGAATGTCGATGTCAACATCACCCGGTGGATCGAACTCGTCTCCGCGATGCTGTCCGAATACTGTCTGACTGAAAACTGGTCTCGGGCCCCCGTCACGCTCCCCCGAAAACTCCCCCTTGCAAAAAGAACAAACATCGAACATATAACGCAGACCACCCTGTCCTTTCGACCCGCTGGACTCTCTCCGGCATCTTCGGCAAAGCACCCGCATGAGTCTTACCCACATCAAAGTCAAAGGTGCCCGCGAGCATAATCTCAAGGGCGTGGATATCGAGCTTCCGCGCGAGAAGCTGATCGTGATCACCGGCCTGTCCGGCTCCGGCAAATCGAGCCTCGCATTCGATACGATCTATGCCGAGGGGCAGCGGCGCTATGTCGAGAGCCTCAGCGCCTATGCGCGGCAGTTTCTGGAGATGATGCAGAAGCCCGATGTCGAGCATATCGAGGGCCTGTCGCCCGCGATCTCGATCGAGCAGAAAACCACCAGCCGCAATCCGCGCTCGACCGTCGCGACGGTGACCGAGATTTACGACTATATGCGCCTGCTCTGGGCGCGCGCCGGAGCGCCTTATTCCCCGGCGACCGGTCTGCCGATCACCGCGCAGACGGTGTCGCAGATGGTCGACCGGGTGATGACCCTGCCCGAAAAAACCCGCTTCTTCCTGCTCGCCCCGGTGGTGCGCGGACGCAAGGGCGAATATCGCAAGGAATTGCTCGAGTGGCAGAAGGCCGGTTTCACCCGGGTCCGCGTCGACGGCGAATTTTACGATATCGAGGAAACGCCGAAGCTCGACAAGAAATACAAGCATGACATTGAGGTCGTGGTTGACCGGTTGGTGGTGCGCGAAGGCATGGAACAGCGGCTGGCGGACAGTTTTGAAACCGCGCTGCGTCTGGCGGATGGTCTGGCGTTTGTCGATCTGGCGGATGGGACGGTTGAAGAGGCTTTGGCGAATGCCAATCGCACTTCGACAGGCTCAGCACGAACGGTGAGTGAAGACGCTGGCTCGTCAAAAAAATCCGTTCGTCCTGAGCCTGTCGAAGGGTCGAGCGTCGCGGAAGCCAGCGCGAATTTCAAACCGGAGTCGGGATCAAAAGCCGTTAGTGCTGAGCCTGTCGAAGCACGCCTAACGGACGAGAAGCGCCCTTCGACAAGCTCAGGGCAAACGGATTCCCCCCAGGGCAAGATGAAAGGCACCGGCCTGCCCCCAAACCGGATCGTCTTTTCCGAACGCTTCGCCTGCCCGGTCAGCGGCTTCACCATCGAGGAGATCGCCCCGCGCCTGTTCTCGTTCAACGCCCCGCAAGGCGCTTGTCCGTCCTGCGACGGTCTCGGCGAAAAACTCCATTTCGACACCCAGTTGATCATCCCCAATCCGGCTCTGAGCATTAAAAAGGGCGCGGTCGTCCCCTGGGCAAAATCCAACCCGCCCTCGCCATATTATATGCAGGTTCTGGGCAGTCTCGCGCGGCATTTTGAATTTGACCTTGATACCCCGTGGAGTGAACTGAGCGAGCATCATCGCGATGTCGTCCTCAACGGGACGCAGGGCCTTCCCGTGACGCTGCGGTTCCAGGACGGCCGCAAATCCTATGAGGTTAAGAAGCCTTTCGAGGGCGTGGTCGGCAATCTAAAACGCCGCATGCTGCAGACCGAGAGTGCCTGGATGCAGGAGGAGCTGGCCAAATTCCAGGCAGCGGCACCCTGCGAAACCTGTCATGGCGCGCGGCTCAAGCCCGAAGCGCTGGCGGTGAAGATCGCTGGCGAGGATATTTCGATATCGACCCGGCGCAGCGTCGGCGATGCGCTCGAGTTTTTCGAAACATTGGGCGCGAAACTGGACAAGACGCAGAGCCAGATTGCCGAACCGATTCTCAAGGAAATTATTGCCCGACTGGGATTCCTCAACAATGTCGGGCTGGATTATCTCAATCTCGACCGGACCAGCGGGACGCTGTCCGGCGGCGAGAGCCAGCGCATCCGCCTTGCCAGCCAGATAGGGTCGGGCTTGAGCGGTGTGCTCTATGTTCTGGATGAACCGAGCATCGGTCTGCACCAGCGCGACAATGACCGGTTGCTGACCACGCTCAAACGCCTGCGCGATCTCGGCAATACGGTGATCGTGGTCGAACATGACGAAGATGCGATCCGGACGGCGGACTGGATCGTCGACATGGGACCGGGCGCGGGCGTCCATGGCGGCGAGGTCGTTGCCGAAGGAACGCTCAAACAGATATTGAAATCCAAAAGATCGCTGACCGCCGCCTATCTTAACGGCACGCGGGAGATTGAGGTTCCGGCCAAGCGGCGCAAGGGCAATGGCAAGAAGCTGACCGTGCACGGCGCCACCGCCAATAATCTGCAAAATGTTACCGCGTCCTTTCCGCTCGGCACCTTCACCTGCGTCACCGGCCTATCAGGCTCGGGCAAAAGCTCGCTGACCATCGACACGCTTTATGCAGCAGCGGCGCGGACGCTCAACGGCGCACGGGTGATTGCCGGCAAGCACGACAAGATCACCGGCCTGCAATATTGCGACAAGGTCATCGATATCGACCAGTCGCCGATTGGCCGCACCCCGCGTTCGAACCCGGCAACCTATACCGGTGCCTTTACCAATATCCGCGACTGGTTTGCCGGCCTGCCAGAGGCGCAGGTGCGCGGCTACAAGCCCGGCCGGTTCAGTTTCAACGTCAAGGGTGGCCGCTGCGAAGTGTGCCGTGGCGACGGGCTGATCAAGATCGAGATGCACTTCCTGCCCGATGTCTATGTCACCTGCGAGGAATGCGGTGGCAAACGCTATAATCGCGAGACGCTCGAGGTGAAGTTCAAGGGCAAGTCGATCGCCGATATTCTCGATATGACGGTCGAGGACGCAGTGAGCTTTTTCAAGGCAGTCCCGCCGATCCGCGACAAGATGGCGATGCTGTTTGAAGTGGGCCTGGGCTATGTGAAGGTCGGCCAGCAGGCCACTACCCTGTCCGGGGGCGAGGCCCAGCGGGTGAAGCTGGCCAAGGAACTGTCCAAACGATCAACCGGACAGACGCTCTATATTCTCGACGAGCCGACCACCGGTCTCCATTTCGAGGATGTCCGCAAGCTGCTGGATGTGCTGCACCGACTTGTCGAACAGGGCAATAGCGTGGTGGTGATCGAGCATAATCTCGATGTTATCAAGACCGCCGACCATATAATCGACCTCGGCCCCGAAGGCGGCGTGCGCGGCGGCGAGATTGTCGCGCAAGGTACGCCGGAAGAGGTTGCCAAGGTCAAGGCCAGCTATACCGGCGGCTATCTGAAGGATATGCTGGCAAAGTGAGCGGCGGCCAAACGAAGCTTTTGTTTGTCTGTTCCCGCAATCGATTGCGCAGCCCGACTGCCGAAGCGGTGTTGAACAGCGTGGATGGGGTGACGGCTATCTCTGCAGGCATCAACAATGACGCAGAAACGCCGCTATCTGGTGATCTGATTATATGGGCGGATTTCATCTATGTGATGGAAACGCGTCACAAGAAAAAAATTGCTCAAAAATTTAGCGCATTGCTGAAAGACAAACCCGTTAAAAATCTGGCCATTCCGGACAATTACAATTTCATGGATCCTGATCTTGTCACAAAAATAGAATCCAAATTTCCCGAATATTTCCCCCTAGTATCGCACCGCCCGCGCTCGCCAGACCAGCAGTAACGGTGCCAGCAATTCGATAACCATCCCGGCGATTTGTTCGGTAGGCGGGGCACCGATCGTGAGATAGGATATCGCTCTTGCACAGCCGCCGATGAAGATAGCGATGATCGCAAAGCGGAACAGATCACCCCTGCGCCTGATATCACCAGAGCTGTAGAAAATCATTACCGCGACGCCGATATAGACGCCGGAAAGATAGCGATATTGATTGTCCATCGCGGCGCTGAACGGTTCGCCAGCCATATGCTCCGCCGCACCGAAAAATATACCGTTCACCCCAAACCACAGCGGAATGAAGCCAATCAATATAGTGACCAAACGAAATGCGATCATATGGTATCCCCCTTTTATTCCCTTCTCTCTGGACGGATAAGGATTTGGTAACGTGGCAGACGGCCTGCCTAGCCATAGTTGGTTGAGGCTCTACAATCTTCCGTTTGTAGAGCCTCCTCATCTAGCTCCGACCAGCAAACAAGTTCGCAAGTCTGCACCTTTGCCCCCCGTACGGGCGAAGGCTCACTGTTTTCCTAAACCCCCAAAGCCCCCTGCAGCCTATTCTGTTCCTCGTGGGTCATTGAAGATTGACACGAAGGAATCGGGCTGTCAATTTCTGTGTCCCGCAGCAGAAGCGGGACGACATTCAAGAGATGAACAAGGACTGGTGTCCCGATCATCAAAACGCAGAATTAAAATTTGCGGAAACACAGCAGCTAGAGCCGTTCGAGCCGAACCGGCAGTCCGTCCTTGGGCTGCGGGATCGGAAAGACTTGCCAGTTCGGTTCATAATCCGGCCCGCCTTGCAAGACAATGCGGTTCCGGGTCAGCATCGCGTGCATCAATATCTTGATCTGCATATAGGCGAAATGGAGACCCAGACACATATGCGCGCCTCCACCAAAAGGGACCCAGGCATATTTGTGGCGTCCGGCGCTGTTTTCGGGGGTGAAGCGGAGGGGATCGAACCTGTCGGGATCGGGCCAGTGCTTCTCCATCTTGTGGACGAATTGCGGGCTGATGCCAATATTGGTGCCAGCCGGTATCGTGTAGTTGCGGAACGTGAAATCCTTGAGCGCGCGTCGCGGAATGCTCGGCACCGGCGGGATCAACCGCAGCGCTTCCTTGAACGCCATTTCGGTGAGTTCCAGCTTACCCAGCTGTTCCATCGTGAGCACCGTCCCGGCCGGTGCAACCGCCAGGCATTCCTCGCGCAGACGGTCCTGCCATTCGGGGTGCTTGGCGAGCAAATAGGTCATGCTGGTCGCCGATGACGTAATCGTGTCATGCGCCGCCATCATCAGGAAATTCATGTGATCGACGACCTCGTCTTCGGTCAGCAACTCGCCATTCTCATGGGTAGCGAGGCAGATCTGGGTGAAGATATCCTCTCCGCCCCTAGCCCGTCGCTCCTTTACCTGAGGGGTAAAATAGTCGAGCAAATATTCGCGTGCCTTCACGCCTTTCCGCATCTTGGTGAATGGAATGGGTGAGCGCACGACGCCGATCGAGGCCTGCACTTCATCAACAAAGGCCTTGTTGATCTTGTCTGCTTCCGGCCCCCAGGGGATACCAAGGATGGCGCTGGCAGCAGTATCGAGCGAAAGCGACTTGATCGCCGGATAGAAATTGAATTCGGTCCCGCTCCACTCGGCAACGCGGTCCAATATGCCCGTTCCCAGAACCTCGCAATGGTGTTTCATCGGCCCGGGCTTGAACGCAACCGAGAGCGCCTTGCGGTCGGCTCTGTGCCGGTCAAAATCCATCAGCATCAGTCCGCGCGGGAAAAGATTGTTGAGCACCGGTCCCCAGCCCTGTTCGCTGGAAAATATCTTGTCTCTGTTGAACATCACCAATTCGGTCGCATCGGCACCGAGCAGCATGACATTCTGCTTGCCGAAACTATTGGTGCGATAGACCGAACCATAGCGTTCGAACATATATTTGCCAAAACCGATCGGGTCATTGATCACCTTCAGCGTCGTTCCCAATATCGGCAAGCCGTTTTCACCGGGAATATGTGCCAGTTGCTCTTCGCTTGGAGGTGTCACCCAATGGGGATTGGCGGTTTCCTGATAGGGATGTCCATGTGGTTTTGCTGTAGTTGTCGCCAAGGGGGAGCTCCTGAAATGGGGTTTCTATTGCTTACTAGCTACTTTCATTAATGTCAGCAAGGCCCTCCATTCATAAGCTATTCAATCGCAGCGCGTTACCTGTGGCGGCAACAGATAACGAATCACGACCTTGCATGGCTGGTGCCACCGGGGCCGGATTCCGAGGGAAATGTCATGACCAATTTTACGATGCCCCGATTGCTGAAATCTGCCGTGACCGCCGGTGCGTTGTTGAGTCTGGGCGGCTGCATGTACGGCGGTTCCGGCTATTATGGTGACGGCTATGTCAACAATAGTGGCTATGGCTGCGATCCTTACGCCCCGTTCGACGACTATTATGCCTGCGACTATGGCTATGGCTTTGCCAATATCGGTTACGGTGGCGGCTGGTATGATCAATATTATTATCCCGGCTACGGGATCTATATCTTCGATCGCGGCGGCAGGCGCCACGCTATGCGTGACCATCACCGCCGTCATTGGGCCAGACAGCGGGCCGAATATGGCGGGCACCACGCCAGAGACCGCAATCGGAACCCGGAACGGCGAACAGAACGACGTGACGGGCGATATGAGCGCGGAGACGGCACCCGCGATCAAAGGCGGGGCCACTACCGCGACAATAGCGGCACGCGCAACGACCCCGGCAACCGCCCAGAAACGAGAGCACCGCGACCCGGCAGCAATGGCCAAGCCGCCCCGGCTCGCGATCGCGGCGATCGGGCGGGGCGGGACGACCGTCGGCCGACGATGGCAGCCGAACAGCCACAAGCCCGGCCTGTTCCGACTCCCAGACCGCCACGTGTGGAAGGTCCCCGCCATTCACCGAGGACCAGTCCCAACGCGCGCGAACCTGTCAGCGACGATTAGCCAGCCATGACGCGCTGCCCCGATCCTGAACGGTTGCCGCTTCAGAACAAATCGCGCCCACTTTCGGGGCGAACGGATCAATTGGTGCGCCAAATTTGACTTTAGCGGACAGCTATCTGACCGGCGTGCCGGCTAAAGGTTAAGACAATTGTAATCATCGCAAATAGCCTATATCCTGAGTTTTCGAGTTAAGTTTCGAGGATTTTGGTCGATGGCAAGCGCATTTAGCGATATTCAACCCGATGATTACACACCATCGGAAAAGCATCCGCAGCATGGCGTCATCATTGGCGGCCCGGCGGCGCGGGCAAAACGCATCGAATATGGCATATTGCTTTCCACAATGGTGGTGGGTTCGCTCGGCGCCTTATACTGGACCATCGCTCATTCGACCGGCTGGGTGGAATGGTCTGCTTTTCTGTTCGGCTTTGCGCTGATCAACATGGGTGTGGGTATCGGCTATCATCGCTATTTCACCCACCGTGCCTTTGAAGCGGGGCCCAAAATGCGCCTCGCCATGGGGATCATGGCGCAAATGGCGTGTCAGGCTTCGGTGCTGAAATGGGCTGCCGACCATCGCCGCCATCATGCTTTTTCCGATGATGTTGGTGACGTGCACAGTCCCTATGTCGACGGCTACGGTCAGAAAATGCCGATATGGAAAGGCCTTGGCATCGCCCATTTCGGCTGGCTGTTCGACAATACGACATCGGACATGAATGTTTACGGCAAGGGTCTGATCGACGATCCGCAGGTTTTATGGTGTCACAAGCATCGCTGGTCGATTGCCATTTTCTCGAGCATCGTCTTGCCGGCTCTGTGGGCGCTGGCATTCGGCGGGCCGGAATATATCATCGGCACCATCCTGATCGGCGGCTTCTTTCGCAACTTCTTCTTCCTGAATTTTGTCATGGGCGTGAACAGCATCGGCCACGTTTTTGGCTCGCAACGGTTCAAGACCAAGGACGGTTCTCGTAACAACTGGTTCATGGCGTGGATGACCTTCGGTGACGGATGGCACAACAACCATCACCAGCACCCCCGCGCCGCTTCGTCGAAAATTGCTTGGTGGGAATTCGACCTGAACGGCCAGATCATCTATCTTTGGGAAAAGATGGGCTTGGTGTGGAACGTCCAACGGGCGCCCGCCTATATTCGTAACACAAAGGGCGAATGGGTGCAGAAAGACGCAAAGATCGCAATCTCCGGCCTGACCGAGCCGGAAGTCATGTCAGTCGAGGATGGCGGCGTGATGTTTCCCGCCAAAGACAAGCAGCATCATATCGAACCGGCCGAGTAACGGGACGCAAACCGTTCGGCTAATGTGATCGCAAGGTCAGCGTCGCTGACACGGTTCCATTGCTAGCAGGATTGACGCTGAGCGACTCCACAACAATTCCTTCCCGTTCGATCCGCGCCAGCCATCCAAACAGCGCTGTCGGCTTCGCCGATTCCACCAGCATATTGACCCGGCTTTCCGATTGTGGATCGATCGAGCCCACCGCAATCCCGGTTTCTCCTGCGCTCTGACTGACAAAGGAATCGATTTTGCCGCTGAAATTTGCCACTTTCCCGTCCACCGGCGGCAGAAGAGCCGCAACCTTGGCTTCTATCCGGGCCTGCCGTTCGATCGCATAGACATAACGCTCTTCGGCAGCGGTCATCGCTCCGGCCATCGGCCGTACGATGCCATAATAGCCAACCAGTCCCGCCACCAGCAGGGCTGCAATTCTGACCAATATTCGCTCTCTTTGGGTGAGCCCGACAAACCAGGTTCTTGCATTTTCGATCATGGCGCCCTCACCGTAATATCCGCTTGCGCCGAACCCGTGGCATCGGTGCGCGGGGTTGCGGTGATGATAAACCCCGCTTCCTGCATCGCCAGCAGGGCCGGGTTGATATCCTCATTGCGGATAGCGGATAAGGTCGCTGAAATTATCCCGTTCTCGCCATAAGCCATCCGGGTGATCACCACGTTCGGGGACTGTTGCAGCGCAGAATATAGCGCAGAAGCCGGAACCGGGAACATGATATTCCCGCGATTTTCGGCAATCAGCCGCTCGTCCAGCGCCCGCTCGGCGCTGTCCGGATCTTCCACCTCACCCAGCACGGAATCGGCACTGGCCAGAGCAGCCTCGTCCGCTGCATCGGCGGCCCGGTGATATTGGGCCAGCTGGATCAGCGGAATGGCAAGCGACAATATGACCAGCGCCGCGACCATCCAGCCAAGCACGCGCTTTTGCGTTGCATCCATCGTGCGTTGCGTTTTCTTGGCAAACGGTCCGGTCCGAAAATTCAGGTCGGTCTTTTGAGACGCACCGACCAGCATCGCGTCAAAGGCGTCACCGGCAATCGGCGTGATGGTCTGGTCGGCAAACAGAAGCTCCCGGATCGCGGGATCATCGGTCGCTATGATATTGCCCGCGCGGATGACCTGGTCAAATCCGAAATCTGCCGAAACCACTCCGTTGCTCGCGACCGGCAGCAACCAGCCCGAAGGAAGGATCGCATCGGGGTCGAGATTCAACGCCTGCAAACGCACCAGACCCGCCGACAATATGTCCCTGCCGAGCGATGCCGTAACCACCCCGCCGGCTTGATCTATTGTGGATATGATGTGAAGCTGTTCGCTGTCCAGACTATGGGCTCTCGCCGCCATGATCGCCGCTGTATGCGCTTGACTTTCCGTCGCATCGGCGATTGCTTCGTGGCCCATGATAGTGGTTAGATGTGACGGAACGACCGCTATCACGCCCACTTCAACCTGTTCTTCATCCAGCCTGCTGGCTTGAGAGGCCGCGAGCGGATCCGGATCGCATCCCCGGGACTGCAACACGCCATCGGCGACGCGCCACCAATAGAGCGCCTCGTCATCGGTAGCCGGAAAGGCCGTTAGAAGAAAATCTTGGTTCACGCGCTTCTGTTCTTATTCGCCGTAGATATCGGCATCGTCATCTTCACCGCCCGGTGCCCCGTCAGCGCCCAGCGAATAAAGATCGAAACCAGGACCACGGCGTCCGGGATTGTCATATTGATAGGGCCGTCCCCACGGATCATCGGGCAGTTTCTTGATATAGCCGCCCTGGCGATAGCGTGCGGTCGTGGCCAGCGACGGAGGCGCAGCAATCAGCGCCTGCAACCCGTCGGACGAGCTCGGATAGCCAAGATTGTCGAGCCGGTACATTTCGAGCGCCTGACCCAGAGTCGCGATATCCGCTCGAGCTTTTGTTTCCATCGCGCGATCCTGACTGGGCAGGACATTGATCACCACGATCGTGGTCAGCAGGCCAAGGATAAAGATCACCACCATCAGCTCGACCAATGTGAAGCCATTGGGCTTTTTCCGGGGTTTCATTTCCGGAGCCAAGGCCTCGCCAGGATTTTCTATGTCTGTCGTCATGATCATTCCTTTGTCCCCGGCCCTATAGTCCGGCAAGATTCTGGAGCTGCAATATCGGCAATAATATCGCCAGTATCACCACCGCGACCAGCCCGCCAAGCGCAACGATGATTAACGGTTCCAGCAAGGACAAGGCGGTGGAGCTGAAATTGTCGAATTCGCGCTCCAGATAGCCCGCCGCCCGCGCCAGCATGTCATCAAGCCGGCCCGATGCTTCGCCGCTGGAGGTCATATAGACCAGCATCGGTGGGAAAACGCCGGTATTTTTGAGCGCGCTGGACAGGCTCCCGCCGCCTCTTATGGCTTCCACCATATCTTCCGAAGCCTTGCGCAGCACGCTGTTGTGGATCGTCTGGGTGGTCAGCCGCAATCCCTCGATGATCGGCAAGCGGCTGGCCACCATGGTCGACAAGGTCCGTGCCAGTCGGGCCGCATGCAAATCCCTCAGCAACCGCCCGAAAAACGGCAGGCGCAGCAGGAAGCCGTCGAAACTATATTTGATCCGGGGCTCCTGAAGCGCGCGCCAACCGATCATTAGCACCATCCCGATCAGGATCGCAATCGCCCACCACCAGTCGGCCAGAAAGCTGGAAATGCCTATCACTATACGGGTGATCAGCGGGAGTTGCTGGTTCACATTGTCGAATTGATCGACCACCTTGGGCACGACCGCGATCATCAGCAGCGCAACCACGATGACCGATACCAGCGCCAGCACAATCGGATAGGCAAGCGTGCCGATCAGCTTGCCGTGCAATTCGGCCTGTCGCTCGAGCAGATCGGCGAGCCGTTCCGTGATATCCGGCAGCGTACCGGAACTTTCCCCTGCGGCGATCATCGCCCGATAGAGCGGCGGAAAGCTTTTCGGTTCGCGGCGCATTGCTTCGGACAGGCGCTGCCCCTCGATCACTCCGCCATGCACCGTCGCGATCCGCTGCCGGACATGGGGCTTTTCATTCTGGTTGCCGATCAGCCGCAGTGCTTCCTCCAGCGGACTGACCTGCACCAGCGAGGACAATTGCCGCGTGAACAAAGTGAGTTCTTTCGATGTCAGTTTTTTTGGACCCAGCAAGCCGGCAGACGCCTTGCCTTGCTTGCCCTGCGCCGCTTCCATGCTGACGACATAGAAATTCCGCTCGGTCAGTTTTGCCCGCGCGGCATCGTCGCTAGCCGCGGCCAGCCGTCCGGTCTTTTCGCGGCCCTTGGGGTCGATGGCGGTATAGGCATATTCAGGCATCGGCCGCTTCGCTTTCGCGCCGGGAGATTCTGATCGCTTCTTCGGCGGTGGTAAGCCCTTCGCGGACGAGGCTTCTGGCGGCGGCGCCAAGATGGGGCTGGCGCCGGAAGGCATGGGCCGCAATGTCGGCTTCCTCGCCGCCCTCGTTGATCAGCTTGCGCAATGTGTCGTCGATCCGGATCGCCTCGAACACCCCGATCCGGCCCTGAAAGCCGGTGTGGTTGCATGCATCGCAGCCAGTCTCGCGGTAGATCACGGTGCCTTTTTCGAACCCTAGCAACACGGCCAGTGAGCCATCAGCCTCGACCGGTGTGCGGCATTCTTCGCACAGCCTGCGGACCAGACGCTGGGCAATCACCGCGCGCAGCGTCGAGGCCAGCAGAAACGGCTCCACCTTCATGTCGCGCATCCGCGTGATCGCGCCCACCGCGTCATTGGTGTGGACGGTAGAGAGCACCAGATGGCCGGTGAGGCTCGCCTGCACCGCAATATCGGCCGTCTCACGGTCCCTGATCTCCCCGACCATCACCACATCCGGGTCCTGTCTGAGAATGGCGCGTAGGCCCGCAGCAAAGGTCAGGCCGACTTTCGCATTCACCTGGGTCTGGCCGATCCCCTCGATCGCATATTCCACCGGGTCCTCGATGGTCAGGATATTACGGCTGCCATCGTTCAGCTGCTTGAGCCCGGCATAAAGCGTCGTGGTCTTGCCCGAACCGGTCGGCCCGGTGACCAGAATGATGCCATTGGGTTCACTGAGCGCATCGGTGAGGATCGCGTGAGTGCTTGGCGACATGCCGAGGAGGTCGAGCAAGATACCCGCGCTTTCCTTGTCCAAAATCCGCATCACCACCCGCTCGCTCGCCCGGTTGGGCAGAGTGGACACACGCACGTCGAGCAATTTCCCGCCTAGGGTCAGGCTGATCCGGCCATCCTGCGGAATACGCCGCTCGGCTATATCGAGTCGCGCCATCACCTTGATCCGGTTGACAATCACGCCGGCCACATGCGGCGGCATCCGCAGCTTTTCGGTCAGCACGCCGTCGACCCGCATCCTGACCACCAGACCCGTCTCATAGGGTTCGATATGGATATCCGAAGCACCCTGCCGCGCCGCTTCTGCAATAATCCCGTTGATCAGCCGGATGGTGGGCGCGTCATCGGCACTATCGAGCAAATCCTCTGCGCTGGGAATATCGCCGGCGATATCGTCCAGTCCTTCGCCGGCCAGCGCCATATCTCCGGCCATCGCCGCCGCCGATCCGTCCATCGCATAATGGGCGCTGAGCAGCTTCTCGAACGCCGGACCATCGACCAGTTCGACGTCAAACGGCAACGCCAGATAGCGGCGAACCTCGAGCAGAGCCGACGGATCAGACCCCGCGCGCATCGCGAGGGAAAGCCGGTCGCCGGTGCGATCCTGCAGCAACAGGCCATGATCGCGGGCGTAAGAATAAGGCAGGTCCTTGGCAGCCGTTGGCACGACCGGCCCGTCATCCGCTTCGGAAACAACCGCCTCTGTTCCCCGCGCGATTTCCATCATGGATTTCCGCTGGTCTCGCTCGCCGGCAGCGGTGCTTGCTCGATCATGCCGCTGTCCCTGACCGCAGGCATATCGCCGGGTGCATAGATGATCTGGTCATCCGGGCGCGACGGTACGGACGGCGGTACGGTCCCGAGATAATCGCGCACCAGCGCGTCGAGCGAGGGCTCCTGATCCGGATTGCGGGCAAGCTGGCGGTCGCGGATATAGCCGTAGCGCGAACTCGAGAAACGCCGCGCATCATTGGGATCTTTCAGGATAGTCGGACGGATGAACACCATCAAATTGGTTTTGACCCGCGATTTTCCGCGCGACTTGAACAGTTCTCCGAGGATCGGAATATCGCCGAGAAACGGGACTTTCTGGATCGTGCGCCGCTCGTTGTCGTCGAGCAAGCCCCCCAGCGCGATAATCTCGCCATCGCGCACAGTCACCGTCGTGTTGATTTCCCGCTTGTTGATAATCAGCTCGTTGAAACTTTTGGAAACCGGTCCGGCAATAGAGCTGACCTGCTGACGCAATTCCATCCGCACCTCATCGCCGGCGTTGATCTGCGGTGTCACTTCCAGCTCGATTCCGACATTCTGCCGCTGGATCGTGCGGAACGCATTGTCGAAATTGCTCGACAGCGCTTCGCCGGTCGACACCGGGATCTCCTGACCGAATAATATGCTGCCCTTGAGATTATTGTTCACGGTCAGCGAAGGCGTCGAGAGCACATTGCTGTTGCTGTCCGACTGCACCGCATTAATAATCGCACCGAGCACGGCGTTTCCTCCCAGGCTGGTCGCAAAACCGCCAAAACCGCCGCGCGCCGCAAGCACCGCATCAGCGGCATTCTGACGCAGCGCATCGCCAACCGAGCTATTGGTGGTGGTCGTTGTCGCGGTCGTGGTCGTTGTGGTGGTGGTTGTATCAAATTGATCAGCCAGCAGACCGCCGGCAACATCGACGATATTGGGAGAGGCGTTGGAGAAATTGGTCACCGCAAAGGGCACGTCTTTCCCGCCGACCAGCCATTGCACGCCCAGTTCGCGGGCGAGAGTTTCCGAAATCTCGACGATGATCGCTTCGACAACCACCTGTTCCTGACGCGTATCGAGCTGGCGGATCAGTTCGCCGATCATCCGCTGGACATCGGGATTGGCAGCGACAATGATCGCGTTGGTCCCTTCCAGACGAGTGACGATGGCGGGACCGCGGCTGGCAATGCCATTGCCGCCGCCTGTCGCACCCGGTGCTGCCGCACCTTCACCATCTCCGGCCGGCACGACCGTAGCGGAACGTGTACCGCCATTGCCCAGCAGGTTTTCGATAACCGGCAAGAGATGCTCGGCATTGGCATAGTCCAGCCGGTGGACGCGTATCTCGGTCCCCGATTCCGCGCGCTGATCCAGCTCCCGCGCCATCTGCGCAAAGCGCGAAACCGCGCCCGGATCACCGCGCAGGGCGATGCTGTTGCTGCTGTCGATCGGCACCACGGTTACCGGAGCGCGCAGCCCCTCGCCGCCGCCCTGTGCGGCCAGCGCCTGAAGCGAGGTTGCGATTTCCCGCGCACCGGCGTTTTTGAGATTGATGATTGTGCTGGCGGCGCTGTCGCGGTCAATTTCCCCCACCAGCCTCCGGATCCGGCGGATATTGTCGGCATAATCGACAATCACCAGGCTATTGGCGTTGCGGTTGGAGGTGATTGATCCCTGCTTGCTGACCAGCGGGCGCAGGGTTTCCAGCGCTTCGCTGGCGACTATCGACTTGAGCCGTACGACTTCTGTCACCAACTGGTTGGCCTCGGCGCCGCGCGACCCGATCCGGGTCGGCTGAGAAGCCGCGCCATCGGCCGGCTGGATGCGATAGGCGCCGCGCGTCGTGGGAATCGCGACCAGATTATTGGCGCGCAGGGTCGACAGAAATATCTCGAAATATTCCGAGCGACTGAGCGGACGGTCGGTGACCACCGAAACCTTGCCCTGTACCCGGCTGTCGATGATGAAGGTGCGGCCGGTCACCCGCGCCGCATCCTGCACGAAGGCGCGGATGTCGGCATCGCGGACATTCAGCGTGTGCTGGGCAGACACCGGTGCAGCTGACAGACCGAGACAAAGAGCAACAACGGCTATGATCCGGGCGAATAAACTACGCATTACTGGGCTCCCAGATTGACAGTGATCGGAACCGTCTTGGCTCCGCGCTCGACTTCGACGGACAGGCGCGTGCTGGGCCCGATCTGGCTTTTCAACGCTTCGATATCGCTCGTCGAACCGACCGGACTGCCGTTGATCGATATGATGATATCACCATTGCGAAAACCCGCGCCGTTGAACAGGGTGCCATCTCCCAACGGAGAAACCAATATACCGGTGACGCGGCCCTGATCGTTGCGCGGTGCCAGCGATGCGACGCCCGGAATTTCATTGCCATCTGCCGTCAGGGGAAAAGAAGCCATGGGAGCGTCCGTCCCGACGGTTTCTGCGGGTATCGACTGGTCGAGATACAGGCTTTCCAGAACACCGCCGCGATTGATGATCACATGGTCAAAGGCGACACTGTTCAACGTTACACCGGGCAATATCTCTTCACCCACAGCATAGCTTTCCTGCACCCCTTCGGGGCCGGACAATATCGCAGACCCCAGTCCCGATGCCTCGTTCATGCGGATCCCGAAAAGTGTCAGTTGCAGCGATGTCACAACATTAGCGGTTTGCGCCGCATTGCTGCGAAAAAAGGGATCGAAGCTGCCGAACAAAATCAGGCGCGATTGCGGAGACAGGGTTTGCACTTCAGCGGCGCGATAGTCACCGACCGGACCCAGGGGCGTCAGGACCAGCCAGATCAGGCGAATCGTCTGAATCAACAGCAAAACTGCCAAAAGGACGAACAGAACAGGATAAAGGCCCTGCCGGTTATACCAGCGGACCATAACGCCAAATCTGTCCGAAAAGCTGTTACCCACGAATCCCCACACCCTTGCAACCCCTTGCGTCTATAGCGATTTCATCAGCTTTCGACGACTCATTGATCACAAAAATCTTACCGGCTCTTTCGAGTGCGCGACAACCATCAGGGCAATTGCATATTCAACAAAGCGCCCAGATCATCAAGCGCCTGCCGTTCTGCCGAAACCTTGATCGCCGCCATGCCAAGAGCGGCAGCCGGTTTACAGTTGATTCCAAGATCATCGAGATAGATGCATTGCCCCGGTTCGACGTCCAGCGCCTCGCACATCATCTGGTAAATGCGCGGGTCCGGTTTGCGGATGCCCGCCTTGCTGCTTTCGATAATATGGTCGAAGCGCCGCATGATATCTTTCACCGCAGCCGCTTTTTCATCATCCATCGCCATGCCTGCGCCCTTGCCCGCGGGCACGTTGTTGGTGATGCAAGCGATGGTAAAGCCTTCCGTTTTCAATCGGTCAAGCGTCGCCACCATAGCGGGACGCACGTCGCCAGCCAGTCGCGCCAGCACATCCGCTCCGCGCAGTTCGATACCAATGGCCTTTGCTTCCTGCGCAAACGCCTCGTCAAACCCGGCCGCATCCAGCTCCGCGCGTTCGAATTTGGCCCAGGCATTGCCATCAGGGTCCGTGCTGTTGATCCGGCGAACGCTGTCTCTGGGCACGCCTTTTTCAGCTTCCAGCCGGTTGAAGGCTTCGAAGGGTGACGATGTAATCACCCCGCCAAAGTCGAAAATTACGGTCTCATATTTCATGCAACAACAGCTCCAAAAATCGATCCGATGGCGGCAGTCAAGGCCATGGCCGCGGCACCCCAGAAAGTCACGCGAACAACCGGTCGCGCAATCGGCGCCCCGCCAAGTATGGCGCCAGCCGCCCCCAGCGACGCGAGTAACAACAATGCCGTCACAATCACAGCCCAGATCAGCATCTCGCCACTCAGCAGCGCCGCTAGGATCACCGGCACCAAAGCCCCAGCCGCAAAAGCAAGCGCAGAAGTGGCAGCAGCCTGTAGCGGCCTGGCCGAATAATGCTCGGTCAACCCGAGCTCGTCGCGCAAGTGCGTCCCCAGCGCGTCATGCGCCGTCATCTGGTCGGCAACCTGTTCCGCAAGATCGCTCGTCAATCCCCGCTTCTTGTATATCGATATCAGCTCCAGCCGCTCGGCCTTGGGCTGGTTCTCCAGCTCCCAGATTTCCTTGGCCCGTTCTGCCGCTTCGCTATCGGCCTGGGAACTGACCGAAACATATTCGCCCGCTGCCATCGACATGGAGCCGGCAACCAGTCCGGCGAAAGCGGTGAGCATTATCGTCTCCTGGGAGGTGGCGGCGGCTGCCACCCCGACAACCAGACTTGCGGTCGAGACAATCCCGTCATTCGCTCCCAATACGGCGGCACGCAGCCAGCCGACACGTTCAAGCAGATGTGGTTCGTGATGCAATCTTGACAATTTCTGATCCTATTTATTCAAATATTCCAGTTTCAATCCCGGCCGTTTCCAGCGGGTTTTGACCAGCTTTCCGGTCGCGGACAGACATATCCAGGCATCCATCATATCGTCACCGCCAAAACAGATATTGGTGGTGTAGATATCCGGCGTCGGGACAAATTCGACCAGATCACCTTCGGGCGAAACCACGCTGATCCCGCTTTCGCCGATGGTCGCGACGCAGATATTGCCGCATTCCTCCATCGCGAGGCTGTCGAAAAACTTGTAACCGGAGGGCCGGTATAGCGGGATGCCGGGACCGCCGGGACCCGCGTCGGGCGCGACCTTTCCGGGCGCGGTGATGTTGAATTTCATCAAGCGGCAGGTGAAGGTTTCGGCGGCGTAGAGCGTCTTGCCGTCCGGTGAAACCCCAATGCCATTGGGGTTATTCGAAGGAAAAATCACTTCTTCCAGATGGCTGCCGTCGGCCTTGGCATAGAAAATCCCGACAATGTCGTGACAGCGCTTGCCATAGTCGGTCTTGCCATGGTCGGTGAACCAGAAGCCGCCGTGCGCGTCAAACTGGATATCATTGGGACCGCGCAGGATGCAGCCGAAATCACCATCATTATAGAGCGTTTCGACCTCACCGCTATCGGGATCCACCCGCTGTATGCTACCACCTACATAATCCTTGGCGATGCCGGCGGGGGTCAGGAAGCCGTTTTCATCCTGATATTCAAAACCGCCATTGTTGCAGACATAGATTTTGCCATCCGGGCCCATTGCTGCCCCGTTGGGACCGCCTCCGGTCTTCGCGATCGCCTGTTTGGTGCCGTCCGGCAATACCCGGGTCAGCTGCTTGGCTTCGATTTCAACCAATATGACGCTGCCGTCGGGCATGGCAATCGGCCCTTCGGGAAAGCGCAGGCCTTCGGTGACTATTTCCATAAACATATCCTCCCAAATTTTGTGACAGTCATTGCGGGAATCCGGCGACAAGTCTAGTAGCAAGGCAGACAGTTTCAGGAGCAACTATGTCCAACGCTTATCCCCGAAAATTGCAACTCCATATCGATGGCGAATGGATTGATGGCGAAGATCGCGATATCCATCAGGTCGTCAATCCGGCGACCGGACAGGCCATTTCGGATCTGCCCAAGGCAACCAGGGCCGATCTCGACCGGGCGCTGAGGGCCGCAGAGCGGGCCTTTCCGGTATGGCGCGACACGCCTGTCGCAGAGCGCGCAGCGATTTTGCACAAAGCCGCTGACTTGATGCGCGAACGGGCACCGGAAATCGGTCGCCTGATGACCGCAGAGCAAGGCAAGCCGCTGGCCCAGGCAGTTGGCGAAGTTACAGCTTCCGCCAGCCATTTCGATATCATGGCGGAGGAAGCCAAGCGCTGTTACGGTCGCGTGCTCGTGCGGCCCGCAGGCCAGAATAGTTTCGTGAAATATCAACCGGTTGGCCCGGTTGCGGCATTCAGTCCGTGGAATTTTCCGGTATTCACCCCGGTGCGCAAGCTGGCGCCAGCAATTGCCGCCGGCTGTTCCATCATCCTCAAACCGGCCGAGGAAACCCCGGCGAGCCCGATTGAAATGATCCGCTGCCTCGTCGATGCGGGCCTGCCCTCCGGAGTCGTGCAAATCGTCTTTGGCGATCCGGCAGAGGTCTCAAGCCATCTTATTGCCTCGCCGGTGATCCGCAAGATCAGCTTCACCGGATCGGTTCCGGTCGGCAAACATCTGATGAAGCTGGCCGCCGAGGGCATGAAGCGCACGACCATGGAACTGGGTGGTCATGCGCCGGTGCTGGTCTTTGATGATTGCGATCTGGAAAAGACGCTCGATCTGGTGGTGACCGGCAAGTTCCGCAACGCCGGTCAGGTCTGCGTCTCGCCGACCCGATTCTATGTCCAGTCGGGCATTTATGACCGCTTTGAAAAAGCTTTCACCGAACGCGCGCAAAAAGTCAGCGTGGGTGACGGGTTTGAAGATGTCGAAATGGGCCCGCTCGCCAACCCGCGCCGGCCGAGCGCGGTCGGGGCGATGATTGAAGATGCGCGGACCAAGGGTGCCGACGTCCGGCTCGGCGGCGAACGGCGCGGCGACAAGGGATTCTTCTTTGATCCCACCGTGCTGTCCCACGTCCCGCTCGATGCCAATATCATGAACGAAGAGCCGTTCGGACCAGTCGCCGTGATGCGGCCCTTCGACACGCTCGACGAAGCCATCGAACAGGCCAACCGCCTGCCGCTCGGCCTCGCCGCCTACGCCTTTACCGAAAGTCTGCGTACCGCCAATATGGTCGGCGACAGGATCGAAGCCGGAATGGTGGCGATCAACAATCTCACCGTCAGCCCCGGCGATGCGCCCTTTGGCGGGGTAAAGGAAAGCGGTCACGGATCGGAAGACGGGCCTGATGGACTGAAGGCCTATATGGTGACCAAGGCTATTCATCAGGCTTGAAATCCCTCTCCCGTGAGGGAGTTCAAATCGACTTCGGGGAGATCATGCCCCCGGCATGATCTAGAAATGATATGGGGTATTATTTCGGCCCGAAATCGATTTGAACTGGTTGCGACGACTTGGCAACTTGTTGCCTAGTCATAGCTGGGTGAGGGTGTACAATATCTCGAGAGCAGAACATCCTCATCCAACTTCGCCTAGGCAGCAAAGCTGCAAAGGCTCCATATCCTTCTCCCTCACGGGAGAAGGGCGGGTGAGCAAGGAGAGAATATGATGAAAAAACGCACCGGCGCGCAGATTTTGGTCGATCAACTGGTCATTCAGGGCACCGAACGGATATTCACCGTTCCCGGCGAAAGCTTCCTCTCGGTCCTCGATGCGCTCCACGATTGCGGCACGATCCAGACGGTTGCGACGCGGCAGGACGGCAGCGCAGCGTTCATGGCCGAAGCCGATGGCAAAATGACCGGACAGCCCGGCATTGCCTTTGTTACCCGCGGTCCCGGCGCGACCAATGCCAGCATCGGTGTCCACACCGCGATGCAGGATTCGACGCCGATGATCCTGTTTATCGGCGATGTCGCCCGTGATGATCGCGACCGGGAAGGCTTTCAGGAAGTCGATTTCACCGCAATGTTTACACCATTAGCCAAATGGGCAGCGCGGATCGACAATGCGGCGCGAATTCCGGAATATCTTGCGCGCGCCTTTGATACCGCAAGCAGTGGACGCCCCGGACCGGTCGTTCTGGCACTGCCCGAGGATATGCTGCGCGACGAGGTCGAAGCGCTCGACCGGCCCAAGGTGATCGCCCCCGCCCAGCCGCTGTGCCCCGATGTAATGACCACGCTCACCGATATGCTGCGCGATGCAACTGATCCGATTGCGATTATCGGCGGCGCTGGCTGGAGCAACAAGGCGAAACATTATTTCGCCCAATATGCCGAACGGATCGGCCTGCCGGTCGCGGTAGCATTCCGGCGGCAGGATAATTTCCCCAACGAGAGCCCGGTCTATGCCGGCAATCTCGGCTATGGTCCCAATCCCAAGCTGATCCAGCGGATCAAGGGCGCCGATCTGGTGCTGGCCGTAGGCGCGCGGCTCGGCGAAGCGACCACCGAGGGCTATAGTTTGATCACGCCCGACCATCCCGGTCAGATTCTTGTCCATGTCCACCCTGATCCGGACGAGCTCAACCATGTCTACCGCACCGACCTGCCGATCTGCGCCGAGATGGACGAATTTGCCGAACAGGTGGCGCTGTGGGAAGATGATCTGCTCAGTTTCGATGCAGGCAAGGCCGCGCATCAGGACTATCTCGCCTGGTCGACGCCAGAACCGACAACAGCAAAGCTCGATCTCGGCCCATGCGTCGCGGCGATGCAGAAACTGCTTCCCGCCGATGCGATCATCTGCAACGGGGCGGGCAATTTTTCCGGCTGGTGGCACCGCTACTGGAAATATGGCAATTTCCCGAGCCAACTCGCCCCGACATCCGGCGCGATGGGTTATGGCGTCCCCGCATCGGTTGCAGCAGCTTTACGCTTTCCGGACCGCACAGTCGTTGCGCTGGCCGGAGACGGCGATTTCATGATGAATGGCCAGGAGCTTGCCACCGCGATCCAATATGACGCCAATCTGCTGGTACTGGTGATCGACAATGGCAGCTTCGGCACGATCCGCCTCCACCAGGAGCGCGAATATCCCGCGCGGCTGTCGGCAACCTCGCTCAAGAATCCCAATTTCGCAGCACTGGCCAAGGCTTATGGCGGATGGAGCGCAACGGTGGAAAGCACCGACGAATTCGCGCCTGCGCTGACAGAAGCGATGAAGCAGAAGGGCCTGCGCTTGTTACACCTCAAAACCGACGTGGAGTTTCTGACGGCAGCCGGAGCGACAGTGAGTGGGCTCAGGAAGCGTTAAAAACCGCCTCCTGATCACTCTCCGTCACCGACAACCGCGTCTGTCGGAGGCTCGACCCTTCCTTGCGCTTTGGAATCCTCCTTGACCGCCTCCGGAGATACGGGTCTGTCCAGCTCCGGTATCGGGGTTACATCCACCGCAATCTGGCCAATTGCCAGGTTCAGGCTTTCCGGCCATAATGATGGTTCACAGTTTTGCGCCACGATATGGCGTATAAGCTCGACAAACCTGTCGGCTTCCCTGACGCAATTGGCTTTGTCGAAGCACGCAATGGCGCCCCGTTTGAGAGCATCGATTCTGATTTCGGAGCCGCGCACCGAGCAGGACGAAACGATCAATACACGCGAGAGTGAATTTGCAACAATATGGTCAAGGAGTTGCAGCCCGTCCATGCCGGGCATGTTTATGTCGAGCAATACCAGATCAAACAATCGCTCATCCAGAATTTTGATAGCCTGAAGTGCGTCCGCCGCATGCTCGGGTGGACGAAAATCCTTGTGGTTGCTGATCACCAAATCGAGCATTGCTCTCAATGTTGAGGAATCATCCACGATGAGCGTTCGAATTGCTCCTAGCATGACTATCATTTCCTCTCGCCAGGCAGATTGCCTGAACAGTCCTGTGAATATACGGCTGTTGCGATGATTCATTAACCAACTGACCGACTATCATCCTGAACAATATCGGAAGAGGGCAGGACAGTGCGTGAATATCGCACCAGACGTTAATGCAAACGAGAGGTTTGCGGCGCATAGCGACAGCTGTCTGGAGACACCCACATGAAATTCGTTTTACTCGAATCGCGCGGCGGCAATTACATGGTAGTTGTCGAGAATATCGCGTGGCTGCGCACCGACGCCGATGGTCAGACCAAAGTTGGTATGGTCGGAGGTTCGCCGCTGCTGGTGGCCGGGACCATCGAAGAGACAGCGGCGACCATATTGGCGGGCTAGGTCCGTCGGTCGGTCGCAAACGCCGGATAATTGGTCACTCGCCGCTTAGCCGAACACCGACCAACCCGTCTGCTTGACCAATTCTCCCAGCGCGATGCTGCCGACCATCGACGTCCCCGCCTGGTTGAGACCGGGTGACCAGACTGCAATCGCCCCCTGATCCGGCGCCACCACCAATATACCGCCGCCGACGCCGCTTTTTCCCGGCAAGCCGATGCGATAGGCAAATTCCCCGCTATTGTCATAATGGCCGCTGGACATCATCACCGCCAGAATCCGGCGACAGCGCTTCTTGGTAACAATCTGCTCGCCGGTCTCCGGATCGGTGCCATCAAATGCCAGAAAAAGAGCAGCGCGAGCCAATTGCCGGCAGGAGATGGCGAGCGAACAATGCCGAAAATAGGCCGAGAGAGCCGCTTCCACCGGATTGGTCATATTGCCGAAGCTGGCCATGAAATGCCCGAGCGCCCGATTGCGGGATCCGGTATCGGATTCCGATCTGGCAACATTTTGATCAATGAAGATGCTGTCATCCTGGGACAATCGGCGGAACAGCTGCAGCAAGTCCGCAATCGCCTGATCCGCACCCGCCTCGCCGCCGCCATAGGCGGATATCAGACAATCGGTTGTCGCGATCGCGCCGGCATTGATCAGCGGATTGCGGGGGATGCCTTGCTCTACCTCCAGCTGGACGATCGAATTGAATGGTGAACCTGACGGTTCCTTGCCCACGCGTTGCCAAAGATCATCGCCAATCTGCTTGAGCGTCAGGGCGAGAGTGAAGACTTTCGAGATACTCTGGATTGAAAAACTCTCATCGGCATCCCCCAGACAGTGCATCTCACCGCCGTCGAGCGCCACTGCGAGGCCGAATTTATCGGGGTCCACACAGGCCAGCGCCGGAATATAATCGGCGACTTTGCCAGATCCGATATGAGGTTTTACGGCGGTCTGGATGGATGCGAGAGTTTTTCCCCAGTCCACGGGCGGGTCCAATATCGTCATTCTCCCGCCATCGCCAAAATCGCATCCCACTCGCTCTTCGTCACCGGAGCGACCGATAACCGCGATTGCCGGATAATCGCCAGTTCCTTGAGCTTGGGATTCTGTTTCATTGCTTTGAGCGGCACCGGCTTGCCCAGCTTGCGCACCGGCTTCACCTTCACCACGACCCAGCGTTCGGGATCGGTCGTCACATCGGGGCTATGTTCTTCGGAAACCTCCATGATGCCGACCACTTCAAGGCCCTGTCGCGAATGGTAGAAAAAAACTTGATCGCCCTTTATCATGGCTTTCATGTTGTTTGAGGCCTGCGCGTTTTTCACGCCGTCCCAAGTGCCTTCACCCTCGGCGACCAGATCATCCCAGCCATATTCATCCGGTTCCGATTTCATCAACCAATATTGCGGCATCGCTCTTTCCTTTTTTTTCGGCCCCCTCAATAGCCCACCAGACGCCAACAAAAAAGGCCCCGCCATTTGGCGAGGCCTCCCTGTTATATGATCAAATCCGGTTCTATCCCGGCATCAACACGGTATCGATAATGTGAAGTGTTCCGTTGCTGGATGGTATATCTGCCTTGACGACCGTAGCCTTGTTGCCAGCACCGTCCTCAAGCACGATTTTATCGCCGTCCATGGAGGCCGTGATCGCGCCGCCCTCCAGGGTGGTGATGCTCGCGGTCCCTCCGCCATCGGCAATCGCTTTGGCGATATCGGCAGAGGTCATCGTGCCGTTGGCTAGGCCATATTTCGCAACTTTGGCGAGTTCGACCTTGTTGTCCGGATTCATCAGGTCTTTGAGCTTGCCCGCATCCATCTTGTTAAAAGCATCGTTGTTCGCGGTAAACGCGGTGAAGGGGCCCTCGTCCTTAAGCTCCTCGGCAATACCGGAAAGCCCCACCATTGTGGTCGCGGTCGTAAGTTCCGGCTGGTCCTGAACCACGGCTGTCAAATTGGTTGGTTCGGATTCCTCGGCCTGGCGGGCGTCATAAATAGCCTGCTCTTCCTCGTTCATTTCTGACGAACAGGCGGACAAAGCTGCGACTGCCATTGCCGCAAGAATTATTCTGGATGGGGTATGCATGATGTTCCTTTCAAGGGCACTGTCGCCCGGGATTTTCCAAACATTGGAATTTGCGGGATACGGAAATCTAACAGTCTGCCTTCTGGAATCAAGAAGCAATCGGAAATATTGTCCTCAGCTACTGCACAGCAACGCGATTGTGCGGTTAAAACCATCAGCCCCGCTCCCTTAATTCCTATCTGCCGGTTGCAGTTCAACAAAAAAGGCCTCGCTTTTCAACGAGGCCCTGTTTGTCTGGATACTATCCGAAATCATTCGGGCATCAGCACCGTGTCCACTTTGTAGAGCAGACCCTTGTCCGACTTAATGCCATCCGAGATCACGGTTGCCTTGTCGCCCGTAGCATCTTCCAGGACGATCTTGTCACCGTCCATGCTGGCTTTCAGTGTCCCGCCCTGCATCGTGGTAAAGGTTGCTGTTCCGCCACCATCCTTGATTGCCTTGACCATATCATCCGTCGTCATCGCACCCTTGATATTGTGATACCACAATATGTTGGTCAGCTTTTCTTTTTGCTCGGGCTTCATCAACTCGGTCGATGCCTCAAAGCCCAGCTTGTTAAACGCATCGTTTGTCGGCGCGAAAGCGGTGAACGGACCTTCTGCCGCTTTCGGCGATGCCGGAAGGCCTGTCAGACCTACCGCCGCGTTCATCGTTGTAAGATCCGGCTGATGCGAAACAATCTCTGCCAATGTTTCCGGCAATTTATTCTCTTCCGTCAAACGGGCTTCAAGCGCAGCTTGATCTTCTTCGCTCCGCTCTGATGAGCAGGCCGAAATTGTTGCAAGTGCCACCGCAGCCAGCAGCAATTTTGAAGGGATTCGCATAATATTCCTTTCGTGGGATGACTCGGGTGCTTTACGACGAACGGACAGTTGAGTTCAACACAAAAACTACAACGCCAATGGACCCGATCATTACCCGGGATGCACGAAATCCCCATCAAAGCCCTTCAGGTTCGCTCTGTCAGGAACAAAAAAGGCCCCGCCGTTAAGCGAGGCCTTTCCCAATTCATCCTGGTTCAGGGGATGGAATCATCCCGGCATGACAACGGTGTCGATCGCGTGGATCACGCCGTTGGATGCCTCGACATCGGTCAATATGACGGTCGACTTGCCGCCGGCTGCGTCTTCAAGAATGACGGAATCGCCGTCCAGAGCGGCCTTCAGCGGTGCGCCCTGCACGGTGGTCAGGACTGCCGTACCGCCGCCATCGGTGATCGCCTTGACGACATCCCCCGCTTTCAATTCACCGGCGACGACATGATAGGTCAGGAGTGCAGCCAGATCGGCCTTCTTTTCAGGTGTCAGCAACGCGGCCAACGTGTCGGGATCGACCTTGGCAAAGGCATCGTTCGTCGGTGCAAACACGGTGAATGGCCCGTCGCCGCTCAGCGTCGCACCAAGATCAGCTGCGGTCACAGCCGTCACCAGCGTCGAAAAATCTGCATTGCCAACGGCAACGTCAACGATCGTGCCTGGTTCGGCAGTAGCGGTCGCATCCATCATGGCGTCGGCAGAGCCTTCATCGACGGCTGCCTGCGGCGCTTCGGTCGAACAAGCCGCCAGAGCTAACACGGCAGTGGTAGTCAGTATCATTTTGGGGGAAATACGCATGATAAGCCTTTCAAAAATTAAAAATGCATCTCTTCCAGCCGCAAGGGCGACCAGTCATCGGATATGCAGGAGATGGACTATATCAGGACCGGTTCAAACCTGTCCTTTCGGGCGTATCGGTTGGCTCAGTCCTTGCCGAGGTGGACAAAGTCCCGATCAAAACCTTTCAGATTGGCACCGCCATCGACATAGATGATCTGGCCGGTGACCGCATTGGCTCGGGCCAGATATAATGCCGCATCGGCAATGTCATCGGGATCGGGAAGCCGGTCGAGCGGCATCATCGTCGTGATATTGGCCAGTTGGCCGTCGCCATATTCCCCTGCTGTCAGGGTCAGGCCGGGCGCGATACCGTTGACCCGTAGCTTGTCTGCACAGGCAACCGCCAGCGATCGCACCGATCCGGCCAAGGCCTGCTTGGACAGCGTATAGCTCAACTGATCGCGGTTGGGATTGCGGATGCGCTGATCGAGAATATGGATGACACAGGCCCTGTCGCTCGCTGCCGGACGGCGTTGGTGGAGAGCGGTCGTCAGCATGACCGGAACCAGACTGTTGACGCGAAAATGATCCTGCAGGTCTTTTTCCTCTATCTTGCCGACATCATCTTGCCCGAAAATCGAAGCGCTGTTGACGACAAGTTCCGGTGTTCGCCCGAAATGACCGATCACCTCGTCGATCAGCGTTTCGGCTGCGCCTTCGTCCAGAAAATCCTGCTGGAATCCGGACCATTCGCAGCCCGTCTCCTTCAGTTTTTTGGCCAGCTGGCCATCGGGAATGGCATCGCTATTGCCGTGGAGCGCCAGCGCATATCCTGATTCTGCCAGTCGCGCGGCGATCACCGCGCCAACCCGCTTCACGCCGCCGGTGACCAGCGCCAGCGGCCGGGTCATCGTCTGCTCCGGCTGAGCGTGATGCCGATCTGCTCTCCCTTTTCGGAGATCAGCAGTTTGACGATCTTTACCGTGACCCGCAATATATTCTGATCCTGAAGAAACAGCGTTTCAACGATATGATCCGCCACCGCCTCGATCAGCTTGAAATGCACGCCTTCGGGCAAGGCCGTGGTCGCGGCATGCTTGAGGTCCATGTAATTTTTGGAATGATCAAGCGAAGTGTCCGCTTCATAGCGTTCCTGTATCTTGAGTTCCGCCGCGATCGAGATGCGCAATGGCTGCGGCAAATGGGTCTCTTCGGAATAGATCCCGGTGAGCACATCAACATCGAGATCGTTGACTTCCAGAAGCAATGAGTCTGTCATAGGCAATCTCTGACCATGTTCGAGTTAAAATGGCAAGTCAGGCTGACCAGCGGGCAAAAATCGCGGTCGGCAGTAGGAGCCCCCGCGCCTCTTCGCGAACCGCCAGTTCCCCAACCTCGATCGTACCGCCCAGATGGGACAGTTTTTCGTTGAGCAGCGAACCGAGCGCCAGCGCCGACATCCGCACGGCATAGACGGTGAGGAACAGGCAGCGGCTGTCGGCATCGAGCAGCTTTCCGCAATTTTCGACCAGCCCGGCCAGATGTTCTTCCAGTCGCCAGATTTCCCCATCCGGTCCGCGGCCATATTTGGGCGGATCGAGGAGGATTGCATCATAGCGCCGTCCGCGCCGCACTTCGCGCGCGGCAAATTTGGCGGCATCGTCGATGATCCAGCGGATCGGGCGATCCGTCATCCCCGACAAGGCGGCATTGTCCCGCGCTGCGGTTACGGACTTCTTCGACGCGTCGACGTGCACGAGATTGGCCCCGGCCGCCGACAGCGCCAATGTTCCGACCCCGGTATAGCCGAAAAGGTTCATCATCTGCGGCGATTCGACGTCCTGCAAGTTGCTACGGAACCAGCGCCAGACCGGATCCATGTCGGGGAAATAGGCGAGATGCCGGAACGGCGTGCACTGCGCGGTAAAGCTGACCTCTTCCCAGTCCATCTGCCATCCCTCTTCCGGGACATTGCCGTTCAGATGCCAGCGGCCCCCGCCATCCTCGTCGGAGGCGGGAATAAATTCGCCGTCGGCCTGCCAGTCATCGTTCGCCGGCACCCACATCGCTTGCGGCTCGGGGCGGATGAAATGGAAATCACCGTAGCGTTCCAGCTTGCGGCCATGCCCGGAATCGACCAGCGCATAGTCGCTGCGCGGGTCGCTGATCATCAATAGGGGGGCCGGCCGGGTTTCAGCCATCGGACGGCGTGGCGTTGGACATGATGAATGATTTTACCGAATCATAGTCGCCCGGAAGCTTGGTATATTTTTCTTCCCGGTCGAACAAATCCCCCACTCGACGCGGCAAGGCCGGTCGAATGCCCGTTGCCCGCTCGACCGCATCAGGAAATTTCGCCGGATGGGCGGTTGCCAGCGTCACCACCGGCACCGCCGGATCGAGATCAACATGTTGCGCCGCCGACAGGCCGATGGCGCTATGCGGGTCGATCACATGACCGGCCCCGTCCTGCGCCCAGCGCATGGCGAGCGCCATATCGTCCGGATCGACGCGATAACTGGTGAAAATGGAGGCTGCGGCCTCCCGCATCGCGGGTTCCAGCTGCATATTGTGGGTCTGTTCAAAGGCTGCCATCCGGGCGGCTGTTTTAACGCCATCGCGGCCTTCCAGATCAAACAGCAATCGTTCAAAATTGCTGCTCACCTGAATATCCATCGATGGCGCTGCGGTAGAGGTAACGGTTCCGGTCGAATAGTCCCCGGCGCTCAACGCCCGGTGCAGGATGTCGTTGACGTTCGTCGCCACAATCAGCCGTTCGATCGGCAGTCCCATCTGCGACGCGACATAGCCGGCAAAGACATCGCCGAAATTGCCGGTCGGTACGGAAAAGGCGATCTTGCGATGCGGCGCGCCCAACTGGCTGGCAGCATAAAAATAATAGACGATCTGCGCCATCAGCCGCGCCCAGTTGATCGAGTTGACCGCCGAGATCGAGAAGCGGTTGGTTACTTCCTGATCGGCAAACATCCGCTTCACCATCGCCTGGGCATCATCGAAACTGCCGTCGATCGCGATATTATGGACGTTGGGAGCACGCACCGTGGTCATCTGCCGACGCTGGACATCGGATATCCGGCCATCGGGATGGAGCATGAAGATATCGACCTTGTCCCGCCCCGCCAGCGCATCAATCGCGGCCGAACCGGTGTCACCGGACGTGGCACCGACCACCGTCAGATGCTTGTCCTGCCGGGCAAGAAATTTCTCGAACAACAGGCCGAGCAGTTGCAGGGCGACATCCTTGAACGCGAGCGTCGGCCCGTGGAACAGTTCGAGCAGCCATTGCCGTCCGTCCAGCTGCACCAGCGGCGTCACCGCAGCATGGGAAAAACGGCCATAGGCCTGCTCGCAAATATCGCGCAATTCGGCTTCATCGAGCGCATCGCCGACAAAAGGCAGCATCACCCGGACGGCGGTTTCCACATAGGAAAGGCCTGCCATGGCGGCGATCTCGTCGGCGCTGAAGGACGGCCAGGATTGCGGCAGATAAAGGCCGCCGTCGCCGGCCAGTCCGGCCAGAGTCACTTGTTCGAAATTCAATGCAGGCCCTGCGCCTCTGGTCGAGATATAATCCATGATGGCGAGCGGGTTAGGGCAAGTTGCCGGATGGGGCAACGCCCTTGTTCCGGCCCCGCAAAGCGAGAAGATAGATGACCAGCGCAATGCCCGCGAAGAGAAACCATTGCACCGCATAGGACAGGTGATTGTTGGGGACATCCTGCAGTGCGGGCGGCTGGCTTCTCTGCAATCCCGCCACCGGTTCGCTCGCCACCAGCCGGATGATATACTGGCTGTCGGGCGCGATAATACCGTCGACGATGCCGCCGTCCCATTCCGGATTTTCCGGTCTGGTTGACCAGCCGGCAACAACCTGCGCGCCTGGCCCTTCTGCGCCTGCGGTCCGGCACTGGGCGATATGCGCCCAGCCCGATTTTCCGTCAATATTACGCCCGCTGGTCGAGCGCCAGCCGATGACGGCGAGGCAATTGACGGTGGATTTGCGAAAATAGGGTGCATCTTCCAGGCTCGGTACGGCGGGATAGGCAATCGCCGACAGTTCCGATGCCGCCGCATAGGTCTCGAGCAAGTCGTTCTTCCATTGTGCGCGCTGCAGCTGCCATATGCCCAGACCGGCCATGGTTGCCACCGCGGCCAGAACGAGGATTGTCCCCAATATCGGCAGGCGCTTCATCATAGGCCTTCGCGTTCGTCGATACTGCCTTCCCGGGCCTGGTTGCGATGCTCCAGGATCAGCAATATCGCTTTCGACACCCTGAGTGACCCGACAACCGCTGCAACGGTCAGAGGAACCCATAGCAGCACATGCACCCATAAAGATGGATGGAAATTAGCCTCCAAGGCCAGAGCCAGACCCAATATGATTGCGCCGACGATCAATGTCAGAAAAGCTGCCGGGCCGTCCCCGACATTATACTGGCTAAAGTCGAGGCCGCAGGCCCGGCATTTGTCCGAGAATTTGGTTAGATTGGCGAACAGCGTCTTTTGGCCGCAATGGGGGCAGAGACCAAAAAGGGCAGCGGGAAGTACATCCGGCTGCCCCTTTTTATTTTCGGTTTCTTTCAACGCGATGGCCTAGTGGACCGGCGCGCCCCAGCCGCCCCAGACATAGACGACGATGAACAGGAACAGCCAGACGACATCGACAAAGTGCCAATACCAGGCCGCTGCTTCAAAGCCGAAATGCTGTTGCGGCGTGAAGTGGCCCTTGTACGCCCGTGCCAGACAGACGATCAGGAAGATCGTGCCGACCAGAACGTGGAACCCGTGGAACCCGGTCGCCATGTAGAAGGCCGAACTATAGTTGATGCCGGCAAACGGGAACGGCGCAACGCTATATTCATAAGCCTGGATTGCCGTGAAAACCGCACCCAGGATAACCGTCAGCCACAGGCCGGTGATCAGGCCTTTGCGATCGCCGTGGATCAGCGAATGGTGCGCCCAGGTGACAGTGGTACCGGAGCACAGCAGGATCATCGTGTTAAGCAGCGGCAATTCAAAGGCATTGAGCACTTCGATGCCCTTGGGCGGCCATTGCAGCAGTTTCGCGGCGCCATCCTGTCCGATATAATTGGTGACAATACCGTCAACCATTTCGAGCGGCTGCGGGAAGAGCGCGAAATCAAACCAGGCCCAGAACCAGCCGACGAAGAACATGACCTCCGAAGCGATGAACAGGATCATGCCGTAGCGCAGATGAAGCTGAACCACGGGTGTGTGGTCGCCGGCATGGGCTTCCTTGATCACATTGGACCACCAGGCGAAGAAGGTCAGTCCGACCGCGCCGACGCCAACGAAGAAAATCAGTCCGCCGAACGCCATTTCGTGCATCCAGCGGATACCGCCGATGGCCAGGACAAACGCGGAAAAAGCGCCGAACAGTGGCCAGATGTCTGGCGGGAGAATGTGATAATCATGATTTTTGGCACCGGCCATAATATTTCCCTAACCTTCTCTCAAATTTCTCTTAGCTATCGCCTTCGCCGGCGTCTACCGCCTGCTCGTCCGTCGAACGATAAAAGGTATAGCTGAGCGTAATTTCCTTGATATCTTTTGTTTCCGGATCGTCCATTATAGCCGGATCGACATAATAAAGCACCGGCATCCGCATCGTCTGTCCCGGTTTCAGCAACTGCTCGCTAAAGCAGAAACATTGTACTTTGTTGAAATATTTGCCGGCCAGTAGCGGCGTCACATTGAATGTCGCCGTACCGACAACCGGCTGGTCTGAATTGTTGGTCGCCAGAAAAATCGCCATGTCGCGGGCACCGACGGTGACATGATCAACCGCTTGCTCCGGTTTGAACGACCAGGGCAACGCAGAATTGACATTGGAATCGAAACGGATCGACATCACCTTGCTGGTGGCCTGAACCGTTGCAGCCTCAGCCGCACCCACCCGCTGGGTCGTACCGGCATAGCCGGTCACGCGGCAAAAAACCTCGTATAGCGGCACGGCGGCAAAGCCCAGACCGAGCATGCCGAGCCCCATCGCACCCGCCATAATGGCGCTGCGCCGGTTCTTGCCGGATAGAGATGCTTGCGCGGTCGTCATCAGGAGCCGGCTCCGATTTTGACGATAGTAATCAGATAGAATAATACGACCATGAAGAGCAGCAGGCCGGCCATGATGACCGCCCGGTGCTTCTGCCGTGCCTGATAGACCTTTTGCTCTTCGGGGGTCATCGGTGCCTTGTTGTTGTCAATCTCGCTCATGTGAATATTATCCGGTCAGCAACAACCGCTGCGAACAGCGCAAACAGGTATAGGATCGAAAATTTGAACAGGCGCTTCTCGGCTGCCATGTCTTCCGGCCGAGTTGTCTTGCTACGGGCAACCTGCCAGGAAAGCGCACAGAATATCACGCTCAACACGATCGCGGCAGCACCATAGACCATGCCAGCGAGGCCCAATGCAAATGGCGCAATGGCGACCGCCGCCAGCACCAGGCTATAACCGAATATCTGGTTGCGGGTCGATCGCTGGCCGGCGACCACCGGCATCATCGGCACACCGGCTTTGGAATAATCGCTGTTCATGAACAGGGCGAGTGCCCAGAAATGCGGCGGCGTCCAGAAAAAGATGATCGCAAACAGCAGTATCGGCATCAGCGTAACATCGCCGGTCACCGCGGCCCAGCCGATCGCTGGCGGGAACGCGCCGGCAGCGCCGCCGATGACGATATTTTGCGGTGTGCTGCGCTTGAGCCAGATGGTGTAGACCACGGCGTAGAAGAAGATCGAAAAGGCGAGGAATATCGCGCTGAACCAGTTGACCGCGACGCCCATCAGAAGAACCGAAAAAACCGATAGTCCAATCCCGAAATGCAGCGCGGTTTCCCGGTCCATCCGGCCAGCGGGCAGCGGCCTTTGGCTGGTCCGCTTCATGATCGCATCGATATCGGATTCATACCATTGGTTGAGCGCCGCCGAAGCCCCGGCTCCCAGGCTGATCGCAAGGATCGCCGTAAAGCCGATGACCGGATGAATCGAACCGGGTGCTGCCAGCAACCCGCACAAGGCGGTGAATATGACCAGCGACATCACGCGCGGTTTGGTCAGCGCAAAGAGATCCTTCGCGCTGGCCAAGCCTTGTATCGTGTGTGACGCAGTGGTCATTTCTCTTTCCAAGTCCCGGACTGTCCCTCAGATCACTTGATTTGAGGAAGGGTTTCGAACTGGTGGAACGGCGGCGGGCTGGACAATGTCCATTCCAGCGTCGTTGCGCCTTCGCCCCAGTAATTGCCTTCCACTCTGCGGCCCGCCAGCATGGCGTAACCGATGTTCACGAAGAAGATCAGCACACCGACCAGCATCACGGCATAGCCGATCGAGCTGATCTGGTTCCAGTAAGCAAACTGCTCGGGATAATCGGCATAGCGACGGGGCATGCCCTGCTGACCCAGGAAATGCTGCGGGAAGAACAGGATGTTCACGCCGATGAAGAAGATCCAGAAATGGAGCTGCCCCAGCAATTCGCTGTACATCCGTCCCGACATTTTCGGGAACCAGTAGTAGAAACCGGCGAAGATCGAGAAGACCGCACCCAGCGACAGCACATAGTGGAAATGGGCAACCACGTAATAAGTGTCGTGAAGATTGTCATCAATCCCGCCATTGGCGAGCACCACGCCGGTCACGCCACCGATAGTGAACATGAAGATAAAGCCAAGCGCCCACATCATCGGCGTCTTGAAGGACATGGAACCGCCCCACATCGTCGCGATCCACGAGAAGATCTTGATGCCGGTCGGCACCGCGATAACCATGGTGGCTGCGGTGAAATACATTTTCACGTTAACCGACATGCCGGTGGTGAACATATGGTGCGCCCAGACCACAAAGCCGACCACACCAATGGCAACCATCGCATAGGCCATGCCGAGATAGCCGAATATCGGCTTGCGGCTGAAGGTCGAGATAATATGGCTGACCATGCCGAAACCGGGCAAGATCATGATATAGACCTCGGGATGTCCGAAGAACCAGAACAGATGCTGGTAAAGCACCGGATCACCGCCACCCGCGGCATCATAGAAAGTCGTACCGAAATTACGGTCGGTCAACAGCATGGTGATCGCTGCGGCGAGAACGGGTAGCGCCAGAAGCAGCAAGAAGGCAGTGACCAGCACCGACCAGACAAAAAGCGGCATTTTGTGCAGGGTCATACCCGGTGCGCGCATATTGAAAATGGTGGTGATGAAGTTGATAGCCCCGAGAATCGAGGAAGCACCGGCCAGGTGAAGCGAGAGAATCGCCATATCCACCGCCGGGCCGACCGAACCGCTCGTCGAGAGCGGCGCATAGACGGTCCAGCCGGTACCTGCACCGTAGCCGCTACCGCCCGGAACGAAGGTCGAGCCTATTAGCAGCAGGAAGGCGGGGACCAGGAGCCAGAAGCTGATGTTGTTCATCCGCGGAAAGGCCATGTCCGGCGCGCCGATCATTAACGGCACAAACCAGTTACCAAAGCCGCCGATCATCGCCGGCATGACCATGAAGAAGACCATGATCAGGCCATGGGCGGTAATCAACACGTTCCAGAGGTGATAGGCTTCGTCCATCGATGCTTCGCCGCCGCCCATCAGAGCGTTGTGGCTGCTTGCCCACATCTGCAGATACTGGATACCGGGCTCGGCAAGTTCGAGACGCATCAGACCGGAAATTGCACCGCCAATGATACCCGCGATAATCGCGAAAATCAGATAGAGCGTGCCAATATCCTTGTGGTTGGTCGACATGAACCAGCGTTGGAAAAAGGCTGGCTTGTGATCCGCATCATGCGCGTGATCGTCGATATAGCCATCTGCTGTGATTGTTGTCATTGCTCTAACCCTCAGTTGGTCGCAGCGGCTGCATCGGCAGGCGCAATTTCGGAAGTCGCTTCAGTGACGGCAGCTTCGGTGGCTTCTTCTGCGGCCGGAGCCGCGTCGCCCTTCACCGTGCCGCCATTGGCGCGAACCCAGTTGTTGAATTTTTCTTCGGACAGCACTTCAACCGTGATCGGCATGAACCCGTGACGCGCGCCGCAAAGCTCAGAGCACTGGCCATAATAGACGCCTTCGCGATCGATCTGCAGAACCTTTTCGTTGATCCGTCCCGGAACCGCATCGAGCTTGAACCATGCCGAAGGAATGGCGAAGCTGTGAATGACGTCGGCAGCAGTGATCAGCAGCTTGACCGGCTTGCCGACCGGAATAACCATCCGGTTGTCAGCGGCCAGCTGATGCGGCTCTCCCCGTGCCGCTGCTTCTTCTTCGGACAGCATGTTGGAAATGACTTCGAAATCACCATTATCGGGATAGCTGTAACCCCAATACCACTGATAGCCGGTGACCTTCACGGTCAGCGCATCTTCCGGTGCCGGCTCAAACTGCTGTGCAAGCAGGCTGATCGACGGCACGGCAATGACGACAAGAATCAGAACCGGAATGACCGTCCAGATAATTTCAATGAAAGTATTGTGGGTTGTCTTGGATGGCTCGGGATTGGCGCCGCGGCGAAAACGGAAGACGACCCAGAACAGCAGGAAGAGAACCAGCAGGCTGACACCAACCATCATCGGCACCAGGATCGCGTTGTTGATCCAGTGCGCGGTTTGGCCGGTTTCGCTGAACTGCTCCTGAAAATCAATGCCGCCATCGACCGGCATGCCGATGCCCGGCGTCGGTTTCATCGGTGTGTAAAGCGCGGGATCAAGCCCCGATGCGGTAGCTGCGGCTGCGGCCGGTACGTCCGCTGATTCAAGTCCGCTGGTCGCCGCCGGGTCCACGACTGGCGCCGCCGGCAATGCTTCCTGCGCCGACAATGCCGTCGGCGTGAGAATCAGGCCGATGGCCAGAATCCAAGCTTTCACAAAATGAGTCATATATCGCTCAACCCTATCTTACCCCAAGTTTCGGTAGTTTTCCGGCAATG
>RCMY010000288.1_pt1 | contig 51636 bp, 53 predicted proteins | sample 2041341 | NCBI WGS metagenome assembly RCMY01 (sample SAMN09708234, study PRJNA481090) | Marine sediment metagenome, whole genome shotgun sequencing project.
AAGCCCGGATAGACCATGCGCATGAAGCCGGGCTGCGGCCACGGAGAATGATGTTGCCTTCTCGCAGATTCGGATCTGGCCAGCCAGGAGTCGGGGTTTCAGTCAGGTCTTGCAGCGATCGGTCCGAGCCGGCCTTGGGGCCTGTGGCGACGGCTCGGGCCGATACGGCGGCATCGGCCACCCGAGCGCGCTGCCCGCGGAGTACGCCCAGCGGTGCGAGACCGAACTCGGGCGCGTCGACACGGGCATCGTCCCATCCGACGAAACCGACCCGGTTGTCGTCGATCCGGATGTTGGTGGCAGCGAGGTTGCCGTTGATGAGTGTGGTCTGTCCGTAGGCAAGTCGCGAAAGTGCTGCCTCGACCAGCTCGGTTTCGCCTGGAGCCGTTGTGTTGACTGGAATCTGCCCTCGTCGAATCCTCGATCCGAGCCGGGCAGCGTCAACTGATTCCGGTCGTTGTGGGCGACCGCGACCAAACTGGTGGAGCCGAATGACTTCTGCCAGCACGACCTGCCAGTCCGTCGCCGACGACGGAATACGACCATCGCCAGGTGACGGACGCCAGAAGTCGTGGCTCTCGAGATCGGCGCACAGCTCTCGTTGCCATTGAACCGACGCAGCGTCTGACTCAGGGATCACCGCGCGCGTCATGTCGGCATCATTTCGACGATGGCCAATGGGTTGGGGTCAGGCTCCACGGTTCACCCTGGCACAGATCGCCTTACGATCCAGTTGTTTTTCGTGCGCTGCCTCCGCTTCGATCAAATGCTTCCATGGTGGAAGATCGAGCAGAGCCGAGCCAGTCCGGTGACTGCCAGATTTCGCTCACTTCGTCTGGCGGCAGGACATGTCGCCCCGAATCTGCGAGAGCGTCCCATATCAACAACCCGTCATAGCCACCGACCATCTCCAAACGCCGGCCGTGGGACGCACTGGCGTTCGTACAGACGTTGAGTATCTTGCTGGCTCGTCGATATTCGATCGGAGCTTCTCGCGGCCCACGCCAGTCGGCTTATCCCGTGCACCTCGCTGGGTCTTCCGAACAGAAGGGTGAGTTGTAGGGGCCCGCAGCATTGCCAAGCTCGATGAGTTCAAGACTTCCAACCCAGTCGATCAACGCGTCCGTCGAGCCTGCCACAGCACTGTTGGCTTGGTAGCTGTTGCCGTCCTCGACCCACGAGACGACCCCCGTAGCGGGATCGGCGCATGCCTCGTCGACTCCCCGGACCGTCACTGGTTCGTTGCCTGGCTGATCGCATGACCCTGGCGCCGCCGATCCGACGACGGCGTCCGCCCGATGGCCAGACCCGATGAGCACGTACTTGATCTGTTGACCTGATTGTGAGCCGCGCACCATGTCGGTGATCTGGATCTCTCCGGAGCGGCTGGACGATCCATCCAGTCCGGTGGTCGCGATGAAGACCATTGTCCTGACTGGCACGTCAGCGTTGTCGATCTCGTCGAGCTGCAGTGCAGTCGGGGCTGGCACGTCGACGACGATTGGCGTCTGGGGAAAGAAGAAGCTCGGCTGTGGCTCTTCAACTGTCTCCACGGGGGAATCTCCCGTGACCTCGTCGTCTCTTTCGGCAGTCGAGCATCCCGCTACGGCCACGATCACAAGAACCAGCAGCAGACCGACCTTGAGACCGAGTCCTTGCATGAGGCGATTCTGCCACGCCGACCCAGCTGCTCATGGTCATTCATCCCAGGGGCTCGAGGGCTGGAGTGCACGTATCGCTTCGGCCGAGCCCCTCCGGCGAGGAATAGATGCTGCTCGTACGGGGGCGGCGAGGTATCCCATAATCGCCGCCGACCGAAGCCAGGAAAACCGTCACCTACCGAATCCTCTTTGTGTCAAGAGGGTCTTCCAGCGGGTGCCGGAGCGCGTCGGGGTGACCCTGTGGCGGTGAGGGTGTGTCGGGTTCTAGGTTGGTTGTCGGGTTCGGGAGTGACCTGTCCGAAGAGCCGGCCATTCAGGTGTGGAGCCGGTCACGCTGGACTACGAGTCGTTCCTGGATGTCCTCCCGGACCCACCCTCAGTTTCAGGCGTGGCGGACAAGCTCGGCGTCGGCGACGAGGTGCCGGTAGACCACGTCGGAGATCCGTCGTTTCAACGCCCGGATCGCTTCCTTGTTGGTCTTGCCGTCGGCGACTTTCCGGTCGAAGTAGATCCGTCCTTGGGTGCCGGGGTTGCGGAGCTGGGTGACCGCGATCATGTGGATCGCCCAGTTCAGTTGACGGTTCCCCTTCGGGTTGAGGCGATGCCGTTGCTTGTTCCCCGACGATGCCTCGATCGGCGCGGTCGCGTTGTACGACGCGTAATGGCCACGAGACGCGAACCGGGCGATGTCGCCGGACTGGCCGATGATCGTCGCCGCACAGATCGGCCCGCACCCATAGATCTGTTCCAACGACGTCGACGACGCAGCCACAGCAGCCCGGATCCGTTTCTTCGACGCTTTCATCTGGGCGTCGTAGCGGTCCATGTCCTCGAGGACTTCACGGCACAACTCGACCCGGAACGCTGCTATCGGATCACTGGTCTCGATGCTGTCGAGGATCGTGTTCGCCCTGGTCGAAGTCATCTCAGCAGCGACACCGCCCGGGGTCAGTTCACCGAGGAGCGCATGAAGCCGACAGGCCGCGACGTTCTTCATTCGGCCGAGATCACGATGGCGTTTGGCCAATAATCGCAGCACTCTGGTGTGGTCATCGGCCGACACGGTCGCCAATCGTTTCGAGCACAACGCGGCGATCGCGACCGAATGGGCATCGTGGGGTCGTTCTTCTGCGACCGGCCAGTGCTCAACACCCGGACCCGTGTGGCGAGCACGGCGGGGACGTCGACCACTTCCTCGCCGGCGGCGACCAACTGTTGGGACAACAGGTAGCCCAAGCCTTGGGCCGATTCGATCGCCCAGCGTCGCTGGTCGAACCGGGCAGCCCAACACAACAACTCGTCGGTCTGGGATGGTGTCGCTCTTACTCGAATCTCGGCGAGGTTGGTCTCGTCGCTGTCGATCGCGACGGCAGTGTGGGAGCCCTTGTGAGGGTCGATCCCGATGGTCACTTTCATTGTTCATGCCTCCTGGCTCAAAGGGGTTTGAACCGTGGCAGGCACAACTGATTCGGGTCGGTGATCTCACCTCTTTCGAGCCACACCCCAGTCACGGAACCAGCCGGTGAGCAATTCGTTAGAAAGCCAGCCCATCGAAGGCGGCAGCCGGTATGCAGAGCTCACCAGCCAGCCCCGTCAACGCTACGAAACAACCGCAACGCCTGCCCAAAGTCTCAATCAGCCGGGATCGAGACGCTCAGGGCCCGTGCCCTTGAGCGTTGCTACGAGTGTCGACGAGTTGGCGCCGCTATTTCGTGGCAACGCAAGGCCGAAGCGTCCGGTTCGGGACTGGGCCTAGCCAGGTGGGATCTGCTCCCAGACCGACTGATCCACCGCCTGCTTGCCGTATGCCCAATGAGTGATCGCAGCGTGGGCAGACCCGATGTCCGGAAACACTGCCCTGAAGTGGGCGTTGGGAGAACCTTCGCGTCGTTCCACAATCCAAGCTCGTCATCGTCCCGGATCGTCTGCGCGTAGGTCTGGCCAGACGCATCGTCTAGCCGTTCGACGATGAAGAAGTCCACGTCGCCCCCGGTGATGTCATCGAAGAGCATAAACAAAGCGTCCTCGGACGGATTGTCGAATACACCACCGCCCGATGTCGTAGCTTGAAGAACGGGTTCGATCTGTTGCACCAGCGAATTCTGCCGACTCTCGGCGCAGTCCACACGGATCGCAGTGTCGGTCCGCCCTTTCGCGAGCCTGCCGAGCGGCGACTGAACTGGCCTCGTTCATCTTTGGCCCGCCACGATTTGCGATGCCCCCTACCACGCACGCAACGAGCGGCGACCAACGTCCCCCAACGCGGGTTCCTGGTCCTGTCGAATTCGTGGCGAACCGGCACCACCGGGATGTGTGCGATGGCTGATCGGCCGCGGCAAAGGGGGGTAAGGGAAAGGACGCCGTGGCCCTCGTGATCGTCGGTCGCTGCGCCACAAGGCCTCCCTCGCTCATGGCCTCACGCCAGGTATGCGCGTGCGTCCGCGGACGTGTTTCGTGACGTTGCGTGGTGGTAGATCGCTGATTGCCACGTTCGGTACACAAGATCCGCCCGCGGACGCATCGATGAGCGTCGAGCACCACGACCAGCCTTGGCGCTGCCGGAGCCAGTGTTCGTGATCGCGCCCGATCAAGCAAGCACAGACCATCCCCTGCCGCTCACAATCTGCGGGGCGAAGAACGCCCCGAAACGCCAGCCGTGGGACGCGCACTATGGTCGGGCAGCAGCGCAGGGGATCGCTCGGTCCCGGATGGCGATTGATCGACGGACGCCCAACCTCGTGTGAAGTCTCAGATGCGGCGGCCTGCGTCAGCTCGTGGCCGTCTCAGGCCACTGGCTGACCGGCCGATAGAGGCACATGAATCCATCCGATGACCGACTGAGCCCCGAAACCTTCCTAGCGGACCTCGCCCAACTGACCGAATACCCAAGCGCCGAACAGGCCTTCGACATGGCTGCTGGGTCTTTCGCCCAGCGAAGAGACTGGACCGGCCTACGACAGTTTGCGGCTGAACTCAAGCGCCTCGCTCTGCCCGACCATCTGATCGATCTCGTGCCGACCAGTACCTTTGACGGTTTCATTGACTCGTTGGGACCCTGGGTTGAATCGATCGTCAAGGCCACTGCCGATTCGTCGAACACGAAGGCGATCGCCATCAGCATCGATAGTTCGGCCGAGTTCGTTGTCTCGGCGTTTCTCTGCTTCAGCGATGAGAGCGACGCCGAAGACTGGCCCGCCTTCTTTGATACATACGCCGATGGCCCCCACCTCAAGATGTTGATCGCGCCGTGGTTCACTGCAGACGACAGCGGCATAGGGTTTCGCGCCACAATCCTGCAAGTCATCGCCGAGATCGGGTCTGCCATAGGTAGCAGGGGCGGACTGGGCGCTCCGGCAGCTTGGGTGAACAGCAATACGTACAACATCTGTTTTCTCTCCTAGCCGATGTGTCCGTGTGTCGGATTCGGAAGCGGTTCCGAACGGCGTCGTTGGTTTTTGAAGGTTTGGTCTGGGCCGCCGGACATCAATCAGCGCTGCGCGGCCCTGCTGAACCAGACCCGGAGTACGAGGACCGGCGGCTCGTTGATGCGCCGCTTCCACTCATCGCCTCTCTGGTACCGCAGCACGGGTGAACGGCTGCCGAGGCACGCCGCTCCCAGCCAAGACCGCCCGGCGACTCGCCGCACGCGGCCCCAACGGGTATGTCCGCAACCCCATGGCAGTAGCTGGCGCAGCCGCCCCGACCGCTGCGATCGGCCTTGTTGTGGCTTCGTGGAACGGGACCGTGATCGCACTCGCAGCGGTTGGCGCAGTTCTGTGGAACTTCGCTATTCGGCCGGAGGAAGAGGCCGCTCTCGTCGCCCGGTTTGGCGAGGGCGACGACGGCTACCGGAGCACCGTTCGATGCGGGGTCCCCACACGTTCCTCCGGGCGTCGACCGCATCTACTATCAGTCGTCGAGCTACCTCGGACGTGCCCCCTATCACCCACGCCCCAAGCATCGAAGAGCGTCACCTACCGCCGGGATGATGACGCACCAAGAGTCGACGACGGACCGGATTGCTGCTCGCTACATGTCTCCCCGGGAGGTGAGGTTGTCGATCTCGCGCTGGGCCTCCTCAGACAAGCCATCCATCAATCGGCTTCGCCGCGAGACCCACGGCACGTCGAAGATGCGCACGAGCCAGGAAAAGATGCTCTTGATCACGTTGACTCCGTTCAGCCGGCGGGAAAGGCAACACCGGCGCGATCTCACAACCGTAGACGGCTGACTTCATCTCGTGTTGTCGTTGACGCGACGCGGTTGTCAGATGGACGTTCTCTCCCTAGACCGGGGATGGCCATGCTTCCCGCAACCGAATGGCCCGAGCCGGTGGCTGCGAAGCTTGGTGTGAGTGACACATAACTTGCTCCGGCCAATGCTCGGCAACGCATCCCAGAACGCCGGTCGTAGGACACAGTGGACCGAGACCGGCGAATGGCCGTTCTGGGGGTGCTGTCAGGTCAGGAGCGGGTTGGCCACGTGAAGCCCTTGCCGGGCCGCAGCGGCGCAAAGCGCAACGTCGGCGCTCGTGAGAATCGTTGCCCCCACCAACAGAGCTGCGGCGAGATGTACGGCGTCATAGCCACGCAGAGCTTCGCGTTCAGCGAGCTCGACAGCGTCGTCGATCAGTTCCTTCGATACCTCGACTAGATGGAGATCTTCGACCAGATCCGCCAGCGACGCCTTCGCTGCGATGAACTGTCGGCTGGAGAGCCGCTTGCCGCGATGGGCTGCAGCGAGCGCCGCCCGGGCTTCGACGACGATGAGGCGTGCCGACGCCAGCGCGTCGGCTTTCTGCCACAGCACTTCGGCTCGATCGGAGCCGTCCTCGTCGATAATGAGTTTGATCAGCGTGGAGGTGTCGAAGTAGGTGATCACCGACGCTGCTCTGCGACGAGATCGCTGACCGTTCCCTTCGACTTGATGCGTCGGGCGGGCTGATGCCGGCTGCGACTCGACGGGGCACGAACGACCCCGCTCGCAACGAGTTCGCTCAGACGGTCATCAGAAGCGTCGAGCGGTGACAGCTTTGCGACCGGCCGTCCCCGGTCGGTGACGATGACCTCTTCACCTGTGCGCACACGATCGATGTACTTGCTCAAACCGTTCTTCAGTTCTCGAATCCCGACCTCAGACGTCGATGTAGCTATATTCATGAGGCAATTGTAGCTACATTCGGAAGGCCGTCAACACGTCTTCACAATGCGCCGCCGAAACCGCCCCATATCGCGCAAGGGCTGACACCTACGTCCTGCCTCATATCGCCAGCCGTGGGACGCGGTGAACGGCATCTCCGAGCGCTGGTTCTGTTGTTCCGATTCCTCGGTCGGTAGGGCAGGAACTGCAACGCCCTGTCGCTGGAGAGGTGATGCCTTTCCAGCGCTGGACAATGCGACCTTGCCATCCGGCATCGAACCATTTACCCTTACATTCATGACCGAAGTAAAGAAACGACGCCGGGGAACCTCCAAGATCAGCTCCAAGCATCAGATCACGATTCCCGCCGAAGCCCTTCGGAGCGCCGGCTTGGAGATCGGCGACCGGCTGGTCGCCCGTTCCGACGGAGCAGGCAGAGTCATCCTCGAACGCGAACACGACGTCGTCGCTGAACTCGCCGGTGTATTGACTGGCGTCTACCAACAAGACGAACTCGACGAGCTCCGCTCCGAATGGGACTGACCCACCTCGACGCGGGCGTCATCATCGGATTCCTCGATTCCGCCGACGCCCACCATGCCGCAGCGACGGCTTCACTGGCCCGAGCGCTCGACGACGGCGACGGCCTTGCCATGGCTGCGTCCGCATACGCAGAGTGTCTCGTCGGACCAGCCCGCAGAAGCGAACAGGCAATCCAGATCGTGAAAGACACGTTCGATCGACTTCCGATCGAGATCGTCGACCTCTCGCCTGCAATCGCCATGGAAGCGGCCCGACTCAGGGCCCGCCACCGCTCCTTGCGACTCCCTGATGCGCTCGTCATCGCCACGTCCATCACCGCTCGTGTCGATCAGCTCGTCACCACCGATGGGCGTTGGCCGACCCGACGAAAGCTGCAAGTCGAATTCGAAATCATCAGGATCTGACCAACCATCGCAGCCGATGTCCGGCGCCGAACGAGGAGGAAGCCAGTCATCGTCTGGACACGCGAGATTGGCTGCCCCCGACCGGCACCTCGGCGGCATGGCGCATCTGGATATCGGCAGCGCGTTGTCGGGCCGGGGGTTCTGACCGTAGTTTCGTGGTGACCTCGAGGGTGTCGAGCGCAGCGGCTGCGGCCTCGGCTCCCTTGTTGCCGGATTTGCCCCCGGCGCGATCGAGTGCCTGTTCCATGTTCTCGACGGTGATGATGCCGTTGGTGACGGTCACGGCGGTTTCCAGTGCAACTGTTGCCAGTCCTGCTGCGCTCTGGTTGGCGACGATCTCGAAGTGGAAAGTGGCGCCCCGGATCACCGCTCCGAGACCAATCACGGCGTCGAACTGGCCGCCGTTCGCTGCGGCGCTTGCCACCTGCGGGATTTCCCAGGCGCCGGGTACCCATATCGTCTTGATGTTGTCGGGGTCGAGGCCGGATCGCACGAGCTGGTCTCGGGCGCCGTGTTCGAGTCGGTCGACGATCAGGTCATTGAAGCGGCTGCAGATCAGTGCGACGCGCAGCGCCGTTCGGTTGAGTGTCGTCTCGGTCATCGGGCTGCTCCGTCGTTGGTCGTGGTGTCCGGCAGAAGGGCTGGGCTGTCGTGGCCGAGTCGGTCTCGTTTGGTTTGTACGTAGCGTTCTGCTTCGGGATGGATTGGCACGTGGAGCGGGACTCGTTCGGTGATGGTGAGTCCGAAGCCGTCGACCCCGCGGTATTTGGCGGGGTTGTTGGTCAGGAGCCGGAGTCGGGTGACGCCCAGATCAGCGAGGATTTGGGCGCCGACGCCGTATTCTCGGTTGTCGATCGGCAATCCGAGTTCGAGGTTGGCGTCGATGGTGTCGAGGCCATCGTCTTGGAGTTCGTAGGCCCGGAGTTTGTGGCTGATACCGATGCCGCGTCCCTCATGGCCTCGGAGGTAGACCACGGCGCCGCGGCCGAGCTCGGCGACTTGACGCATGGCCTCATGCAGCTGCGGACCGCAGTCGCATTTGACGCTGTTGAAAACGTCGCCGGTGATGCACTCGCTGTGGACCCGGACGAGCACCGGTCCACCGGTGTCGATGTCGCCCATCGTGAACGCCAGATGGGTTTCGCCGTCGATCTCACTCGCGAACGAATGGCAGCGGAACGTGCCCCATTGTGTTGGCAATCGGGCTGAAGCCGTTCTGGTGACGAGCATTTCGCTCCGTCGGCGGTAGCGGATCAGATCAGCGATCGAGATCAGAGGAAGGCCGTGTTCGTCGGCGAATGCTCGAAGGTTGATGCCGTGTTGCATGGTGCCATCGTCGTTCACGATCTCGCACAGCGCTCCAGCCGGCGCACGGCCAGCCATTCGGGCGAGATCGACGGCGGCCTCGGTGTGGCCGGCGCGTTTCAACACTCCACCCGGGCGGGCTCGAAGCGGAAACACATGACCGGGTCGATTGAAGTCGTCAGCCGAGATCGACGGGTCGGCGAGTGCCCGAAGTGTTGCCGCTCGATCGCTGGCTGAGATACCGGTCGAGGTGCCGGCGGCGAGGTCGACCGAGACGGTGAACGCAGTGGCGTGCGACTCGGTGTTCGACGTTGGCGGCACCATGAGCGGGAGTCGGAGCTCGTCGCAACGTTCAGGGGTCATACCTACGCAGATCAACCCTGAGGTGTGACGAACGTAGAACGCGATCGTTTCGGGTGTTGCGGCATCAGCCGCCATGATCAAGTCGCCCTCGTTCTCGCGGTCGGCGTCATCGGCGACCACCACGATGCCTCCGGCGGCGATGACGTCGAGCGCTTGCTCGATCGGATCGAACGTCACTTCGGGTGTCTCGCTCGGCTTCGTGGTTGATGTGGTCATTGGCCTGCTCCTGCTTGGTTCGACTCGGTGCTGGTTTGGGTGGCGGTCATCAACTGCTCGACATACTTGGCGATGGCATCGACTTCGATGTTCACGAAGTCGCCTGGTCGGCGTTCGCCGAGCGATGTGACAGCGGCGGTGTGGGGAATGACGGCAACGGTGAAACCGTCGTCGGTGGGAAGAACGACCGTGAGACTGACGCCGTCGACGGTGATCGACCCCTTCTCGACCACATAACGCTGCAACGCCGTCGGGATGCTGATTCGTAGGTTTGGAGCCGGGTCGAGCACGCGACCGACGCCGTCGACATGGCCCTGGACGAGATGCCCACCGAGTCGGTCTTGGGCCCGAACTGCCCGTTCGAGGTTGACTGCGTCACCGGTGGCAAGCCGGGCGAAACCGGTCCGTTCCATCGTCTCGTCGGAAAGGTCACCAGCCCACCAGTCGGCACCGAACTCGATGACCGTCAGACAGCAGCCGTTGACGGCGATCGAGTCGCCTAGGCCGACGTCGTCGAGCACATCAGTGGCGGTGATTTCGAGACGACCGTCGCGCAGATGACGCACTCGGCCCACCTCTTCAACTATTCCCGTGAACATGGACTACTCCTGTGGATCGTTGTTGCGGATGTGACGGACAAGTGGATGAGATTGTCCGGCGATGGATGGTCGGTCGGGTACGAGTTCGATGCGAAGGTCGTCGCCCAATCGATTGACGCTGCCGAAGCGACCACGCCACAGGTCCTCGATCGAGCCGGCGGTCGAACCGCCGATGAACGGATGGGCGTCGGCCCCGAGGAAGAGAGCTGGCGCCACGTAGACGACGAAGCGATCGATGAGACCCTCATCGAGGAACGAACGAACCACAGTCGCCCCGCCCTCGATCAGCACCTGCAGTACACCGCGACCGCCGAGGTCATCAAGCAGCTCTGCGAGCGGACCGTGCCACTCGAGGCAAGGCTGCACACGAGCGGTCGGTGGTACCGAACCGAGAACGATGCGCTCGGGATCAGGACCCTCCAGGTGGCGGACAGTCAACGACGGGTCATCGGCCCGGACCGTCCCAGCGCCCACCACGATGACGCCGCTCTCTGCTCGCAGTCGATGGCCATCGACACGACTTGCCTCACTCGTGATCCACTGCGACGAGCCGTCGGCTGCTGCGGTTCCTCCGTCGAGCGACGCCGCCACCTTGCAGTACACGAACGGCCGCCCCGTCATCCGATGATGGAGGTACGAGCGAAGCTGTGCGCCGACCGCCTCGGACTCGACATCGAGTACGACCTCTATCCCTGCTGCTCGCAGCGCAGCGATGCCCCGGCCGCCAACCCTCGAGTCCGGGTCGACCACACCAACCACGACACGCCGAACACCAGCAGCGATGATCGAGTCGACGCAAGGCGGCGTCCGGCCATGGTGGGAACACGGCTCCAGCGAGACGTACATCGTCGCGCCTGCCGCCGCCCCTCCCACCTCGTCGAGCGCAACGATCTCGGCGTGGCGACCGCCGGGAGGCTCGGTCGCACCACGCCCGACAACTCGCCCATCGGGCGACACCACAACCGCGCCCACCCACGGGTTCGGTGCCGTCCGGCACCGAACCGTCGCCGCTGACTCCATTGCCAGACGCATGTACCTGGCATCAGGACTCAGCGCTGTGGATGTCTCGCCGTAGTGGTTGGTGTCGGTCATCGGTTCCGGTCTCCGCTTTCGAGCGCAGGGGGAACACGACAACAACGCCTTCGACGCGCTGGCGCGCTCGAAAGTCGTCAAGTCGGTCTGCTCCCATCCGGACTTTCACCGTCGGCCTCGGAATTCCACCGAGTCAGCGAACGCATCACCGATGCGCAGCTCGCGGGCTTTCACCGCCGGTAAGGAATTTCACCTCACCCCGCAGATATCAAGTTGTGCGCCCAGGCTAGATCGCCATGCCGGCAGACACCCAAATCGATAGTGCAGCGCAGCGTTGCAGCTGGTCTGATCAACCTGGCCCTGATGGAGACACTGACACCGCTGGTGTCCCCTCGTGCGCGAACTTCCTCGGCCGAGGCCCATCTCCTATCGCTGGCTCGGCAGGAGGTGGCCGATACCTCGGACAGCTCGATGACCCTTGATCATCATGTGCGTGCGTCCATTCCCACACCTTGGCATTTCGATCCTGGGTCAATACGAGTGACGCGTCGCGGTGCGCGAAGTCGACCGTTGTCTTCCCGCCACGAGACTGATGGCAGCATCAGGAAACGGCGAACGGACCAGGCCTTCAGAGGCGACCATCGGAGGCTCGAACCACCGCTCACGCAGAGCAGGTAGCGGCGAGCAACTCGAGCGCCGTCTACATCAGTTGGTAGGCACCGAAGAGTCCTCGGATGGGCCCATCGCCCCTGGTCGATCAGTGGATGCCGACGCACCATTGATGAGACGAACGAGAGAGGCGTGTCCGATGGGGCGACCGGTGAAAGTGACTTCCGTTGTGCGGCCGACACCACCGGCGTGCTTCTGCGACGACCCCGGGCCGGCGACGGCGCTCGGGCTCGACGACTACGACCCGGAGAGCATGGCCCGAGTGGCACGCGGTCTGGCCAATCCCGCACGCGTTGCCGTGGTAGCGATGTTCGACGACGGGATCCCGAAGATGACCGGCGACATCGTCGCCGCGTCGGGGCTTGCCCAATCGACCGTGTCCGAACACCTTCGCATCTTGCGTGACGCCGAGATTCTGATTGCGCTCCCCGACGGTCCGCGGATCTGGTACTGCCTTCACCGATCGGTCCTAGGGTCATTCGCCGATCGAGTCGCCGAACTCGCTCAGCATCGCTGACGACTCCCGTATCGACAAGGGGTCGGGCATGAGAACTTTCGTCTCCACCGTGTCGTTGCTCGTCGACGACACGGCCACCAACCTGGTCGAGGTCAGCTGATCAGATGTAGCGTTCCACCGGCGCCAGGTTGGTGTAGATCGTCTTGATCTGGGTGTAGTGCCCGATCGCCTGCTCGCCGTTTTCGCGTCCGAGGCCCGAATGCTTGTAGCCGCCGAACGGTATTGATTCGGGCATGGTGCCGTAGTCGTTGATCCAGACGAACCCGGCCTGGATCGCGTTGGCGACCCGGTTCGCCCGGGAGATGTCCGACGAGAACACCGCACCGGCGAGGCCGAAGTCGGTGGCGTTGGCGCGTGCGACCACTTCGTCTTCGTCGTCGAACACCAGGACGGACATCAGCGGTCCGAAGACCTCGTCGGTGACGAACGACATGTCGTCGGTGCAATCGGCGAACACGGCCGGTGTGACGTAGTTGCCGCCGGCAAGGGTGTCGTCGGTGGGACGGTCGCCGCCGACGACGTGACGGGCACCCGAGTCGAGAGCGAGCTGCATGTAGTGCATCACCTTGTCGTGGTGCTCCGCGCTGACCAGCGGGCCGATCACGGTGTCGGGATCGAACGGATCGCCGACCCTGAGTGCGGCGACTCGTTCGGCGATGCCGTCGAGGAAGGCCTCGTAGACGCCCCGCTGCACGAACACCCGGGTGCCGTGCGAGCAGACCTGGCCGGTCGAGTAGAAGTTGTTGGTCAGTGCGGCGTTGCGTGCGCTGTCGATGTCGGCATCGTCGAACACGATGATCGGGGACTTGCCGCCGAGTTCGAGCGTGACCTTCTTGAGCGTCTTCGCCGCCTCGCTCATCACGATCTTCCCGGTGCCTGCCTCGCCGGTGAGCGACACCTTGGCGATTCCCGGATGCTGGACGAGGAGCTGGCCGACGCGATGGTCGCCCTGGACGACGTTGAACGCTCCGGCGGGGACACCTGCTTCGAGATAGATCTCGGCGAGGAAACTCGCCGAGATCGGGGTGACCTCGGCCGGCTTGAAGATCATCGAGTTGCCACAGGCCAGCGCCAGCCCGGACTTCCACATGGCGATCTGGATCGGATAGTTCCAGGCACCGATTCCGGCGCAGACGCCCAGCGGCTCTCGGCGCATGCGGGCGAACCCGGTCGGGAAGTCGATCGTCTCACCGTGGATCGCCGGAACCAGCCCCGCGTAGAACTCGATCACGTCGGCGCCGGTGACCACGTCCTCGGTGGTGGTCTCGGCGATCGGACGGCCGGCATCGAGGGTGTCGAGCGCAGCGAGCTCATCTGAGCGTTCGCGGATGAGCGCGACGGCACGCCGCAGGACACGGCTGCGTTCCATCGCCGGCCTCGCCGACCAATCGAGGAAGCCGGCCTGCGCCGCCTCGACGGCGAGGTCCACCTCTCTCGCACCGGCCTGTTCGACGGTGCAGATCAACCGGTTGGTGCCCGGGTGACGAGACTCGAAGGTCTCGCCCGACGTGGACGAGAGGTACTCGCCTCCGATGAAGGATCGGCGGGTGTCGAGCACGGTGTCGGCATCTACGTGGATCATGTTCTGACGGTATCGCTGGCCACCGAGCCGCATGGTCGGCGAGCTAGCTGGAGCAATCCCGACAGGTGGTGGCGGAAGGGATGGCCGCGAGCCGCTCGGGTGAGATCGCGGTGCCGCACGATTCGCAGATGCCGTAGCTCCCGGCGTCGAGACGATGCACGGCCTCCAGTGCCTTGGCATGGTGCGTTCGTGCCTGTTCGACCAGTGCTCGGAGAGAGTCTCGATCTTCTTGGATGACGCTCGAATCGGTGACCGCTGCCTCGTAGTCGGCCTGGAGCCGATCGAGTGCCTGCTTGGCTTCATCGAGTTCGGCCCGCAGAATGATCGCTTGCGAGGGATCACTGGCGACGCCGTCGGTGCTGTGCGAATTGACCATCACCGATGTTACCGCTGAGCAGGGTCTTGCGCCGTTCAATTCGGCCCCAAAGTGATGCGTTCGAGCACCGCGTCGAGCTGGAGAAGATCGCTGGTTCAGGAGGTGCGGTACACCGAGACATGGGCGGGCGAGTCTCCGTCGAACGGCGTCGTCTCCCAATCTGCCCAACGAGACTCGAGTGACATGCCCGCAACCTCGGCCATGAGGTCGAGCTCGGATGGCCAGACGTATCTGAAGGCCCCCGACAGCGTTCGAACCCGGTCGCCGTCGATGAAGTAGTGATGGGACACCAGGATCTGGGCGACTCGATCGATGTACTCGTCGAAACCCAGATGGTGGGGAGAGACGTCAGAGGGCCGGATCGACTCGCCAGGCGGAAGCCGATGGAGTTGGGGAACCCCGGTTTCGATCACGAATCGACCACCAGGACGGAGGTGGGCGGCGGCATTGCGGAAGCAGTCGGTCTGTTGTCGCTGGGTTCGGAGATTCCCGATGGTGTTGAAGGCCAGGTAGACGAGCGCTGCATCTGTGCAGACGTGGGTCTCGGTCATGTCGCCGACGGTCACGGCGACCTTGGACGCACCTTCCTTGCGGCGGAGCTCCTCGAGCATCGGCTCGGAGAAGTCGATTCCGAGAACCGTGACGCCCGCTTTGGCCAGCGGCAACGCCAGCCGTCCGGTACCGACGGCGAACTCGACCGCGGTGCCAGACCCTGCGAGCTCGACGAGAAGGGCCACGGCCGGATCGATCGCACTCGGTGCGAAGCGATCAGCGACGGCCTGGTCGTAGCGCGCCGCATTCTCGGGTTCGAGGTGCTGATCGGGCACCGACAGATGGTCGATCGGCGCCGGGCGGTCGGAGGCAGTCATGGCGACCACTCTTGCACTCGCCAACCCCCCGGGGCGTTGGATATCGGATCGAGCGGTCGGCCGAGGGTGGGGCACCGACGCCGATCACTCGTTCGTTTCGCTTGTCGAAGCCGTTGCCGTGGCGGGTGCGGAACCCGTGAAGACTGTGGCGGAACTGAGAAGTATGTGAGCACCTGAGAAACCTGTGAGGTTTTCCTGGGGCGGACGAACCGTTTCGGCGTGAGACCGGGGTTCCCGCTTGTGGAGTGGTCAGAGCACGCCGAGATTGGGTTCAACGCACAAGGAGCAGATCATGCAGATCAATGCGATGAACAACATGTCCCAGGTCCAGGGAGCGGGTGGCCCTCCGGGCGGCCGTCCTCCCGGTGGTGGACCGATGAAGGCCGGAATGGATGCGGCGGCCGAGACCCTCGGGCTCAGTGCCGAAGATCTCAAGAGCGCACTCGACGAAGGCAGCACGCTCGAAGAGCTCGCAAGCTCGGCCGGTGTGAGCACCGACGATCTCGAAGCGGCCATGGCTGCAGCCATCGAAGATGTTGCTCCGGCACAGGCGGCCGAACGGATGACGGCCGATCTCGGATCGATCATCTCGGGTGAGCGTCCACCGCCGCCCCCTCGCTCAGGCGGAGGGCCGGGTCAGACCGACGTGCAGTCTGCGGTCGAGAAACTGGCCGAGGCGCTCGACACGAGCACCGAGGACCTGTTCGCTTCCATCGAAGCCGGCACGCTCGCCGATCTGTTCGAGACCGCTGGTGTCTCCACCCAGGTCGGATTGTTCGTGAACACCAGCCTCTGATCGAGCCGAGCCCGCCGCAGCTCAGCCGTCGACGGGAACCTTCCACACCATGTGAGTGCCGCCGTCTTCCAGTCGCTGGATCTCCATCGAGCCGCCGAGCTGTTCTGCTCGGCGGCGAAGGTTGGCAAGTCCGAAGCCCGGCGTTGCGTCGGGATCGAGGCCGACGCCGTCATCGAGCACGCTGATCGAGAGGGAAGTGCCCTGTTCGATGGTGACACCGACATCGACCGAAGAGGCACGTGCATGGCGGACGACGTTCGAGAGGGCTTCGGTGAGCGTGGGCATGAGGTGTTCGCTCAGCGCGGGTGACAACTGATCGACCGCTTCGTCGACGTCGAGTTGGACGTCGCATTCGATGCTGACCTCGTGGTTGAGCAACAAATTCGACACTTGGTTGCTCAGCGTCTCGTCGGGAGTCGTCAGACGGAAGATCGACTCTCGAAGTACGGTGATGGTCTCGTCGAGTTCGCCGATGGCGCTGGTCGCCCGGTCATGCAGTCGTTCGGGATCGTTCAGCGCCGACTGGAGGCGCATGCCGGTGGCGAACAGTCGCTGGATGACCAGGTCGTGGAGATCGCGGGCGATGCGGTCGCGGTCGTCGATGATGGCGAGGCGCTGACGCATGACGGCCTGTTGCCGTTCGGCGTTGAGACGCTCGGTGACATCTCGCACGACGGCCATGGTGGACGTGGACCCATCGACCACGACCGGGCTGAGCGCGACGTCGACCGGCACCTTGGACCCATCGGCGCGGAGGCCGATCAGCTGGGACCGTGGATCTCCCATGCGTCGGACACGGGGGGCTTCTCGGTAGTTGCTCCGGTGTTGGACATGCGCCTCGCGGACCGAGGGCAGCACCAAGACGTCGACCTTCTTTCCGACGAGTTGGCCTTCGTCGTATCCGAAGAGCTCGAGCGCCTTCTGATTGGCCACGGTGATCGTGCCCGAGGCATCGACGACGACGATGGAGTCGGGGGCGACGGCGATGAACTCCGACACGGCGGACGTGCCGCGGATGTCGATCTCGGCTTCGGAATCGGCTCGACCGGGGGTTTCGATGCCACTACTCATAACGGTTCCGCCTTCGCTCTTCGAGTCGCGCAGCGAGTGCTGCCGCTTCGGTGCGGCGGTGCATGCTGAGTTTGGACAGGACATTCGAGACATAGTTCTTCACCGTCTTCTCGGCGAGGAACAGCTCGTCTGCGATCTCTCGATTCGAACAACCACGACCGATCAGGTCGAAGATCTTGCGTTCCTGTGGGGAGAGGCCTTCGAGCAGGCCGGCGTCGGTGTTCCGCAGGCGCTCGGTTCCGAGACGGACCATGGCGTCGTCGAGCAGTTGGGCGCCTGCTGCGACCTTGCGAATCGACTCGATGAGCTCGTTGCTGCGGATCTGTTTCAGGACATATCCCGAGGCGCCGGCAGCTGCGGCGTCGAGCAACGCCTGGTCGTCGGCGAAGGAGGTGAGGATGAGGCAGGAGACTTCCGGGTGCGCCGACTTGATCTCACGACACACCTCGATGCCGTTGCCATCACCCAGACGCACGTCGAGGACGGCGACATCGGGAGTCAGCTGCCCGACCATGCGGACGGCGTCGGTCCCAGAACCCGCCTGGCCGACGACGTGCATGTCGGTTTCGGCGTCGATGAGGTCGGTGAGGCCGACCCGAACGATCTCGTGATCGTCGAGAAGGAAGACTCGAATGGACTGATCGCTCGTGTTCACCGGTTCCTCACACCACTGTGCTGGTTGGCCTCACTGGTTCCCCCAGTATCGAGGCAATTGATGCCGGTGACACCATTTGCTCAGCCGGAATGTGCGGTCATTTGTCGGGCTCGTGCTTCAGCGGATGGCCTGCGAGCTCTTCGATGAGGCTGTCGAGCGTGTCGATCGCCTTCTCGAGACGCTTCCGTTGAGCGTCGGTGCTCGAGCCCTCCAGACACATCTGAAGGCTCAAACCGGTGGCGTAGAGCTGTTGGACGATCGCTTCGTTGCGGGCCTCGGTTGTTTCTTGGTTGCTCACTGTCGGATGGCCCGCCTGAAGATCGTGGTCACAGATGGTCACTTCGACATCGTGCGTCCACCGCGTCGAGGCCAACAGGGTCGAACGTCACACGAATGAGAACCCCCGATCGGCCTTCGGCCGAGATGGCGAGTCGGCCCTGGGCGCCTGCTGCCGGGCGTAGCCTTGGGACCGATGATGGCGATGCATGCAATCTGGCCCCGAGACCGAGATTCAGTCAAGGGAGCCCGGATCACGCGGGAGTCGGCCAATCGCGTCTGGCAGTTTGCCGAGCCCTACCGGTCGATGGTCATGGGCTTCCTGGCCATCGTGACGGCGCAAGCGGTGCTCGGACTGGTGCCGCCGGTGCTCTTCGGGCGCATCATCGACCAGGCGATCCCCAACGAAGACCGACGGCTGCTCGTCATCTTCGCGATCTTCATCGTCGGTTCGTCGCTGTTCGAGGGTGTGCTCGCCCTCGGTGAGCGATTCCTGTCGGCCCGAATCGGCGAGGGCGTGATCTACGACCTGCGCTCGGCCCTGTTCGACCATGTGCAGCGGATGCCGATCGCCTTCTTCACTCGTACCCAGACCGGCACGCTGACGAACCGTCTGAACTCCGATGTGATCGGTGCCCAGCGGGCACTCACGGCCACCCTGGGCACGGTCGTCTCGAACGTGATCACCCTCGTGACGACCCTGATCGCCATGTTCATCTTCGAGTGGCGACTCACCCTGCTCGCCCTCATTCTCACCCCGTTCTTCGTGATGCCCTACCGGCGCATCGGGTCGATCCAGCAGGGCATCACCCGTGAGTCGATGGATCTCAACGCCCAGATGAACTCGACCATGACCGAGCGCTTCAATGTCTCCGGTGCCTTGCTCACCAAGCTCTTCGGGCGCCACGACGACGAGGTCCGACTGTTCTCCAGCCGAGCCGAACGCGTGCGAGACATCGGCATTCGTTCTGCGCTCTTCACCCGTGCCTTCATGATCATGCTCGGTCTCCTCGGCTCGATCGGAACGGCACTGGTCTATGGCCTCGGTGGCCTGATGGTGATCAACGGAGACTTCAGTGTCGGTGACCTGGCCGCCATGGGTCTGCTGGTCGGACGGATCTACCAGCCGCTCACCGGACTCACGAACGCCCGAATCGACGTGCTCACCGCACTGGTCAGCTTCGATCGGGTGTTCGAGGTGCTCGATGCACCGAGCCCACTGGTCGACGCACCCGACGCCATCGAACTCACCGACCCGAAGGGTCGCATCGAGTTCCGCGACGTCACCTTCCGTTACCCACTCTCGAACGAGACGATCATCCCGACGCTCGAGACGCCGTCGTCGTCGCTGTCAGACGAGGATGCTCGTCCGGTCATCGAACACCTCGACCTGGCGATCGAACCGGGAACCCTGGTGGCGATCGTCGGCCCCTCCGGAGCGGGGAAGACCACCATCACCAACCTGGTGCCTCGTCTCTACGACGTCACCGATGGGGCGATCTACATCGACGGACACGATGTGCGGAGCTACACCCAGAGTTCGCTTCGTCATGCCATCGGTGTGGTCGTGCAAGATCCGCATCTCTTCCACGAATCGATTGCCGACAATCTTCGGTACGCCAAACCCGATGCAACCGAGGCCGACATGATCGCCGCATGCAAGGCTGCGCAGATTCACCAGGTCATCGCCAAGCTTCCGAGCGGCTACGACACGGTGGTCGGCGAGCGTGGTTACCGATTCTCCGGCGGCGAGAAGCAGCGCCTGTCGATCGCCCGCATGCTGTTGAAAAACCCGGCCGTGGTCATCCTCGACGAAGCCACCAGCCATCTCGATTCCGAGAACGAGTCGTTGGTGCAGACGGCCTTGGCCGAGGCGCTGTCGGATCGTACGGCGTTGGTCATCGCCCATCGTCTGTCGACCATCACCGAAGCCGACTTGATCGTGGTGCTCGACGAGGGTCGGGTTGCACAATCAGGAACACACGACGAGTTGCTCGCCGAAGGTGGCTTGTACTCCGATCTCTATCAACTGTTCGTCCGCTGACATGACGAGCCCACCCGACCGGCGACACGACGACCTCGGTGTCGACGGTCGGGTGGGTGACGCCTGAGCGAGGCCGGGCAGGCCCGGATCGCCCTCATCATGGGGTGTTGCTCGCCGATACTGCGATCGTGACAGCGGCCCACGATCAGAATCTCGTGACCGAGAAGCTCTTGCAGACGGTCATACCCCTCGGCCGGGTGAACGTCGTCGCGCTGATCTTTGCTCCATTGGCTCTCGCCTTCGTCGCTCGAGGGCGACTCGACGTCGCCGATCTTCGAGTCTGGGTCGTCGCGATCTGGCTCGGCGCCGCCGCCCAGGCCACGGTTCTCACCAGCCGCCGCTGGACGGGGCTCACCCAAATGTGGGAGACGAGCTACACCCTGGTGATGCTGTTCCTCGGCGCGACGTGGGGAAGTGTCCTGACCGTCGGTGTCGCGGATGCCGACCCGCTCAGCGCTCAGCTGATCATCGTGTGTTTCATGGTGATGACGAGTGCGGCATCGATCATGGCGTTCGCCGGTTCGCTCCGGCTTGGCCTCACGTTCCTTCTGAGCCAATGGGGTGTTGCCGTGACCGTCGCCCTTCTCGGATCGCACTGGAATCTCCTCATCATCAGCCTCACCGTCGTGGTCGCAGGCACGGCCTACCACGTGGCGGCAAACCGTTTCCTTCTGGTTTCGGTGAATGCACAGGTCCGAGCCCATGAGCTGTCCGAAGAACTCAGGGTCCATGCCACGACCGATGCTCTGACCGGGCTGATGAATCGTCGAGCCGTGGTCGAGGCGCTCGAGAAGATCCTGGCCGCCGGTATTCGACCGGTGGTCTTGTTCGTCGATCTCGACGGATTCAAGGCGATCAACGACTCCGCAGGCCACCGTGCCGGTGATGAGGTGCTGATCGAATGTGGTCGTCGGCTCGTGTCGATCGTCCGGCCGGGTGACCTCGTCGGTCGTCTCGGCGGCGATGAGTTCGTCGTCGTGCTCTTCGGCGGGGCAGACAAGGAACTGTCGGTCGAGCTGGCGCGACGGGTGACAACGCTGCTCGCTCGTCCCGTGGGTGATCAGGGTTTGAGGGTGACGGCTTCGGTCGGTTGCGCACTGCCCATGCCTCGTGAGTCGGCCGATCGCGTGCTGGGTCGTGCCGACGCAGCGATGTACACGGCGAAAAAGGAGGGCGGCGACAACGTCGTCGTCAGCGGGACCGGAGCGATCTCTGCCAACGTGGTCACTCGACTCAGAGCGTGAGTTCGGCCCGAGCGGTTCCTGCTCGCTGATGGGACGCCGCAACCTTCACGGTCGTACCGGCTTCGGCTCGGATGACCCACGAGGCCCGGACCCGGTTCGGCGTGCCGTCGTTTCCGCCGGAGAACCGAGCATGGGAGAAGCCTGCCAACTGGCCGAGTAGCTGCCGGATGGCAGTTCCCTCGACGGTTGCCGCTCCTTCCGGCAACTCCAGATCGGCGACCACCGGTCGAACGATCGATCGTTTGGCCGCCAGCTCGGTCACGTTGGTCGGGAGGTAGCCGGTGTTCGCGATCCCCGCCGTGATTCGCCAGACGTCGGTGCCGATGGCTTCGGCCGTGAGCTGCTCGACGGCGAGACATGGGGCGGTGAGCGCCTGGAAGATGGCGAAGTCGGCATGGGGTGCGACTTCCTCGGCCAGCTGGCCGGCCGGTGGATTGCTCCACGAGCGCAGTGAGTCCCAACCGCCGATCTCGAGAGTGCCGAGCTGGGGGTGTGCGACCTCGGTCCAGTCGACGTAGGCCCCCGGATGGTGCTCGTCGAACCAGCGAAGGACGGCGAGCTCGACGTCGGGATCGAGCGACACCGTCCACAGGGTGGTCGGGGCACGCTCGCCGGTTGCGGCGAAGATCGGATCCCAGAATTCGGTGGTCCAGGCGAAGATGCCGAGGTGCTCGTATGCCCAGTCGTCGCTCGCTCCCGACATCGTTTCCGAGCGATCCCACGTGAAGTCTTCGTACGTCGAATGAACGCGGAATCCGGACAGTTCGGTGCAGCGAGCCCCCAGCTCCTTGAACATCCAGAGATCGCCAGGGGGAAGCGTGCTGTCGGCCTGCGTGGACGATGGACGGAGCAGGACCCCGCCAAAGGTGTGATAAGCGTTGAAGCCGCAGATGTTGGGCCGGGAGGTCATGGCTCGCATCACCGCGAGGATCTCCGGCTCGCTACCGGGGAAGTCTCCTGAACCAGGAACCGATGTGCCCCAGCCCGCTGCGTAGTTCCGGTTGAGATCGAGACCCTGGACCGCCCGAGGGGTCGGGATCGTGTAGCCGTCGTAGTCGGCGAGGAGACCCTCGTCGAGCATTCGGTAACGAGCGCCGGCGGTGACTCCGGTCGGGGGCACCGGCACCATCAGCCGCTCGTCCTCGGGGTGCGTGGTCCAGGCCCCGGTCGGGTCGGCGATCCGCATGCTGAGGATCCGACCATCGCCCGACACGTCTTGTTTGTGGAGCCCCGGCTGTTCCCAACGATCAGCCCACGGCCACGGGCGGACACCGGACCGCAGGAGGCGAGGATCGTCGGCAAGCGCGAGTTCGGCGCCGTCGGGGTTGACCCGTGGAACCACATAGAACGTGCGGGTCTTCAGCGCGGCCGTGATCTCGTCTTCGGTGCCGAAGCCCTCGACCAGGCGGCGCAGGAGGTTGATCGCCGCCACGCTCGCGGTGAGCTCGGTGGCGTGGATGTTCGCATCGACCCACATGGCAGGCTTGTCGGAGTGATCGCCGGTCGAACGATCGGTGACGGTCACCAGCCAGATCTCGCGTCCCTCATGGGACTGGCCGATGGACTCGAGCGTGACGAGGTTCGAGTGAGCGGCGACGAGTTCTCGAAGGTGGTCGGTCAGCTCGTCGTAGCGGCAGAAATGATCCAACGGAGTGTCCACCCCGGTGATCGTATGGCCTGTCGACCTCACGCTGGCGGCCTCCTACTGCGAATCGCCGACCGCGGAGGACACGACGATCGTCAACGGGCATGATGGCTCGATGATCGTGCATCTGATCGACGGAACCTACGAGCTCTTCCGGCAGTTCTTCGGCCGGCCGGGCCATGTCAACAGCGCGGGCGACGAAGTCGGCGCTGCCAGGTCGGTGTTACGAGACATGCTCTACATGCTCGAAGACGGCGTGACCCACATCGGTGTCGCCACCGACCACGTCATCACCTCGTTCCGCAACGACCTCTACGACGGGTACAAGAACGGCGAGGGTCTCGACCCACTGATTCTCGCCCAGTTCCAGCCACTCGAAGACGGACTGAAGGCGTTGGGAATCGCACTCTTCCCCATGGTCGAGTTCGAGGCCGACGATGCCATGGGGGCAGCCGCCATCATCGCTGCTGCCGATCCACGAGTCGACAAAGTGATCATCTGCACCCCCGACAAGGATCTCGCCCAGGTGGTCCAGGAGGGTCGCATCGTGCAGCTCGACCGACGTCGCGAGAAAATCTACGACGTGGCCGACGTGATCGAGAAGTACGGCGTGCGGCCCGAGTCGATCCCCGACTACCTCGGGCTGGTCGGCGACACCGCCGACGGATTCCCGGGGCTGAAGGGCTGGGGTGCGAAGTCCGCCGGGGCCGTGCTGGCTCGGTACGGCCATATCGAAGACATCCCCACCGGTGCCGGACAGTGGGACATCACGGTCAGAGGCGGAGCGAAGCTGGCCGACGCGCTGGCACAGAACATGGAGGACGCCCTCCTGTTCCGACGAATCGCCACTCTCGATCTCGAGGCTCCCACCATCACCTCGGTCGATGAGTTGCGTTGGTCGGGACCGACCGATGACCTCGCGGCAATCGCCGAACGCTTCGATGCTCCGGATCTCGTCACTCGCGCCACCACGCTCGCGGAAGCACGAAGGGGTGCAACCTCATGATTCGATCGGCCGCCCCTGCCGACCACGCCGAACTGCTCGTGCTCAACGCCGCCAACGTTCCCGAGGTCGGAACGATGGATGCAGCGAAGCTCGACTTCTTCTTCGAGTATTCGCCCTACTTCAAAGTGGTCGAGATCGATGGTGCCGTCGCCGGCATGCTCATCGGGCTCACCGAGGCCAACACCGCCTACCCATCGAAGAACTATCAGTGGTTCCTCGAGCGCTACGACGCGTTTGCCTACATCGATCGTGTCGCACTCGGCGAGGCGAGCCGAGGGCAGGGCTGGGGCCCGGCGCTCTACCAAGACTTCGAGGCCTGGGCCGTAGCGAACGATCGCCCTCGGTTGATCGCCGAGGTGAACACCGAGCCTCCGAATCCGAGGTCGCTGCGATTCCACGAGATCTTCGGCTTCTCCGAGGTCGGCAGGTTCCGTCCCTACGGGCCAGAAGAAGAGGTCGCCATGGTGGCCAAGGAGCTGCGCCCATGAGCGAGACCCCGGCGAGCAAGACCACCATCTACCGAGCCAAGCTCGTTCGTACCGTCGATCCGTCCTGTCCGACCGCTGAGGCCGTGGCGGTGCGAGACGGTCGCATCCTCGGTGTCGGAACCGAAGAAGAACTCTTGGTCTGGGGTCCGGTGGTGTTCGATGACACCTTTGCCGACTCCGTGCTCGTGCCGGGCTTCATCGAGGCGCACAGCCATGTGCTCGAAGGTGGCCTGTGGGCGTTCGAATACGTCGGCTACTTCGATCGGATGGGAGCCGACGGTGTCCTGCGCAAGGGATGCACCACCATCGACGCCGTTCTCGAACGCCTTCGCGAGGTCGAAGCCGCCGACTCCGACACGTCCGAACCACTCATCGCCTGGGGGCTCGACCCGATCTATTTCGACGGTGAAGATCGGTTGGTCGCGTCACACCTCGACACCGTGAGCGAGCACCGGCCGATCTTCGTCTTCCACGCGAGCGCGCACCTGGCGACGGTCAACACCGCGCTGATGGAGGCAGAGGAGATCCTCCCGGGCATCGAGTTCGAGGGAGTGCCGGTCGATGACGACGGTCGCCCGATCGGCGAACTGCAAGAGCCTGCCGCCTACTCGTTGGCCCGCACGGCGATGCAGAAGCTCGGTGCCGCGATTTCCGAGCCGGCAGCAATCGAACGCTTCGGCCAGAGCGCTCGCCTCGCCGGCTGTACGACCGTCACCGAACTCGGGGCAACCCGTCTCGACTGGCCTGCCACCCTCGAGACCTGGCGGCCGGTCGTCGAGTCCGACGACTTCCCGGCGCGCGTCTCGGTCTTCTTCAACCCCGGTCCTGTGCACGCCTCGATCGACGAGATCGTGGCCATGGTCGAAGAGGTGGGCACCCAGTCGTCCGACAAGCTGCACCTCGGTCACGTGAAGATGGTCCTCGACGGATCCATCCAGGGTTTCACGGCCCGCTTGAACTGGCCCGGCTATCTCAACGGGGCCACCGGCATCTGGTTGTATGACCCCGAGCGGTTCCGCGAGCTGGTCGTCGCGCTCCATGCCGCTGGCATCACCATCCACACGCACTGCAACGGCGATCAGGCGGTCGACCTCTTTCTCGATGCCGTCGCCGAGGCCGATCGCCTCGCACCGTGGACCGACCACCGCCACACCGTGCAGCACTGTCAGCTCACCACCCCGGCGCAGTACCGGCGGATGGCGGCCATGGGCCTGTGTGCCAACATCTTCGCCAACCACCTCTGGTATTGGGGTGACCAGCACCACGACATCACCGTCGGTCCCGACCGGGCGAAGCGAATGGATGCGTGCGGCACCGCCGAGCGTCATGGCGTCAGTTTCTCGATGCACTCCGATGCGGCGATCACTCCGCTCGGTCAACTCCACACGATGTGGTGTGCGGTCAACCGGCTGACCCCCAAGGGCCGCGTGCTCGGTGAAGCCGAGAAGATCTCGGCCGAGTCGGCGCTGGCCGCCGTGACCGTCGGTGCGGCGTTCCAGCTGCATCTCGATCATCTGATCGGATCGATCGAACCCGGCAAGCTCGCCGACTTCACCGCACTCGACGCCGATCCCGTGGCTGTCGATCCGATGGCGATCAGAGACATCACGGTGAACGGCACCGTCGTCGGTGGCATCAACTTCCGCACGACCTGAGTCTCGATGACACCGCAGAGCCGATGACCATGCTGTGGGGTGGCACCCGTGTGCCGATCACGTTGCTCGGTGGCGTGCTCGGTTCGGGGAAAACCACACTGCTCAACCGGGTGCTGGCCGAGGCCGCTGGCCGTCGCCTCGTGGTGCTGGTCAACGATGTCGGTGACATCGCGGTCGACGCCGCCCTCATCGCCTCGGCGGCCGACGATGTGATCGAGCTCACCAACGGGTGCGTCTGTTGCAGCATGACCGACGGGCTCGGGATGGCGCTCGAAGATCTTCGCCGACTCGATGATCCGCCCGACCAGATCATCGTCGAGCTGAGCGGTGTCGCCGAGCCCGCTCGTGTCGCCCCGTGGGCTTCGACCGCCGGCTTCCGTCTCGACGGCATCGTGATCTGCGTCGACACCGAACGGATCGAACGGCAACTGACCGATCGCTGGATGGCCGACACCGTGCGGGCTCAACTCGCAGCAGCCGACCTCGTCGTCCTCACCAAGACCGATCGATCTGGCAGCGTTCCCGATCTCGGTCGGCACACCTCGGCGCCGACACTCGACGGTCAGGAGCTGTCGCTCGAGGCGCTGCTCGCAGTCGAACGGTCGGAAGACCACAGAGGTTTCGATGACCGGAGACCCGGTGACACCGCGGCGGCTCAGCCCGTTGCCTGGAGCGTCGCCTCGGTCGACATCCCACATCCGGTGGATGTCGACCGTCTCCGCCGCTCGATCTCGGAGCTGAGCCCCGAGATCATCCGGGTCAAGGGATTCGTGGTCGACGGTGACCACGACACGTGGATCGTGCAGGGCGTCGGCTCTCGTCGCTCGGTCGCTCGGATCGCCGACGGTGTCGAGATCGCTCGGTCATCGCTCGGTCTCGTCGGGATCGCGCCGCCCGACCTGGCACTCACCGACCTCGAGAATGCCCTACGTACGGTCGCCGATCAGAGCCGACTCGACGTCCCCGACTGAGCCCCGATGCGGGTTCGCTCGGTCTGGTACCGACCACTAGTTTGCGTCCATGAGCTCACACGTGGCCGACGCACAGGCGTTCATCGACGAACACTGGGATCCGAACGGTTCGCTCGACGTCTGGCTCGAACGAGTGGTCGATGCCGGTTGGGCGGCTCCCCGATGGCCGACCGAGTGGTTCGGGCGCGGCCTGTCGAACGACGACGCCAAAGAGGTCGAGGCGGTGTTCGCCGCGGCGGAAGCGCCCGGGCCGGGTCACGACCGAACCAACCTCTGGGCGGGAACCCTGATCGGTCACGGATCCGAGAAACTCAAACGCCAGTTCCTGCGTCCGCTGCTGCTCGGCGAGGTCGCCATGTGCCTCCTCTACAGCGAACCTGGTGCCGGCTCCGACCTCGCCGGCCTGCGCACCACCGCGGTACGCGATGGTGACGAGTGGGTCGTCAACGGACAGAAGGTCTGGACCTCGGGCGCCAAAGGCGCCGACTACGGAATGCTGATCGCCCGCACCGACTGGGACGTTCCCAAGCATCGTGGCATCAGCTTCTTCTGGTTCCCGATGAAGCAAGACGGGGTCGAGGTCCGACCACTTCGCCAGATGACCGGCGACGCCCGCTTCAACGAAGTCTTCATCGTCGACGCTCGGGTGAGCAACGACAATGTGGTCGGCGGCCTGAACAACGGGTGGGGCGTGCTCCAGGGGGCGCTGGCCTACGAGCGTGCCGTGATGGGCCGACCGAGTGCTCGCCCTCGTCGCGCCGACACCGATCGAGTCGACAAGACCGCGGCAGCCATGGGGCCGATCCCGACCCCCGATCTGTCGCTCGTCGGTCTGGCTCGAGACCTCGGCCTGTCCGACGACAAGATCGTCAGGCAACGCCTCGCCCGAATCCATGCCCTCCGCAAGGTCGCCGAATGGAACGGAGAGCGGGCCAAGGCCGAACTGAAGACCGGTGGGTCTTCACCGTTGTTTTCACTCGGCAAACTGGCGATGTCGGGCTTGTTGCACGAAGCAGGGAGGGTGCAGGGTTGGTTGCTCGGACCCGAGGGAGCGCTCGACGGCGACGAGAACCCTCGTGCTCGCGACGCCAACTACTCCCAGCTCAATGCCTATTTCACATCGATCGGTGGCGGCACCGACCAGATCCAACGAAACATCATCGGGGAACGCATTCTCGGGCTGCCCCGTGAACCAGAACCCGACCGTGACAAGAACTTCCGCGAGGTCCCGGCCAACGGCTGAGACGTCGGTCCCACCGACGTTTGTCGTGGTCCACTTCCGGATAGACCAGGGGTGCGGGCGAAGACTGACTGAAGAACGGATGTTGCATGAGGATTTTGATTGCGGTTGACGATTCGGCCGAGTCGGTCGATGCGGTGCGCTACACGTACACGACCTTCGGACCAGACCACCAGCTCGTGGTTGCGAGCGTGGGGGACAATCCCGTCACGATGCCGATGTCGCCTTTCGGCGTCCAGCCCGACGTCGTGCTGCTGGGCGAGCTTCGGGACCGTTCTGAGGCCGAGGCCGAGGCCACGGCGTTGTCGGCGAGCGAGAGCCTGCCGCCCGGTACCGAGATCGACGCCACGGTCGGTTCGCCTGGCCCGGCGCTCGTCGCCATGGCCGAGAGCGACGACATCGATCTCATCGTGATCGGCTCACATGAGCGCGGCTTCTGGGATCGGCTCTTCCACCCGTCGGTCGGTCGCTACCTGGTCGACCATGCACCGTGCCCGGTGCTCGTGGTCCGAGGCGACCACCGAGCCTCCTGAGGCAGGCAACCCGGTCGGCTCAGCCGAGTTCGGCCGAGCCGAAGGCGACGCCGAAGCGAACACACCAGATCACCACGGTGTCGTAGTCGGCGAGGTCGACACCTTCGGGGATCTCGTAGTTCTGTGACCCGATGTTTCCGGTGAGGTCGCCGAGGTCGATGAAGTCGTCGCCGACGTCGGCACTCGACGCGAGATAGACGTTCAGATCCGGGCCATTGTCGGTTGCGAAGTCCTCTTCGAACCGCAGCACACGCCGTGCGCTTCCGTCGGTCAGCACGTTCGCCGTGCCGGACGTCGGGTGGTCACCATCGACGAACGATCCGGTGGCTGCGGTGGTGGGCACCACCTCGGCCTCGGCGGCGGGTTCGACCGAGCTCTCGTCGCTTGTGCCGGCATCCGGGCTGTCGGCCTCGGAAGTCGCATCGGCGGCATAGGTCGCCGGCGCGGCGGCGAAGGTGGGGGCGGCCTCCGACACCTCTTCGTCGATGAAGAGGGTGTGGACGCCGAACACGCCGAAGGCGAGAACACCGACGACCACCAGCGCCGCAACGGCACCTCCGATGAGAAGCGGGCGACGGTTCGGCGATTCGGTCATGGTCAGAGGGAACCCGACTGGTCGTCCCAGGATTCCCGACTCGATATTCCTGTCGATGCCAAGGGAACGACTGAAATTCTGGACCGTTCAGGTTGCCCGCATGCGATCTGCGGCCGTCCCCTCGGCTGCTTCTGCTCATCGGCGTTGCCCCCGATTTTTCGATGGGCCGAATGTCCCGCAAACGCGACGATGCATGAGCCCGGCCCACTTCCCCAGGTTTGCTCGCTTCGTCCTAGGGCACAGAGAGATGCCGCACCGGGTTGGGCCTCCGTCAAACGCATGTGATGATATGAGATCGGTAAAAGGTGATCAACCGATCTCGAAGGAATACCGATGACCCCTCTTCCCCCAGCAGTTCGTCTGAAACTCCCCTTTGTGATCGCAGGCTTCGCCTCCTTCCTGTTCTCGGTCTGGTTGTACTTCGTGAAGGACGAGACAACCGCCGGGATCTTCGTCGGCCTCTGGGTCCCATCGATCCACTCGTTGGGAACGCTGCTCCTGGCGCAAGTCGACGCCCCTGCTTCGCGACCGAATCGGGTACGAACATGAGCGAGACAGTGATCTTCATTGTGGGAGTGGTGGTGTTCGCCATCACGGTCTGGGGGACGGTGATGGCGGGCAGCCTTGCGCTGATGCAGGCCGAGATCGATCAGAACCCGTACCTCGATGCAGACCCCGACGGTGACGACGGCGACGAGAACCGACCGCGCCTTCGCGGAGAGTACTGACGAACGCCGGCACTGGATCACTGTCAGTCGTCGACCTGCCTCGCCCGACTGGGGGCCACGCGAGGCGGCTCGTTCGGCTGCTTCGGATACACCGGCGGCCAGGGGGCATCCATCATCCCGGCGTCCATGTCGCTGGCCGACATCTCGAGCAGCGGGGCGATCGACTGGGGATGTTCGTTGATGGTCGCCCAGGCATCACCGAGTTCGTCGAGTCGGGCCGGGACGGTGGCGATCGTGAGCTCGTCGGGGACGATGGTCGAGACGAGATCCCACTCGATCGGTGTCGACACCTGAGCCCCGACACGTGGTCGAACCGACCAGGCGCCGAACACGGTCTTGTGCGGTGCGTTCTGGTTGAAGTCGACGAACACCCGCTGACCCCGTTCCTCTTTCCACCAGGCAGCGGTCAGGAGATCGCCTCGGCGCCGCTCCAGTTCGCGGGCGAGAGCGACCGCCGCAGCCCGGACTTCGTAGCTGTCCCACTGGGGAAGAAGTCGGACGTAGATGTGGAGGCCTTTCGACCCGCTCGTCTTGATGAACGAGACGATGCCGAGTTCGTCGAACAATGCCTTGACCTCGAGTGCGCCCTCTCGGATCTGGTCGAAGCTGACACCGGGGGACGGGTCGAGGTCGACTCGAAGCTCGTCGGTGTGAGCCGGGTCGGCGGCCAGGTACGGCCAGGGGTGGAATCCGAGGCAACCGAGGTTTACCGCCCAGGCGATGTGGGCGATGTCGGCGGCGACCATGGCGTCGGAGGTGGTGCCGTTCGGGGTCGAGACCTCGGCGGTCTCGAGCCATTCGGGCGCGCCCTTCGGCACACGCTTCTGGAAGAACGACTTGCCCGAGGCGCCGTCGGGGAAGCGTTGCATGAGCGTCGGTCGCCCGCCCATCGTGTTCATGAGCGGCTCGGCCACGGCCTCGTAGTACCGCACGAGGTCGAGCTTGGTCTCACCTCGTTTGGTGAAGAACACCTTGTCGGGACTCGAGATCTTGACGTCGTGTCCGGCCAACTCGATCATGATGTGTTCGCTCGGCGCCATGAGCAGACGCTACTGCAGACCGCATGCTAGAGAAGGCGCATGCCCTTCCTCGAAACCGATCGCGCCAAGCTCTTCTACACCGACACCGGCAACCCTTCTGGTTTCCCGGTGCTCGCCATCGCCCCGGGCGGCATGAAGTCTGCCGACTCGTTGTGGGCGAACATGCCATGGGATCCGCATGCCCGATTGGGTGATGATTTCCGAGTCATCGGTATGGACCAGCGCAATGCCGGACAGTCGACGGCCCCGATCACCGCCGACGACGGCTGGGACACCTATACCGCCGACCAGCTCTCGGTGCTCGACCATCTCGGCATCGATCGCTTCGCGGTGGTCGGCATGTGCATCGGGGGGCCATACGTGATGGGGCTCGTGAAGGCAGCAGATGAGCGTGTCAGTGCGGCGATCATGCTCCAGCCGATCGGTCTCGACGACAACCATCAGGCGTTCTACGACATGTTCGATGGCTGGCGGGCCGAGATCGCCGACCGGCACCCCGACGTCGACGAGGCCGCGTGGAACTCGTTCCGTTCCAACATGTACGACGGCGACTTCCTCTTCAACACCACCCGCGACGAGGTCGCATCGACGACGACGCCGCTTCTGGTCGCGATGGGCAACGATCTCTACCATCCCGAGTCCACGTCTCGGGAGATCGCCGCGCTCGCCCCGAACGTGACCTTCGTCGAGCAGTGGAAAGACGACGAGCACCTGCCCGCCGCCGACGCTGCCTTCCGTTCGTTTCTCGCAGCGAACACGTGATGGCGTGGCGCCGCCCGCAAGCCCGTCGGCCGGGCGGGTGCCAGACATCTTTGTATTCAGAATCCTCGTGGACCCGGACCCTGTCGTCGGGTAGTTGCGTGTCGATTGCCGCCATGGACGGCGCCCTCACGCTGACCGGATACCAGCTGTTCGCTGTGCTCAAGAAACCACACTGGGCTAAGGCGAGCCGACCGAGGGGTCCGAGCCGATACCGAACAACACCTCGACGGGTGAACTGATCGTCAAACGATGAGGTTCGACATGCGCTCTTGTTCTAGGGGCTGGCGGCCGTCGAGTGTCCGGCTGTCTACCTGGGACTCAGCGGCGGCGAGTCTGGCGATCGGGCACCCGGACGGGGATCAGCTGTCGCTGGGGGACACCCAGGAGCCGCTGCCACCACGTTTGAGGCTCGACATAGGTGGGGCGCTGTCTCGGCGAATTCGCTGATGGCTCTCTACCCACTGAGACGAGTTCACCACATGAACGCCCTTCGCGCACGACGCGGCGGAATTTGAGGCCACATGGCCCACACGATCGTGGGGCAGACGACCCAGTTGATCGACGAGTTCGAGCCTCGAGATCCTGACCGGTGTCTGTCGTGAGGCTACGGTCGCGCCATGAGCCAGGTCTACGCAAGCGCCGCCCAGTTCGAAGCGTTGTTCGCCCGTATGTTCGAAGAGATCGCAGCTGACGACCCGGATGGGTTGGACGGACTGGTCCAGCAGGCGATGGTGATCCGGTTCCGCATCCAGAAGCCCGACGTGGAGCTGTGGATCGATGGCCGCTCGAAGCCGCTGCAGACCTCGTTCGGCTCACGACCGCTCGCCGCCACTCTGACGGCCGAGCTCACCGCCGACTCGATGCACGAGTTGCTGCTCGGAACCCTCCCTCTCGGGAAAGCTCTGCTCTTCCGGAAGCTCAAAGTGCAGGGCTCCAAGTCCGAGGCCATGAAACTGGAGAGCGTGCTCCATGCGATGCAGGCCGTCTACCCCGGTCTGGCTCGCGAGATGCTGCCAGGCGCCTGAGGCGGTACACAGCGCAAGGCTGCCTCAGTCGGCAGCAGGTGCGGAGAACGAGACGTCTGCGGCCGGAAGAACCTCGGCAGTCCGGCCCGGTGCCGTCTGGAAGCTCCAGTAGAGGTTCGTGTGGGCAACGACCTGGTCGACCGGCGGCGCACCCCACTCCGAGAGGTCTTCGGTGGTGTGGGCGTCGGACACCAACACGGTGTCGTAGCCACGGACGATCGCTCCGTGAAGGGTCGAACGAACGCAGGCATCGGTCTGGGCTCCAGTGACGACCAGCCGGCCGATTCCACGGTCGGCCAGTTCAGCCTCGAGCGTGGTGGCCTCGAACGCATCGCCGTACTGCTTGGCGACCAGCGGGTCGGTGCCGGCTGGAGCGAGCTCGGGGATGAGCTCCCACTGGGCGCTGCCGTCGGGGAGTTCGTCGCTCGAGTGCTGGACCCAGATCACCGGGACCTGTTCGGTGCGGGCACGCGCCACCAGCGAGTTGATGTTGTCGACCACGGTGTGTCGCTCGAAGGCGTCGGCGACCACCCCGTTCTGCATGTCGATCACGACGAGAGCCGTGTTCGGCCGGTTGTCCAGAGTGGTCATGGTGCTTCTCCTGAGATGCTCAGGCGCAGGTTACTCCTGGCACCGATCGCCGGCCGTCGAAATCGTCAGCTGCTCGGAAAGACGTAGGTGCCCTGCGCAACGGCTGTCGGCTTCGCTTCCCGATCGTCGACCCACAGCTTGACCGTTCCCACCATGTTGCGCCGGCCGGCACTGTCGAGGGAGGCCTTGGCCCACAGCACCTCACCGGCGGCGGGGCGCAGGTAACGGATCGAGAGTTCGGAGGTGAGCGTCATCAGCTCGACTCGGCCAAGGGCGACGAAGGACAGGTAGTAGAGCGCAGAGTCGGCCAGCGCGAACTGGGTCGGTCCGGAGATGAACCCGCCCGGCCGAAGCGCATCGACATCGGGGACGATCGTGGCCACCGCCCAGTCGTCGCCGATCTCGAAGCACGAGTTGGGCGAGCCGGGGAAGGCGCTCGCAATCGTCGAGTTGATCAGGTCGTTGGTGAGCGGCTCGGACATGGGGCCGACGCTAGTCGGGGGAGAGCACGGCCTCGACACTCGAAGGCTCCGGTTCGTCGAGCTGCTCGAACGTGCACTCGGCCGGGGTCTTGTCTGGTCGCCAGCGCAACATGTTCGTGACCTCTCGGAAGCGGCCGTTGAGCGTGGAACCGTACTTGACCTCGATGACCAGCTCGGTCCGAAGCGGGACCCACGAATGGTCCTTCTGGCCGCTCCACCGATGCGGGGCGCCGGGCATACGGCCGTCTTCGTGCGCCTCCGCCTCGGCCCAAGAACGCCACGGATGGTCGTCGAGCGCTCCCGTGGTGAAGGGTTCGAGCTCGTCGACGAGTTCCTTGCGCCGTTTGGCGGTGAAGCTCGCACAGACACCCACGTGCTGGAGCTGCCCCTCGTCGTCGTTGAGTCCGAGCAGGAGCGAGCCGACACCTTCGCCGTCTTTGTGCCAGCGGAAGCCGGCGACGACGGCATCGGCGCTGCGGATGTGTTTGACCTTGAGTTGGCTGCGCTTGTTCTCGGCGTACGGCTGATCGTTCGGCTTTGCGATCAGGCCGTCGAGACCGGCGCCTTCGAAGACTCGGAACCAGCGAGCAGCGATCTCGGTGTCGGTTGTGGTTGCCGTGAGGTGGATCGGCGGCTCGACTTCGGCCAGCGCCGTCTCGAGCGCTTGGCGGCGCTCGGCGAACGGCAGCGGCCGGTAGTCGGTGTCGTCGAGGGCAAGCAGGTCGAAGGCCACGAACGACGCCGGCGTTTTCTCAGCCAACATGCTCACACGGCTCTCGGCCGGATGGATTCGCTGTTGGAGCCCGTCGAAGTCGAGGTGGTCATCGGTGATGAGAATGATCTCACCGTCGACCACGCAGCGATCAGGGAGCGCAGCCTTGAGCGCAGGCACGAGCTCGGGGAAGTAGCGGGTCAGCGGCTTCTCGTTGCGCGACCCGAGGATCAGCTCGTCGCCGTCTCGGAACACGATGCAACGAAAGCCATCCCACTTGGGTTCGAAGACGAGATCGTCACGATCGGGGATCCCCTTGACGGCCTTGGCCAACATGGGTTTCACAGGTGGGTTGACCGGCAAGTCCATCCACCGACCGTACTGCCTTTCAGCTCGCCGGTTTCTCCGCACCACGCCGGCCAGAGAGGTTTGCTCAGGGGCAGGTTGCCGAGAGCTGGGCGGATCCGTCGGTTGGGGTGCCGGTCGTGTCGTCGAACATCCCGACGTCGGCCGTCACCGTCTTGCCGTCGAGCGTGAGGAAGTCCGGTTCGGCACCGACCGCCGGGGCGGTGAACTTGTTGATCGACAGCGACACCGAAGGATTCTCGAAGTCTTCGATGTCATTGAGGCTCAGGTTGTGGCTGTCGCCGGAGTCGTCGATCGAGACGTAGAGCTGCACACCGTCGGTGATTGCGGAGAGGTTGAACACGGCGCCCGCCTGTCCGATCTGATCTTCCCCAAAGGCGCAGAGCACGCTCGGGAATTCCCAGGTTTCCCCGGCGACGGTCAGGGTCGCACTGCCGCCACCCTCGGCAACTTGCCGTTCCTCGAGGTCGTCGGCGATGTCCGAGGCGAAGTCTTCTGCGTTCTCCAAGGCGGAGTCCTCGGCGGTCTCGTCCCCCGCTGCATCGGTCGGCTCTTGTGTGTCGACGCCGGTGGTCGGTTCGTCGAGTGCGTCGTCGCTTCCGCTGCTGCAGGCTCCGGCCAACATGGCTCCTGCCGCCAGGGCCCAGACCAGTCGCTTGTTCATCTTGTTGCTTCCTTCGTGATCAGTCGCCCGTCGAGTGTCGTTGGTGTGGGTGCTCCCACGCCCGATCGACCGTAGCCCGAGGCCTCGCTCAGATCGAAGTGACGAGGTGCGGTTCGCCCTCAGCGTGAGCTGTCGTTTCTTCGAGCCGTCTTGATCTCGTACATGGCCTTGTCGGCGGCTGCCATCAGCTCGTCGAGCGTGTCGTGTTCGGTCAACGACGCGTAGCCGACGCTGGCGCCGACCTGCACCTCGTACGGGCCGATCAACATGACCTGCTCGATGGCAGCAGCGAGCCGGAGCGCGAGAGCTTCCAGATGACCTGCAACGTTCGTCGCCACGGCAACGGCGAACTCGTCGCCGCCCAGACGTGCAGCGAGATCACCTGGTCGGAGCTGCTGTTCGAGTCGGCGGGCGGTTTCGGCGAGCACGGCATCGCCGACATGGTGACCGAGCTCGTCGTTGATCGCCTTGAACCCATCGAGATCGATGAACAGCAAGGCCGAGACGGTGGTCCCGAGATGGCGTTCCAGACCCGCTCGGAAGCCGACACGATTCGGGAGTCCCGTCAGTGAATCGTGGGCTGCGGCGAACCGGAGTTGACCGACCTCACGACCGTTGTGCAACGCGGAGAGCAGTACCTCGGCGAAGAGCGAGTGGGTGTCGAGCGCCTCGATCCGAGCGTCGGCCTCGCGATGGAACAGGTGCATCTCGCCGGTCCGGTTTCCGACCAGCAGACGGTGTCCGCTGAGGAAGCCGAGTTCGGAGGCTTCGGCCCAGATGCCGTCGACCGCGTCGTGGTCGAGTTCGACCATGGCATCTTCGACGCTGAGCGCGAGGTGGCCGGTGCTGTCGAGCAGTTCGACCCGGTCGAAGTGGAAGTAATCGGCGTAGTCCCCGACCAGCCGGCCGAGTTCGAGTTCGATGTCATGTGACCGCTCGTTCGACGGATGCGTCAGCGTGGTCGCCGAGATGATGAACCTCGACAGCGCACGTTGTGCCTGTGCTGCGGCCTTGCGGTGGGTGTTGGGCCGAGCGACGAGGAGGAGCGCCGACGTCGACTGGAATTCGATGACGCTCGCCCGAGCATCGAAGGGCGTGGCCTCATGGCCGGCGAGCGTGAGAACAAAGGGATCCCCCGACCGAACGGTTGCGGAATCGATCCGGGGGAGATCCGGTAGCTGGAGGCTGCAGGTCTCACTTCCGAGGAGGGCCTTGGCCGCGCTGTTCAGCCACCGCACGGTGTCGTCGGCGCAGATCAGCACGGGGTCGGGAAGAAGATCCAGGAGTCCGAGATCGAGTTCGTGCGCGTCCGTGCTCACGAACACAGTCTCGGCAGGCAGCAACCATCATCGGCTAGTTCGGACGGCCCGTTGTCGAGTTGATCAAGGCGATGTCGATCCAGGCGGTGTCGATTTGGGGTTGTCGATTCAGGCGGTGAGAGCGCCGAGGTCGATCCCATAGAGGTCGGCAACATTGCCGCCGAGGATGGCACGCCGCTGTTCGTCGGTCAGCGTCGCTGCGTGTTGGGCGAGCATGTCTTGCGACCACGGCCAGGTGGAATCGGAGTGGGGGAAGTCGTTGGCCCACATGAGCCGATGCCAGTTCATCTCGTTGGCCTGCTTGAAGGCCGTCCAGTCGTCTTGGAAGGTGACGTAGATGTTCTCGGCGAAGTACTCCGACGGCAGTCTCGACAGGGCGATGCCCGGGGCCATCCAGTTGCGATGGCGGTTGTAGGCGTGGTCCATGCGGTACATGTAGTGCGGAACCCAGCCGGCATCGGCTTCGACGCACACGACCTTCAGGTCGGGGAATCGCTCGAAGACCCCGCCGAAGACCAGCGTGCCCATGATGTCCTGGATCCCGCGGATGATGCCGAGGAAGCTGTTGAGCCTCGACCCACGGGGCTTGCCGCTCCCCAGTGCGCTGTTGCGTGAGGTGAGGATGTGGAAGCTCAGCGGGAGCTCGAGATCGATCGCGGCCTGCCAGAACGGGTCCCAGACCGGATCGTCGTAGTCCTCTTCGGTCCCGGGTTCGCCCGGCATCATCACGCCACGCAACCCGGCCGCCTTGATCGCCGTGATGTCGGCGATTCCCTCTTCGACGCTGCGTAGCGCCGTCTGACCACAACCGAGGAGGCGAGTGGGTGCCTCGCTGCAGTACTCGACGATCCACCGGTTGTAGGCGTCGAAACACGCCTTCTTGAAGTCGACGTCTCGGTGGTTGCAGATGACCATGCCGACCGTCGGATAGATGATCTCGGCCCACACGCCGTCGCGGTCTTGGTCGGCGAGTCGATAGGACGGGTCCCAGCCCGACCGGTGGAGCTCGTCGAACATGACGCCGTTGACGGTGATCTCCTCGGCGGCCTTCCCGGCTGCTGCCACCAGACCCATGGAGATCGGCCGCATGCCCTCGACGACGAACTGATCGCCTCGCTCCGGGTCGGTCACCATGTGCGGTGCACGATCGCGGAAGGCCGGATCGATGTGGTCGGTGTAGCAGTTGGGCGGCTCGGTGATGTGGGAGTCGGCGCTGATGATCGGGAGCGCGATCTTGGTGGGCTCGGTGCGTGGTTCGGCGATGGTCATGCCGACACTCCTGCCGGGGCTGTCGATGGGGATGGCGCCGACTGTGCGCCTCGGATGAGCCGGCCCGGAGTGGCGCCGGTCGGTTCACCGTCGGTCATGATCTCGACTCCGGCGACGAAGGTGTGGAGGTAACCGTCGACCCGCTGCAGCAACCGGCGTCCGCCGGCGGGGAGGTCGAAGGCGACCTCCGGTGCGTGCAACGTGAGGTTCTCGAAGTCGATGATGTTGATGTCGGCTCGGTAGCCAGGAGCGATGACCCCGCGATCGAGCAGCCCGACCGTCTCGGCGGTCATCCGGGATTGCTTGGAGATCAGGGTCTCGACCGGGATGCGCCCGGTCGGCCGATCTCGGCCCCACCACTGGAGCAAGGTGGTCGGGAAGCTGACGTCACAGATCGTGCCGACGTGGGCACCGCCGTCTGACAGTCCGGGGACGGCTGCGGGATGCATCAGCATCTCTCGCACGACATCGAGGTTGCCCGCAGCCCAGTTGAGGCTCGGGATGTAGAGCAGCGCCTTGCCGTCGCTCTCGAGCACCCAGTCGTAGGCCACCTCGACGGCCGGACGGCCTTCCCGCTCGGCAGTGGCGGCCACCGAGTCGGCGGGGTCTGGTTCGTAGTTCGGCGGGTCACCGAGACGGAACATGAGTTTGAAGGCGTTGACGGCACGCCCACCCAGGATGGAGTTCTCGGTGTGCGCCTGATCGACGATTGCCGCCCTCAGCTCCGGGTCGCGCATTCGCTCGATTCGCTCGTCCAACGGCAGATCGGCGATCTCTTTGTATGCCTCGGAGAACATGAATGGATTGAGCGTGGTCTGGAGACCGAGCAGGAGACCGACAGCTCGTGCACCGACCTGGCCCCGCATCGTGATGCCCGCAGCGGTTGCCTCGGCGAAGCCGTCGAGATGTCGACGCCAGTCATCGGGTCGCTTCGCTGCTTGCGCGATCGAGATCGAGATCGGCCGTCCGGATTGCTCGGCCATGGCCCGGAAGATTGCGGTCTCGGCCTCGACGTCGATGAAGTCGCTGACGACCTGGAGCACACCCTTGTTGGCGGCACCGAGGCCCTGGGCGATCCCGACGAGCTCGTCGATCTCGGCCTTCAGGGTGGGAGTCGGTTCGCCCAGGCTCGTTCGGTGGTTCAGCGTTCGGCTCGTGGTGAAGCCAAGCGCTCCGTCTTCGACGGCCTGCCTGGCCAGTTCGGCCATCTCGGCGATGTCCTCGGGAGTCGCTGGTTCCTGGCGCCCACCGCGTTCTCCCATCACGTGGAGCCGGAGTGCGCCGTGGGGAAGCTGGGCCCCGAGGTCGATGTCACGAGGGCGAGCCTCGAGGTAGTCGAGGTATTCGCCGAACGATTCCCACTCCCAGGAAAGACCCTCATGAAGCGCCGTGCCAGGGATGTCCTCGACGCCTTCCATCAGTTGGATGAGGCGCTCCCTGTTGTCGGCGCGGACCGGGGCGAAGCCGACGCCGCAGTTCCCCATGACGACGGTGGTGACACCATGCCAACTCGACGGAGCCAGGTGCTGATCCCACGTGGCCTGGCCGTCGTAGTGGGTGTGGATGTCGACGAACCCGGGCGTGACGAGGTGACCCTCGGCATCGATCTCCCGGGTGCCGGTTCCCGACACCTCACCGACGTGAGTGATCACGCCGTTGCTGACGGCGACGTCGGCGATGTGGCCCGCATTGTTGCCGGTTCCGTCGATGACGGTGCCGTTGCGGATGACGAGTTCGTGTTCGCTCACGAGTCCCCCTCGTTGGTGCGTGTGTGACCTCTGATTGTGTGTGTGACCGACGCTACTCGTGGCTCTCGTGCTCAACCAAGGCGGTCGAGGATGTTGGTCGTGATCTGCTCGATCTGTTCGTCGCGACCGGCGAGACCGTGCGCCCAGTCGGTCGACCCAGAGGTGATCACCGTGCCACCGCTCGGGGCGGTGTAGGTGCCGAGCATCGCCTGTCCGGCGGCGATCTTCTTCACGAACTTCTCGTCACGAGATCCGAAGACGCGGTTGGCGAGAAACTCGATCTCGGACGGCTCGTCGGGCCGTGGCGGTCGGGCCGCAGTCGTTCGAGTGAAGTGGGCCGCGGGGACCGAGGCCAGGATCTCGAATGTTTCGGGTGTGCCGTCGGCGTGGGTCGGGACGGGGAGCCCGTCGACGACGGTGTATTCGCATCCGTCGCACTCGTACCCCACCGTGGTGGCGCTCGCCCCGAGCACGTCGCCGTAGTCGACACCGGAGCCCTCGAAGATCCAGTGCTCGGGTCGGTAGACCGTGTAGCCGCCGGCCCCGTTGGTGACCCGTTTGCCGATGCGGTGGTAGCCGCCGCGGGTGAAGCTCACGCCGGTCATGTGGTTCTCGGGCCGCCCGATCAGATGATCGGACCAGATGCTCGTCAGTTCGCCGATGCGGTCGGTGTCGTAGACCGGATCCTGCTTGTACTGGCCCTTGTAGCCGACCATGACCGACGCCGATCCGTCGACCGGTTCTTCCAGCCGCACCTGCCACAGGGCGGTGTTCCCCGAGAAGAAGGCGACGTTGCCGCCCCGACCGATGAACCCCTCGACGGTGTCGCGCATCGGTCCTGACCAGTACTCGTCGTGACCGACCGAGAGCAGCAGCTGGTAGCGATCGACGATCGACGGGTGTTCCTCGAGATCGGCGTTGGAGATCACATCGACTCCATGGCCATTGCGCTCCGCCCAGGCGAGGAACGGCCACTCCCAGTCCGGCCAGCCTGCCGAACCGGCCCATGGCGACAGATGGTTGTACTGGAGGTAGCCGACGTGGGCGTTCATGTCGTGGTCGGGAGGGTGCGTGGTGGTCACTCGCCGCCCGGCGCCTCGAGGTTTGTAGAGGTAACCCCGGGCCATCGGTCGCTGCAGCGAGGAGTGGGTTCCGCCGTTGTAGAGGTTTCGCCCGCCGAAGTCGTTGTACGCGTGCCAGGTGTTGGTCGCGAGCTGGAGCAAGATCCGGTTGGTCGACGCTGCCGTCGGGCGGACCACGAAGAACGCATGGCTTTGACGTTCCTTGCCGCCGACGTCGATCGTGAGCACGACCTCGTAGTAGCCCGAATCCCAGTCATCACCAGCCGTCAGCGACAGTGCTGCCGGCCAGCCGCAGCCGTTGGCCGACGCGTCGTGCGGAGTCGGGTGGTCGTCGGCGGGAACGGTCTCGGACCACACGACGGTTCGCTCGGCTCCGACGCGTGCGATCTCGACGGCCACCGGCCGACTCCCGGCGGACGACAGATGGAGCCCGACCGGTTGTCCGGGAGCAACAGATTGGGGCCAGCAGTATCCGGTGACGGTCTCGTGTGCCATCGGCGCAGCATGACATGGAAGGCGAGAAGGCAAGAAGGCGAGAACGTGCCGATCGTCGCCGGGCGAGATGCGGCCCGGCCGCAGAAGTACTGTCGGGCCATGACGTACAACATCCAGATCGTCGTCGACTGTGCCCAGCCTCACGAGCTCGCCGACTGGTGGGCCGAGACACTCGAGTGGGTCGTCGAGCCTCAAGACGAAGCCTTCATTCGCAGCATGATCGAGCAAGGCTTCGCCACCGAAGCCGAGACCGCTCGCCACCGCGGCGCACTCGTATGGCGATCTGCGGCGGCGATCCATCCCGAGGCCGAGCCCGGACCCGGACGGCTTCGCATGCTGTTCCAGATGGTGCCCGAAGCCAAGACGGTGAAGAACCGGATCCATCTCGACCTCCGACCGCCCGACGGTGATCCAGAAGCGATTCGTCAACGCCTGGTCGAACGGGGCGCCACCATCCTCCACACCGGGCAACAGGGCCCGCACACGTGGGTCACGATGGCCGATCCCGAGGGCAACGAATTCTGCGTCTGATCGAGCGTCAGGCTTGCAGGTCCACGAGCTCGGGAAGCGCGTCGGCACAGGCACACACCACGGGAGGCGATTCGCTTCCTGGTGCTGAACGATCGCGTCCGACGTTGATGAGGGCGGGTGCAGCACCGTGGAGCTCGGGGAGCACTCGGAGCGCAACCTCGACGACCTCGGCGTCCCACTGGCTGCCAGCGTGTTCACGCATGATGGCCTGAGCCTTGTCGGTGCCCATCCCTGTTCGGTACTGACGGGTGTGTGACATGGCGTCGAACGCGTCGCACACACTGATGATGCGGGCCTCGAGCGGGATCTGATCCCCAAGGAGTCCGTCGGGATAGCCGTTGCCGTCGATGCGTTCGTGGTGCCCGCGGACGAACGGTGCCGCCGGTGCCAGGGATACGACCCGGCCCAGCATGTCGGCGCCTGAAGCTGCGTGCCGTTGCATGATCTCGAACTCGGCGACGTCGAGCCTGCCGGGCTTGTTCAAGACGGCGTCGGGAACCTCGAGCTTGCCGATGTCGTGGAGGAGGGCAGCGATACCGAGGTGGCGAAGCCGAGACGCCGGCAATCCCAGCGCCTGACCGACTCTCATCGCCGACTCGGACGTGCGGATCACATGGTCTCGGGTGATCGGGTCCTTCGTGTCGAGATCAGCCACGAACTGGTGGACGACGGGGGCCAACCCGAACTCGAGAGCGACCAGCGGGTCGCGCTGCAGGATCGGGGTCAGGAGCTCTTCCACATCGGAGGGCAGAAGCGAGTTCCTGCTGACGCCGATGCATCCGATCGTGACGCCGATGACGTCGACGGCATGGACCAGCCACCACCCGATGGTGAAGGTCGAGTGCTGCCACCAGACCATGGCAGTCGCACCGAGGAACAGATACGCCAGGGAGGCGACGAGACTGGAGTGATGCCGCCCCACCCAGTACAGCGTGAGTTGGCGCCATGACATGGCGAGGAAGGCGAACAGACACACGGCGCTGACCGCAATGGCGAAGCCGCCGGCTGCGGCCGGTTCCGGGAACCGGTCGGGCATCACGAGGAGGACGATGGCCAGTGCGGTGCTGACCGACATCGCCGTGAGTGTCCACGGTCGCCAGGCCCGGGCGATCCGCCTCGACAGCGCTCGCTGGGGAAGGACCAGTGGCAAGCCGGAGAGCAACGCAAGCGGGAGGGCGAAGAACGCACTGATCGTGACGGCGGTGTTCGGCCCGTACAGGACGCCAGGAGCGGTGAGCCCGTGCACGAGTGGCAGGATCGACAATGCCCACAGCGTGGCTCCGGCCAGCGCAACTTCACCTGTGCGGCGACGGAACCCGATGCGAACGACGACCGCAGCGGCGATCACACACAGCGACGCGGCAGGTGTGATCGTCCAGAACAGCGCACGCGGCCCGCCCCAGGTCAGCGATGACTGAAACGATCCGACGACGACCGCAAACGTGACGGCCAACGCAACGAACCACGTGAGTGTTCCTGGGCGCGACGTGGATGCCTGCATCTCGTGAGTGTCGGCAGTTTCGGTGCCGTCACAAGATCAGCGTCGAGACAAGGGTGTTCAGTTGCGGAATTCGAGCCCGTCGAAGCTGCCGGACCGGCGCCACTCATCGATGTAGGCGAAGTAGGCCACCGGTCCGTCGGGATAGCCGAGGCGATTGAGCAAGCCCTTCCGGCCGGCGTCTTGGCCTTCGTTGTTGTAGTAGCCCGGGGTGCAGGTGGGGTCGGCACCGAAGGTTCGACCACCCGCTTCGAGCTTGTCGACCCATGCCTGCTCGGCTTCGGCGGTCACCTCGACCTGTGCGCTGCCGATCGCCTCGGCATGGGCGATCACCGCGCCGATGGTCTTGCCAGCCTCGGTGAGGTTGTGCGGCACGTTCGAGATCAGATTGGCGCCCTGGGTCGGTCCGACGACGAACGCGTTGGGGAAGCCGTTGACGTGGATTCCATGAAGGCTCATCATGCCGCCGGCCCAGTGCTCCGACAGCTTCTCGCCGTCGCGCCCGGTCATGTCGAATCCCGCTCGCCGGGTGAACTCGGTTCCGACCTCGAAACCCGAGGCGTAGATCAGCAGGTCGAGTTCGTAGTGGATGCCATCGACGACGACGCCGGTCTCGGTGATCTCCTCGACCCCTCGGCCGTCGGTGTGCACCAGGTGCGTTCCCGGCTCGTTGTACGCATCGAGGTATTGGTCGTGGAAACAGGGCCGCTTGCACAGCTGGCGGAACCACGGCTTCAGCGCTTCTGCGGTGTCGCTGTCGGCAACGATCTCGTCGACCCGAGAGCGGATCTCGGCCATCTTCTCATCGTCGGAGTCGTGATAGGCCCGAACCATCGCCTCGGGGCTGAAGTCCTGGGCGGGGTCGGCAAGGACCTTGTCTCGGATCCGCTGCGAGATGTCGGTCCAGCCGTCCATCACGAGGTCTTCGTCGGCGAAGCCGCCGGTCTGGAGGGTGGTGAAGTTCAACAGCCACTTCTCCTGCCATCCTGGTTCGAGGGTGGCGAACCACTCCGGATCGGTCGGCTTGTTGTTGCGGATGTCGATCGAACTCGGGGTCCGTTGGAACACGAAGAGCTCGCCGGCCGCCTTGGCGAGATGGGGGATGCACTGCACGGCGGTGGCACCGGTTCCGATGATGCCGACGCGCTTGTCGGCGAGGTTCACCATCGGATCACCTGCGGGCGTGCCGCCGGTGTAGTCGTAGTCCCATCGGCTGGTGTGGAAGCTGTGCCCCTGGAACCGATCGATGCCGGGAATGCCGGGCAGCTTGGGGCGGTGGAGGGGCCCGGTTCCCATGGCCACGTACTTGGCCCGCATCTCGTCGCCGCGGTTCGTGCGGATGATCCAGCGTGATGCTTCGTCGTCCCATTCGACCTCGGTGACCTCGGTCGAGAGGCAGGCGTTGTCGTAGAGGCCGAAGTGTTTGCCGATGCGTTGGCAATGCTCGAGGATCTCAGGCGCGTGGGTGTACTTCTCCGAGGGCATGTGGCCGGTCTCTTCGAGCAGCGGGAGGTAGATGAACGCGGCGGTGTCGCATTGCGCACCCGGGTAGCGATTCCAGTACCACGTACCCCCGAAGTCGCCGCCCTTCTCGACGATCCGGACGTCGTCGACCCCTGCTTGCTCGAGCATGGCCCCTGTCACGAGACCGGCGAACCCACCGCCGATGAAGGCCACGTTCACCTCGTCGGTGAGTGGCTCGCGCTCGGGAGCTTCGACGTAGGGGGCGTCGAGGTAGTGGGCGAACTGGCCGACCGGTTCGAGGTACTGCTCGTTTCCGTCGGCCCGGATCCGCTTCTCGCGTTCCTCGTCGTACTTCGCTCGAATGGCGTCGAGGTCGAGCGAGGCATCAGCAGCCGGTGCGTTCATGGTGCTCAGGTTGACGCGTCGCAGCCTGACCGTCAAAGGGTCCCGAATGCCCAGCGCACCCGACCGTCGGGGGAACGGTGCCGACCGGCGATGTCGAATACGCTCCACTGCCATGAAGCATTTCGACCGACGGGTAGCGGCGATCACCGGTGCCGGGTCGGGAATCGGTCGAGCCCTCGCCGTCGATCTCGCAGGGAGGGGAGCGGCGCTCGCCCTCAGCGATGTCGACGCCGAGGGACTCGCAGCGACGACCGATCTTTGTGAGGAGCACGGCGTGGTGGTCACGTCGCAGCGGGTCGATGTGGCCGACCGAAGAGCGGTCTACGCCTGGGCCGATGGAGTGGTTGCCGACCACGGCCGGGTCAACCTCGTGGTGAACAATGCAGGCGTTGCGCTGTCGTCGTCGGTCGATTCGATGGACTACGACGACTTCGAGTGGCTGATGAACATCAACTTCTGGGGCGTCGTCTACGGAACCAAGGCGTTCCTCCCTCATCTCAAAGCGTCGGGCGAGGGCCACATCGTCAACCTCTCGAGCGTCTTCGGTCTCGTGAGCATCCCCTCACAGGCTGCATACAACGCGGCGAAGTTCGGCGTGCGAGGGTTCACCGATGCACTCCGGATCGAGCTCGACATCGAGCGGTGCGGTGTGTCCGCCACCACGATCCATCCGGGTGGCATCAAGACGAACATCGCTCGGAACTCGCGCAGCGACGGCAGCGCCGAAGGTCTTGGACTGGGCCCCGAAGACGACGGCGAGGCGTTCGACTCGATCGCTCGAACCAGTCCCGAAGACGCGGCGGCACAAATCCTTCGGGCAGTCGAGAGGAACCGTCGTCGAGCCTTGATCGGGCCCGATGCCCGACTGTTCGATCTCGCGTCCCGGTTGCCTGCGACGTTGTATCAACGAGGTCTCGTCGCGGCGGGGCGACGCGGGCTGCGCAAGGGCCGCACCTCGATCACGGAGTGAACCGGGCGCCTCGAGAAGGAACCTCTCAGCAGCCACCACCGGTGCTCGGTCGATCGGGAATCGATGGATCGATGATCTCGATGTGCACATGCGGCCACGAGGGATTCGCCGTGATGGCGTCGATCTGAGACGAGAACGGCAAGACGTGAGCGGTCGGTGCGAGCACCGTGACCCCGGCCTCGACGCGATCACCCGAGCGCACGGCGACATCGGTGATGTGCAGCATCTTGACTTCCCACCCCGGATGGTCGTCGGGTTCGATCACCACGAAGTCGTCTCGGTAGTCGCAGTAGAGTGTGTAGCCGCCGGCCCGAAGCACGGTGCCCGTCACCGGTGAGGTGATCGGCAGCAGTGGGTGGACGGCGACATCGGCCGCACCGCGAGCGGCGGTGTCACGATGACGGCTCGACATCGTGGACGACGAGATCGGCGAGTCGAGCGGCACCAGCGGACGGGCAGCATCGTTGGTCGACTGGTGGAACCCGACGTGCTCGACGGCGACCGACGGCGCCAACAGCGTGACATCGTCGAACATCGCGAATGGTGCGGGCTCGATGAACTCGACCGAGCGGGGAGTGTCGTTGCCGCGACCGCCGAGGCGGCAGTTCCGGCCGGGCACACCATCGGACGGGAGCGGGTGCTGAGCCACGAACTCGGTCGATGCAGCGAAATACAGCATCGTCTCCGCCCGCGAGGCACGTCCGTCGTCGAGCACGCCGGTCCAGTACGAACGACCTTCGGCGTCGGGAGTTCGCCCGAGCACATTGCGATAGATCAGATCGAGAAAGCCGTCGTCATCGACCTCGCCGTAGGTCGCAGCGAACTCGCTGCCGGCGGCGAACGAATCGACGATGAGATCCATGCCGACGCACTGCTCGTACTGGACCACCCAGTACAGCGCTCCTTCGGCGTCGGGAGGACGATCGAAGAACGCCCAGTAGAGCCGGAAGAGGGTGGCATGGTCTGCGGTCAGCTCGTCGAGTTCGGCGACGTCGTCGAAGGTGAGCACCGTGCGTTCGACGTCGTCGGTGACGGTGTCGTTGCTCTGAGCCGACGCGGGGGTGGCGACAATGGCCGCCATGAACAATGCGACAAGCGAGAGCAGGACCGAGCGCCGTGGGTTCACCGACGAGACGCTAGCCGGGGCCTGGAGACTATGGTGACCGGCGTGTGAGGGGAGGGACATCGTCACATGCAATCGTCATCGGCGACTTCGGGGTCGCAAGCCAAGGTGTTGATCGGGGTCGCGATCGGGGCCATCGTGATCTGTCTGGGAGCTGCCGGCGCGCTCTTCGTGCTGACGTCGAGCGACGAGGGCGAGCTGTCGTCCAGTGCGATTCCGGCGAGCGACGACCTCGGTGAGGCCGAGCGTGAACCTGAAGTCGAGTATGGGGTGGAGGCCGACGACGAGCCGGTCGAGGACCGATCGGCCGACGTCGGTGGCGATACCGCTGCCGATGTCGGCGCTGACTCCGCTGTTGCGATCGCCACTGCTCATCGATCACTTTCCGAGACGGCCGAGAGCTACCTGGGTGGCAACGACCCGGTCGGGCTCATCGCGGAATTCACCGACTCGGTCGGCGAGTTCCCGGTGACCGACGATGCGGTCGTCGAGTCGTTCAGCCTCGAGGTCGATCGCGAAACTCGCGACGATCGGCTCCGCATCCAATACCGCACCGCGATCTACTACCTCACCGAACAATCGGTCGACGACACCCTGGCGCTGTACCGCGGCGAGACCGCGTTGCTCGACCTGCCCGAACGTGAGTCCGACATCGAGACCGATTCCGACGGCCCGTTCACCTCCGTCGAATTCGGTGATTTCGGAACCCACCCTGACCCGTCGATCTGGTGGGCGAACCTCCACCTCGAGGTCCGGGCGACCGACAGCGGGTCGCGGGTTCGAATGTTCTACACGGTCACTCGAACCGAGGAAGCGGTTCCCACCGGGTTGCTGGCCGACGTCGAAGCCGCGCTTCCGCTGCTCGACGGCTACGAGAACACGAGTGTGAGTGTTTCGGCGCTCACGATCGATCCCTTCACACGGCCCCTCGCCTTCTCGGTCAACATGAATGCCAGTGCGACACTCGACGAGGGGGTGGCCGACGAGGACGCCGAGGCAGCCCGAATCGGCGAACTGGCGACGCTCGATCCGCTGTGGTCGCTCGACGATCGTCCGGCCTCGGGGACCTGGATTCGACACGCCGACATCGACGGCCTCCGTGGGTACCTGACGGTGCAGTCGCTCTCCGATTTCACGGTGGCGCGCTATTCATTCTGATGTGCGACTCGAGGCGGCGCGGCGTATCACCTCGGCTGCTGTCAGCAACCCGACGATGACCAGCTCGGCCCGGCTTGCCAGTTGGGTCGCGGTGCCGATGTCGGCCGGAACTGGACGGGCGCCGTCACCGAGGAACGGGCGATCCTCGACTCGTTCTCCGTAGCGAAGCGGTCCGCCCAGCTGTCGGCCGATCGCCGCTGCCATCGCCGACTCGGCAACGCCGGCATTCGGCGAGGGGTGGTGTCGTGCGTCTCGACGGACGGTGCGAGCGATGAGTCGAGCCTTCCGAGGGTTCGACACCATCATCGAGAGAGCGAAGAGTCGCGCCGGCACGTAGTTGGCCACATCGTCCAGACGGGCAGCTGCGGTACCAAAGCGTTCGTACCTCGGTGATCGGTGGCCGACCATCGCGTCCATGGTGTTCACCGCTCGGTAGGCCAGGGCCCCGGGGGCGCCGGCGACCAGCGCCCAGAAGACCGGAGCAACCACCGCGTCGACGCTGTTCTCGGCGACCGACTCGATCACGGCGGCAGCGACACCGGACGCATCGAGTTCACTCGGGTCTCGACCGACGAGCGATGGCAACTCGGCGCGTGCTGCCTCGAGGCCGCCTCGATCGGCTGCGTGGGCGATGCGATCGGCGACGAGCCGGAGTTCTCGCCCGGCGACGCTCGTGGCAACGGCGACGGTGGTGTTCCGTACGCCGGCACCCGCGGCCGCACCCAGGCTCACACCCACTGCGGCGTAGGCCGCTCCGAGAGGCCGAGCGTTCCCTCCGGCTTCATGCGCGTCGACGGGCCAGAGCCGTCTCTCGACACGCAGCATGGCCGAGCCGAACCAGGCGACGGGGTGGTACGAGTTCGGTGGCTCGCCGAGCATGCGGTCGACCAGCAGCCCGAGGGCGACGGCTCCGGAGCGGGAGATCACCACGGGTACGGGAGAACGTGCCCCGCAGCGATGCCGTCGGCCACAGCCCGGTGCACGGCCTGAGCGATCGCCGAGCCGTGTTCGGAGCGAGGCCCGGCGAAGGGAACCGATCGGCCGGTGGTGGGCATCACGATCACGATGGCATCGCTGGCGGTTCCCGTGCCGGGTACGTCGGCCTCGATCAGCGCCTGGGTCTTGGCCTCGGTGGCGGTGATGACGGCGTTCACTGCAGCGGCGTCGGTGAGCGTGACATCGAGCTGGATGACGATGTTGATCGTTCCCGGTTGCCACGGCGTGTAGCCGCCGTCGGGATCGGCAGCCCACGTGGGTTTCGAGATGCCGACGGTGGTGTCGACGACGACCCCGGTCTCTTCGGCTCGCTGTGCCATCCGAACGTCGGCTGCGGTGAGGAGGGCGGTGCCAGGGCCCGGGAGGCCGAGTTCGTCGGCGACCTCGGCGGCATGCGCATCCAGGTCGACCCGTGAGTAGTCCACGGGAACGCCGATGTTCACCAGCCACTGTGCGACGACGAGTCCACCGTTCACCGGCGCCGACGACAGCGTGCGCATCGGCTCCGGCCACTGCCACGCCATCACGCCGGCTTGCTCGCCGATCTGGTGGAGGACCGGTGATGCGCTCATGCTGCGCCTTCCTGGGTTGGCCGTGGTCTGGGATCGAGGTCGGCGTCGGTCGCTGTGTCGCCGATCGCGTCGAGTGCGTCGGCCAGTCGTCGGCGTCCTGCATCGTCGGTCACGGCGACCCGGATCGTGCCGGGCATGCCGAAGCTGGAACAGTCTCGAACGACGATCCCATGGGTCGCCAACTGCTCTCGCCGACCGGGTGCCTCGACGAGGACCCACGGGGCATCGGCAGCCGAAGCCTCGAACCCACGGTTCTGGAAGAGTTCGACGGTTGAGGTGCGGGCGTCGGCGATCGACCGGGACCACTCCGGCAGCTCGGCTCGTTCCAACAGGTCGGGAAGGACGGCGAGTGCAAGTGAACTGACGGACCATCGGGGTTGGAGCGCAGCGAATCGGTCGATGTCGTCGCTGATCGCGTAGCCGAGCCGGAGGCCGGGGCAGGCGAACAACTTGGTGAGCGATCCGACGGTGATGCCGGGGCGCCCGGCCGTCCAGCGACCGGTGGCCATCGCATAGAAGGCTTCGTCCCAGACGTCGTTGTGCTCGTCGTCGTCGGCCAGATGACCGGCCGGGCTCTGTGGATCGCTCCTCCAGGTGGGGCCAGAGGTGGCTCGAGGATGGAGGGCGAACTCCGGTTCGGAACGCACGCCCCCACCGACGACCGAACGCACCAGCGAAATGGCTTCGCTCCCACCGTTGGTGATGAGCAGGCGCCCGGGTTCGACCCCCATGGCGCAGGCCAGGCGGCGAGTTGCCTCTCGTGGATCGGGGTACGTATGAAGCGAATCGAGATGAGCCGCAACGAGCGGGCCGACGTCGGGGGCGAAGGGGTTGAGCGTCTGCGAGAGATCGAGGATGTCGGTCAGCGCACACCCGAGAGCTCTGGCCACCGCCGGTCCGTCTCCTCCGTGTTCGCCCGGGGGCGGGATGGCCTTCGATCGCTGCACCGGCCGAAGGCTAGCGTCCGGCCGACGGTCCGATCCGGTGCCCTACGATCGGGGTGAATCGAAGATGGGGGTGCGCGATGGATCGACCGAAACCGGCGGACGACGGAGTCGAATCGTCCGCAGACGTGGCAACGTCGGGGGCTCGAGTCCTCTGGCCCGGTCAGGAGAGGACGAGTTCGTCGCCCGACTCGATGG
>RCMY010000237.1_pt1 | contig 51617 bp, 44 predicted proteins | sample 2041341 | NCBI WGS metagenome assembly RCMY01 (sample SAMN09708234, study PRJNA481090) | Marine sediment metagenome, whole genome shotgun sequencing project.
TGGGTGTTGCCCTCGCTGTCGGTTACCACTACGGTAACCACTGAGCCTTCTGGCGCATCTGTGGTGCCGGTGATGGTGGGGGTGTTGTCGTTGGTGTGATCGGGAACGTCAACCGTGATTTCCGGGGCAGTTGTATCCACCACACCCGGGTCGCTGGCCTGAGCTTCGTTACCCAGCTTGTCCGCCACTTTTGCCGTGGCTGTGTATTCGCCATCCGGCAACGCGTTGGGCACTTCAATCTGATAGCTGCCATCTGCCTGCACGGTAGTGGTTACCACTTGGGTGCCGCCGTTTACATCGGTGATGGTTACGGTGACCGTTTGGCCGGCTTCCACATCGGTGGTGGTGCCGGTGATCAGCGGGGTGTTGTCGTTGGTTAAATCGGGTGCGTTTACGGTGATGATGGCGGTGGTATCGATATTGCCCGTATCGGTGGCAGAGGCCGTGTTGCCTGAAGGCGCGGTTACCGTGGCCTGCGCAGAGTATGCACCGTCAGCCAAAGGTGTGCTCGGCTCCACGGAATAAGTGCCGTCTGCCTGCACCGTGGTGGTGACGGTTTGGGTGGCACCGGCGCTGTCGGTCAGCAGCACAGCCACCACGCTGCCGGCCGGCGCATCAGAGGTGCCGGTAATCTGCGGGGTGTTGTCATTGGTGTTGTCGGGCGCATCTACGGTGATGTGTACAGCCGGGGGTGTGGGATTCTCATCGCCGCCTCCGCCGGAAGCAGCCGCTGCTGCAGCCAGCGGCAGCAAGGCCAGCAGCCACAAAGGATTGGGTGCCCACAACGCGCTGATGATTTCGCCGCCCAAAGCCTGGCCGGCCTGCACTTCTTCTGCCAGCATGGTTACCGCATCTTCCGGCACGGTGCTTTCCGGCACATAAGGATAAACGTTGCCGTTTTCATGCTGGCCGATCAGCAAGCTGCTTTTAGACGCGCCGGTGGCATCGGCGTAATAGCCTTCGAGAATCAAATCGGGGTTATCGATGGTGGAGCCTTCAAACGCCACCACCAAATTATCGCCCACGCGTTTGGTCATGATGTTTTCCGGGCCAAACTGGGTCAAGTCGTCGACCAATTGATAATTGACGTCTGCCTGCGCCGGGATGCGCAGCGCTTGGCCTGAGGCCGTCTGAAATTTAACGCTTTCCAAAGTTTCTTTGGCGTTATTAATATTCAATGTAATATTTTTAGACATTTTCTTCACCTTTGATTGTGAGCATTTATATTAAATATTTTGTTTACTCGGCCTTTTCACCGTGCAAAATGATTTCTACGCGACGGTTAGGCTGATCGCATTCTTGACGGGCTTTGGCATTGCGCGGGTGTTTGGCGCGGCAGTCGGTTACCAGTAATTCTTTTTTACCGCGCCCTTCTGCGGTGATCAGCTTGCTGTCGAGGCCGCTGCCGGCCAAGGCTTGCTTCACGGTATTGGCGCGCGCTTGGGAAAGGCGGTTGTTGTAGGCATCGCTGCCGGTGGGATCGGTATGGCCGATCACCGCAATATTGCTGATATGATTGGGATTTTTCTTGATATCTTCCGACACAGCTTCGATTTCCTGTTTGCCTTTAGGCAGCATGTTTTTGTAATCGGAGCGGTCGAATTTAAACAAGGCTGAGGCTTGCAGGCTGTATTTTTTCAAAATTTGGGCGCACTGCTCGGCACGCGTTACGCGCGAGAGGGTGTGCGTTTGCTGTTGCGTGCCCTGCAAATCGGCCTGGGCCTGCTCGGGCGTTACCGCCTCAAGAGCAGGCTTGCCGTTGTCGTCAACCACGCGGAAAAATGAAACGGCGGCATCCGGCAGATTGTAATAATTGCCCGATTTGGCCTTATCCAGATAAGCGGGGTCGCGGTTGGTGAATTCTGCGTAAAAGCGCTGGTTTTGTGCGCACACCGCGGCTTGGTGATAAGCATTGGGCTGCAACGAGCTTAAATATTGGCCGTTCACATACACGTTAACAGTCGGCCCCGAAATGGCTTCTGCTTTGCGGTAAAACACCACGGAAGACAAACCTTCGGGCACATCGGTGCTGTATACAAGATCTTGCGTATCCACCCAGGTGATTTCGGGGCGGGTGGCGCAGCCGGCCGCCAGCAAAGGCAACATAATCCAGAATATTTTTTGACGTTGTAACATGATGTGAACTCCTTGTTTTATCGTGATTCAAGCGCAACCCCGGCCGCGCCTGCCCGCTCACTTTTGAATGGAAATATGGAAATAATGGCGCTGCGGAATCATTTGCAGATAAGGCAGAGCATCCAAATAAAATAATTCTTACCGAATAATAAACACACCATTAAAACCACATCAGATGCACCGATTATTCGGCGCGCTCTGCCGACAAAAGGCACGTCCGTTTTCATCAAAATTCCATCGTCATCAACCTGTTTTAAAATTTCAAAAAAATATTTCAGATATAAAACAATTAGTTATGAAATGTTAATGAAACAGCAAAAATAATCATTTTGGATATAACCGGGATTTTGTATTATTTCCACCACAAAGGAAATTTTAGTTCCCTTGGCTGAACAATCAATTTTCAATAAAAATCTTTAATCTAAAATAACCATATTTATTAATTTTTAATTTCAATAATTTTTCTTTAAATAAAATTTAATCTATAAATTTAAAATTATTAGCATCAATATTTTTTCATCAACCTGCCTTTAAGCAATATGTTTACCGCCCGACAAAACCAAGCTTGCAACAGCAATTTGAGCTAAAATAGCCCTCCTTTTCCCATCACTTTTGCTCATGCGCCTCACCCACATCAAACTTGCCGGTTTCAAATCTTTCACCGACCCCACCACCATTCACGTGCCCGGCCAGCTGGTGGCCGTGATCGGCCCCAACGGCTGCGGCAAATCCAACGTGATCGATGCCGTGCGCTGGGTGTTGGGCGAAGCTTCGGCCAAACAATTGCGCGGCGAGAGCATGCAAGATGTGATTTTCAACGGCGCCGCCACCCGCCGCCCCGCCCCGCGCGCATCGGTGGAGCTTGTGTTCAACAATGCCGACCAAACCCTGCAAGGCCCGTGGGGGCAATATGCCGAAGTGAGCATCAAGCGCCAGCTCACGCGCCAGGGCGAATCCACTTATTTCATCAACAACCAAGTGGTTCGCCGCCGCGACATTACCGATCTTTTCCTCGGCACCGGTGTGGGCGCGCGCGGCTATGCCGTGATTGAGCAAGGCATGATTTCGCGCATTATCGAAGCGCGGCCGGAAGAATTGCGTGCCTATATAGAAGAAGCGGCGGGCGTATCTAAATATAAAGAGCGCCGCAAAGAAACCGAAGGCCGTCTGAAAGACACGCGCGAGCATTTGCAGCGCCTGGCCGATTTGCAGAGCGAATTGAGCCGCCAAGTGGAAAAGCTGGAAAAACAGGCCGAAACCGCCGAGCGCTATCAAACCCTCACCCGCCAGCTCTCGCAACAGCAAGACCTGCTCGATTATGTGCAATGGCAGCAAGCGCTGGCCGCCGCCGACAAAGCCACCGCCCAACATCAAAGCTTCCAGCAGCAGCAAAACGACACCGCCGCCCAAATCCAAACGCTCACCGAGCAAACCCACGCCCTGCAAACCGCCGAGCAGGCGCAACAAGCAAGCGCGCACGACATCAGCCAGCGCCGCGGCATTTTGCGCGAACAAATCGCCCGGCTCGAAGAGCAAATCCGCCACCAACAAAGCCTGCACCAGCGCATTGAGCGCGACCGCAGCGCCGCACAAGTGCAGCTGCAACGCATCCACCAAGAGCAGCAGCAAATCCGCGCCAAAGCAGAAGAAACCGATTTTCAAATCGAAGAAAAACAAACCGAGCTGGCCGAGCTTGCGCTGATGGTGGCCGAACACGAAACGCGCCTGCCCGAGCTCGAAGAAGCCCAAGCAGAAATCGAATCCGCCTACCAAAACCAGCAAGATGAACACAACCGCATCAAGCGCGAATTAGCCCTTAAGCAGCAGCAACGCCAACACGCCCATCAAACCCTGCACGCCCACGCCCAACGCCAAGGCCGTCTGAAAGAAGAAAACAGCGCGCTCAACCTGCCCGCCGATGCCGACACCGAAGCCGCGCAAGCGCAAGCCGCGCTGCTGGCCGAGCAGCAAGCGCATTATGAAGAGCAGATTTTGTTGGCCGAGCAACAGCTCGAAGCCGCACAACAACAGTTTCAGACGGCCTCAAGCCAACACCAGGCCCTGCAACAGCAACACATCACCGCCCAAGCGCAGCACGAAGCATTGGCGCAGCTGCTCAGCCAAAGCAGCGCCGACAGCGATTTTTGGGCGCACACCGATGCCGCCCACACCCCGCCATTGTGGCAACACATCAGCGCCCCCGCCGAGTGGCAACACGCCTTGAGCGTGGTGCTGGCCGAGCGCCTGCATGCGCGCGCCCTGCCGCCCGAATTCGCCCTGCCCGCACCTTTGCCGCAAGGCCGCGCCGCTTGGTTGGCCGACAATCTTTCAGGCGGCCTCAAAAAAAGCCTGCCCGCGCTGGCCCTGCTCAACCAAATCCAGGCACAAGCCCCGTTTCAGACGGCCTTGCACCATTGGCTCGACGGCATTTTGTGCGCGCCCAACCTAGATTACGCCCTCGCCCACCAAAGCGATTTGCAGGGCCGCCAAAGCTGGCTCACCCCCGAAGGCCACCAAGTCGACCGCATCAGCGTGATGCTCTATGGTCAAAACAGCGGCGAAAACCTGATTGAGCGCAAAGCGCGTTTGGACAAACTCGAAGCCGATTTGGCCACCCTCACCCCGCAGCTTGCCAGCGCCGAACAAGCCCTGCGTCAAGCCCAAAGCGCCCGAAGCGCCGCCGAGCAGCATCACAAAAACCTGCAGCAACAACAAAAACAGCATCAGCAGCAATACCAAGCCGCCCAAACCCGCGCCGCCGAGCTGCTCGCCCGCACCAACCAAGGCCAAATCCGCCGTGAACACATCCAGCGCGAGCTTTTACAAATCGAAGAAGAAGCGCTGATTCTCGAGCAAACTTCAGACGGCCTCGAAGACGACATCGCCATATTGGGCGAAGCTGCGGCCGAGCTGGAGCAACAACACCACCACATCGGCAGCCAACGCAACCAACAGCAAAACCAACTCAAACAAGCCCGCCTCGCCCTGCTCGAAGCCAACCGCCGCTACGGCCTGGCCGAAGTGGATGCGCACAAGCTGCAACAACAAAAGCAAACCCAGCAGCAGCAGCTGATCCAGCTCGAGCAGCAAACCCTCGATTGGCAAGAGCGCCAAAGCGAATTGGCGCTGGCCTATGAAGCCGAACAAGCCCAAGACGAGCAACACCTCAAGCTCGAAAACCTCAGCGAAGAAGTGCACACGCTGGATGAGCAATACGCCGTCATGCAAGAACAATTAAGCACCACCCAAGCCCAAGGCCGCGAGCAATACGCCGCCCAGCAAAGCCTGTCGGCTAAGCTGCCGCAATTGCAGGCCGCCACCCAAACCGCCTTATTGCAGCAACAAGAAGCCCTGCTCGGCGCCAAACGCTTCCACCAAAACCTTGAAGAGCGCCAAGCCGACCTTGCCGCGCTCGAAGCCTTAGCCGCCGAATCCGCCAGCCTCAACGCCCTGAGCGACGACATCGGCAACCTTGCCCAAAAAATCCAAGCGCTCGGCGCCGTCAACCTCGCCGCGCTTGAAGAATTGCAAGAAGCCCGCGAGCGCGACGGCTATTACCGCAATCAGAGCGACGACGTACAATCCGCCATCGCCCTACTCGAAGAAGCCATCGCCCAAATCGACGGCGAAACCAAAGCGCGCTTTAAAGAAACTTTTGAAGCCGTGAATGAAAAAGTGCAAACCTTCTTCCCCACCCTGTTCGGCGGCGGCGAAGCCCGCTTGCACATGATAGGCGACGATTTGCTTACCGCCGGCGTGTCCATCATGGCGCGCCCGCCCGGTAAGAAAAACAGCACCATCCACCTGTTGAGCGGCGGCGAAAAAGCCCTCACCGCCATGAGCCTCGTGTTTGCCCTCTTCAGCCTCAATCCCGCCCCTTTCTGCCTTTTGGACGAAGTGGACGCCCCGCTCGACGACGCCAACACCGGCCGATTCTGCAATCTGGTGAAAGAAATGTCGGCGCAAACCCAGTTTCTCTATATCTCGCACAACCGCCTCACCATGGAAATGGCCGAGCAGCTTATCGGCGTAACCATGCAGGAAAAAGGCGTATCCCGCATCGTGGCCGTGGATATCCAGCAAGCATTGAGTATGGCCGAGCCGGCTTGATGCCGATAAGATGCAGATAAAAGGAAAGGCCGTCTGAAAATATTTTCAGACGGCCTTTGATGACATAACGATAAATTAAAACACTTACAATATCAAATATATAGTGAAATCAAAGAAAAACGGATACAAGAATAAGAAATCTCAAATCGTGCGTAAAGTATGTGACGCAGCCACGCGCGCGGTTTAAACGGTTTCTGCGTGTATGGCTTGCTATATGCCCCGTGCAAACGGGTAGGTTAGGTTGAAAACCCAACAAATCCACAAGCCGTTTAAACCGTTGGGTTTATCAACCCAACCTACGCCATTGTAGAATGCAGTTTAGTGTCACTTTTTCTTGCATTTCAATATATTTTTCAAAAGCCTCAGCATGTGTAGAGTGCGTACCATAGCACGCACATGTTTTAATCGGATTGAATTCACTTTTTGACAGTAAAACCCAAGCCGTCTGATACCAATTCAAAAAAGTAAGCTAACAAGGCGGCGAGCCGCAGACAGTACAAATAGTACGGCAAGGCGAGACAACAAAGTTAGGTTATTTTTTTGGATTGGTATGAAACGTTAATCCTTCAGACGGCCTCATAAAGCACAAGCAAGGTTTGCGGGCGATTTCAAAAAATTGGCACATGTTTGCATACAAGCCTTCATAAAAAGCAGGCCGTCTGAAAAAGATTTTCAGACGGCCTGCCTGCATCGGTTCTATCAAACGCCAAGCAAACGCCAAGCGCTTTCTTGCCCAAAAAACCAAACCGATGCCAAAGTTTTATTTACGCTCTTTATGACCCAATTGCGGCAGCACTGAGCCTTCGCCCAGTTGCAGCAAGCCCGATTTCGAATAAATGCCGAGCTTGGCGCGGGTGTCGGTGATGTCGAGGTTGCGCATGGTAAGCTGGCCGATGCGGTCGAGCGGGGTGAAAGCGGCGTTTTCCACTTTTTCCATGCTCAGGCGCTCGGGCGCGTAGGTGAGGTTGGGCGATTCGGTGTTCAGCAAGGAATAATCGTTGCCGCGGCGCAGCTCCAGCGTCACTTCGCCGGTGATGGCGCGCGCCACCCAGCGCTGGGCGGTTTCACGCAGCATCAGCGCTTGCGAGTCAAACCAGCGGCCTTGATAAAGCAGGCGGCCCAAGCGTAAGCCGTTGATGCGGTATTGCTCAATGGTGTCTTCATTGTGAATGCCGGTGAGCAGGCGCTCGTAAGCAATGTGCAGCAAGGCCATACCCGGGGCTTCATAAATGCCGCGCGATTTGGCTTCGATGATGCGGTTTTCGATTTGGTCGCTCATGCCCAAGCCGTGGCGCCCGCCAATGCGGTTGGCTTCGAGAAACAATTCTACCGGGTCGGCATATTCTTTGCCGTTCAAAGCTACCGGCACGCCCTCTTCAAAGCGCACGCTCACTTCTTCGGGCTTCACTTCTACGCTTTCATCCCAAAATGCCACGCCCATAATCGGTTTCACAATTTTGATGCCGGTGTTGAGAAATTCCAAATCTTTGGCTTCATGGGTGGCGCCGAGCATATTGGAATCAGTGGAATAGGCTTTTTCTACCGACATTTTGTAGTCAAAGCCGTTGGCAATCAGAAATTCGCTCATTTCTTGGCGGCCGCCCAATTCATCGATAAAGGTTTGGTCGAGCCACGGTTTGTAGATGCGCAAGCTGGGGTTGGTGATCAGGCCGTAGCGGTAGAAGCGCTCGATGTCGTTGCCTTTATAGGTGGAGCCGTCGCCCCAGATATTCACATCGTCTTCTTTCATCGCGGCCACCAGCATGGTGCCGGTAACGGCGCGGCCCAGCGGCGTGGTGTTGAAATAAGTGATGCCGCCGGTGGACACATGAAACGCGCCGCATTGAATCGCGGCGATGCCCTCGTGTGCCAGCTGGCTGCGGCAATCGATCAGGCGCGCTTCAATCGCGCCATAGGCTTTGGCTTTTTGCGGAATGGCATTGTAATCTTCTTCATCAGGCTGGCCGAGGTTGGCGGTGTAAGCATAGGGCAGCGCACCTTTGAGCTTCATCCACAACAATGCGGCCGAAGTATCGAGGCCGCCTGAAAATGCAATGCCGACTTTCTCGCCTGCCGGCAGATTTTGTAAAATGGTATGATTTTGATTGCTCATGCGATAAATTCCTGTGTGAAGTGATGTCGGTGCGCCTGCAAACCGCAGCGGTCAAAATGGGTTTATTATTGTATGAATCGGCTGTTTAGTCCAGCCTTTGCCGCATTTCAGACGGCCTTTTTATGCGCTTCTCTGCTTCTTTATGGAAAACCAAGCTATGTATTTTAATTTGATGATTATCGGTGATGAAATTTTGCACGGCAATCGCGCCGACAAGCATTTTGCCTTTTTCAAATCGCTGCTGGCGCAATATGGCTTGCAGCTTGGCCAAGTGCAATATTTGCCCGACGAGCGCGCTTTGTTGGTCAAGCAATTGCAGCGCAGCTTTTCAGACGGCCTGCCCACTTTCGTTACCGGTGGCATCGGCGCCACGCCCGACGACCACACCCGCCAAGCCGCGGCCGAAGCGCTGGCGCTACCCTTGCAGCTGCACCCTGAGGGCATTGCCAATATAGAAGCCGTGTCGCACCGGCGCGGCGATGCGCTGGATTCCGCCGCCCACCGCCAGCGCTTGCGTATGGCCGAATTTCCGGCCGGTGCCGATTTGATTCCCAACAGCTATAACGGCATTGCCGGCTTTGCCATACGCGAGCATTATTTCCTACCCGGCTTTCCGGTGATGGCCCACCCAATGGCCGAATGGGTGCTCAACACGCATTATGCCGCCCGCTTTCACCAAACACCACGCGCCCAGCGCGCCATTTGGTTGTTTGATTTGCCCGAATCGCATATTGCGCCGATTATGGAAGCCATCGAAGCGCACTACCCCGGCATACGCAGCTACAGCCTGCCCAGCGAAGGCGGCCTGCAAGATGATGGCCGCATCAGCCTTTCCCGCGTTGAATTCGGTTTGAAAGCCGAAGGCAGCGCCTGCGCATATATCGATTCGGCCTGGCAGGAAGTGCAGCAGCAATTGCAGGCCATCGGCGGGCGGCTGGTGCTGATGAAATAAAGCCGGTTTAAAAATATTATTCATCTAAATTAAACAGACAAGGCATTGCAAGCCAACAAGTAAAGAGCTGTTTGAACTTTTCATACAGCCTTTTTATACCCATTCAAAAAAGTAAGCTAACAAGGCGGCGAGCCGCAGACAGTACAGATATAGTGGAATGAATGAAAAACTTATACAGCCTAGCAAGTTACAGCGGCGTAGGTTGGGTTGCAAACCCAACGTTTCTTACGGTTTGCGGGTTTTGTTGGGTTTGCAACCCAACCTACCCGTTGTGGCACTTTTTTTAAGCATTTCACTATAGTACGGCAAGGCGAGCCAACAAAGTTAGGTTATTTTTTTGGATTGGTATTATACCAATCCAAAAAAATAACCTAACAAAATAAAAGCAGTTCGGCAGCATCATCCGCGTAGGTCGGCTTCTTGAATCCGACGTTTGGCCAACGGCCAAAGTGTTATGCGTGCCTTGTTCTGCAAACAAGTGTCGGATTCGAGAATCCGACCTACAGGCTGCCTGTTTGTATATTATTTTTTTGGATTGGTATCATACAATGCGGCAATGGTTTATTGATTTGAATGGATAAAACAAAGCGGCCAAACGAAAAGCCACCCTAAATCAGGGTGGCTTTTTTGATGTTGCTTATATGCTGCTCAGTTTATGAGCTTGCACGGCTTATGCCGTTATTGGCCGGCAGATGCTGCCGAAGCAGCGGCCGGTGCCGAAGCTTCAACCGATGCAGCAGGCGCGGCGGCAGCAGGTGCTGCTTGGCCGTCTTTGTGCGACAAGCCCCAAACATAAGCGGTCATGATGTGCAATTTGTCTTTATCGAGGAAGTTATCCCACGCCGGCATTTGGTTGTGGCGGCCGTTGGTAATGGTTTCGATAATGGCTTTTTGCGTGCCGCCCCACAACCAAACGTCATCGGTCAGATTCGGACCCAAGCCCAACACGCCTTGGCCTTTGTCGCCGTGGCAGGTAAAGCAGTTGGCCGGCGGGCCGTGGAAGATGGCATTGCCGCGGGCGGCACGCTCTTCATCATATTGGCCGGCAGGTTTGGAGAAAGACATCACATAGTTGGCCACATCTTTCACACGCTCTTCACCCAATGCAGGCCCCCACGGTGCCATGATGGCAATGCGGCCTTTGGCGATGGTTTCGTGAATCTGCTCGGGCGAGCCGCCCCACAGCCAGTCGCCGTCGGTCAGATTCGGGAAACCTTTAGAGCCTTTGGCATCAGAGCCGTGACACTGAATGCAATAGGTGTCGAACATGTTTTTACCGATGCGTTGGGCTTGCGGATCTTTGGCCACTTCTTCAATCGGCATGTTGGCAAATTTGGCATAAATTTTGCCATATTGCTCATTGGCTTTTTGCACTTCTTTTTCGTATTGGTTTTGGCTGGTCCAATTCAGGTAGCCTTTGTAATCACCCAAGCCGGGGTATAAAAACAAATAGGCGGCGCTGAAAACCATGGTCAGCACAAAGAGGTAAAACCACCAGCGCGGCAGCGGGTTGTTGTATTCCTCGATGCCGTCCCATGAATGGCCCATGGTTTTGACATCTTCACCCTTGGGCGGCATTTTGGTTTTGTTTTGCGACAGCAGCAGCCAAGCCAAACCGACGAAGCTGAGCACAACAATGGCGGCAATGTATATATTCCAGAAGTTACTGGTAAATTGGGAAGTGGTATTCATTATTTTGCTCCGTTATCACGGGTATCACGGGGTAGCCGGGCAGACTCGTCTGACGGTGTGTCGTTGTCGTCCATGATGCTGTTGGCCGCATCGCGGTAGTTTTGCTTGTTGCGCCGGTTGAGCACGATATACAAAACCAAAATAAAGCTGACAAATACCCACACAGTAAAGAGCGAGCGCACCCAGTTGATATCCATGATGTTACCTTACGTTTTTCAATGCCAAGCCCAAACCTTGCAGATAGGCAATCACCGCATCGAGCTCTGATTTATTGGCCAAATCTTGCGGCGCTTTTTCGATTTCCTCGTCGCTATACGGGGTGCCGACCATGCGTAATGCTTTCATATGGCGCACGGTGGCTTCTGCATTCACGGCGTTGCGTGCCAACCACGGGAACGAAGGCATATTGGATTCGGGCACAACATCGCGCGGGTTCAGCAAGTGGATGCGGTGCCATTCGTCTGAATAGCGGCCGCCCACACGAGCCAAATCCGGGCCGGTGCGTTTGGAGCCCCATTGAAACGGACGGTCATACACCGATTCGCCGCCCACCGAATAGTGGCCGTAGCGCTCGGTTTCCGCACGGAACGGGCGAATCATTTGCGAGTGGCAGTTGTAGCAGCCTTCGCGCACATAAATGTCGCGGCCGGCCACTTGCAAGGCGTTGTAAGGTTTCACACCGGGAGCAGGTTCGGTAACCGATTTGGTGAAAAACAGCGGCACCACTTCAATCAGCAGGCCGACGCTGATCACCAAAAAGGTAAACACAATCAAAAACCCGACTTTTTCTTCAGCTAGTTGTTGTAATTTCATCTTGGTAGCCTATCTTTCTTTTATTTAGTGGTGTTGCGTCTGCGAAATAACCGGAATCTCCGCATCCACAGCTTTGCCACCGGACACAGTGCGGTAAACATTATAAGCCATCAGGATCATACCGGTCAGATACAGCACACCGCCCGCAAAACGAATCATGTAGAAAGGCATGCTTTGTTTTACCGATTCAACGAAAGAGTAAGTCAGCGTACCGTCATCGTTAAGCGCACCCCACATCAGGCCCTGCATCACGCCCGAAATCCACATAGAAGCGATATAGAGCACCACACCGATGGTGGCAATCCAGAAATGCGCCTCAATCAACTTGATGCTGTACATCTCTTTTTTGCCCCACAAACGCGGAATCAGATAATAGATGGAACCAATGGTGATAAAGCCCACCCAGCCCAAAGCACCCGAGTGTACGTGGCCGACCGTCCAGTCGGTGTAATGGCTCAGCGCATTCACCGATTTGATCGACATCATCGGGCCTTCAAAAGTGGACATACCGTAAAACGACAGCGACACCACCAAGAATTTCAAAATCGGGTCGGTGCGCAGCTTATGCCATGCGCCCGAGAGCGTCATGATGCCGTTGATCATACCGCCCCATGAAGGTGCAAACAGGATCAGCGAGAGCACCATGCCCAAAGATTGCGTCCAGTCGGGCAGCGCGGTGTAGTGCAGATGGTGGGGGCCTGCCCACATATAGGTGAAAATCAGCGCCCAAAAGTGCACCACCGACAAGCGGTAAGAATACACGGGGCGGCCTGCCTGCTTGGGCACAAAGTAATACATCATGCCCAAGAAAGCGGCGGTGAGGAAGAAGCCCACGGCATTGTGGCCATACCACCACTGCACCATCGCATCAATCGCGCCGGTGTAGAGCGAGTATGACTTCATCGGGCCGGCCGGAATCGCCAAGCTGTTTACAATGTGCAGCAGCGCCACGGCCAGAATAAAGGCACCGTAAAACCAGTTGGCCACATAAATATGCTTGATTTTGCGGGTGGCAATGGTGCCGAAAAATACAACCGCGTAAATCACCCACACCACGGCAATCAGAATATCGATCGGCCATTCCAGCTCGGCGTATTCTTTACCTTGGGTGTAGCCCAGCGGCAACGTAATCGCCGCCAGCACAATCACCAGCTGCCAACCCCAAAAAGTGATGGCCGGCAGGATATTGCCGCCGAAAAGGCGCACGTTACAGGTGCGCTGCACCACATAATACGAGGTGGCAAACAAGCCGCAGCCGCCAAATGCGAAAATCACCGCATTGGTGTGCAAGGGGCGCAGGCGGCCGAAGTGAAACCACGGGCCGATATTCGACAAATCAAGGGAAGGGGCAAACAATTGGGCGGCGATAATCACGCCGACCAGCATACCCACAATACCCCAAACTACAGTCATGATGGCGAATTGACGCACCACCTTGTAGTTATAAGTTTGCGTTTCCATGAGGGTCTCCATTAAACATGGCAATTAACACCTATCGGTTTCGCTCCGGCTTTTAAAACATACCAAAGATATACCCGATTTTTCTTAATTTAACATCGCAAAGCAGCCAAACAGCCGCAAGCAGAAGCTTAACTGCGGCATTCTAAATCAAAACCAACGCCGCACCAAGCCAATTCGGTATAAACCTGTAATTTTTACGCTGTCTTGGCGTTGCCTTTGGTCAGATTTTGTAAGACTATAGACTCCCTACATTCGGTTTCTTGACTCAAATCAAAGAGCCATAAAATCCCAAACAAAACTTAACAAATAAGGCTGAAAGATGCTTCGATACAACATTATGGCGCACACTTTGGCGCACCAATGGCAGATTTGCCTGAGCCTGACGCAAACCGATAACCTTCCTTTACACTTGAGCCTGCCCAATTGGGTGCCCGGCAGCTATTTGATTCGTGATTTTTCACGCCACATCATCCAAATTGAAGCCACATGTAATGGCGGGCGTGCCCAAATCAGCCAAACCGGCAAAAACCACTGGCAAACCGAAGCGCGCGCCGGCCAGTGGCAGATTTGCTACACAGTTTACGCCTACGACCTTTCCGTGCGCGGCGCCTACCTCAGCAACGAGCGCGGCTTTTTTGATGGCGCCTGCCTGTTTTTAAGCGCGCAAGGGCGCGAGCACGAGCCGCACCAAGCAGTATTCGAGCAGCTGCCCGAAAGCTGGCAAACCGCTACCACCCTGCCCCGCCTTAACGCGCACACTTTTCAGACGGCCTCTTATGCCGAATTAATCGACCATCCGGTTGAGCTCGGCCAAATTGAGGTTTTGGGCTTTGAAGCCGGCGGCATTGCCCACCGCATTGCCCTGAGCGGCATTTATGCCGATTTCGATCGGGAACGTTTGATTAGCGACATCCAAAAAATCTGCCGCACCGAGCTGGCCATGTTTCCCGCACCCGCCCCATTTAAAGAATATTTGTTTTTACTGCACCTAGGCGACAAAATCTACGGCGGCCTCGAACACATCAGCAGCACCGCGCTTTTGGCTGACAGAAACAGCCTGCCCGCTTACGGCATGAATGAAGCCGGCGACGACTACACCCAGCTGCTCGGCCTGTTCAGCCACGAATATTTCCACGCATGGAATGTCAAATCAATCAAGCCGGCCGCTTTTGTGCCCTACCGCCTCGATAGCGAAAGCTACACCGAGCAATTGTGGGCATTTGAAGGCATCACCTCTTATTATGACGACTTATTCTTGGTGCAAAGCGGCGTGATCGGCACCGAAGCCTATTTAAAGCTGCTGGCCAAAGCCCTCACCCGCGTACAGCAAAATCCAGGCCGTCTGAAACAAACTCTGGCCGAATCGAGCTTCACCGCTTGGCACAAATTCTACAAACAAGATGAAAACAGCCCCAACGCCATCGTGAGCTATTACCAAAAAGGCGCATTGGCCGCCTTGTGCCTCGACTTGCTCATCCGCCAAAAAAGCGGCGGCGCCCACAGCCTGGCCGGCGTGATGCAGCAACATTACCGCGACTGGCTCGCCAGCGGCCGCGGCATTGCCGAACAACAATGGCAGGCGCGCTGCCAAGCCATCACCGGCCTGGATTTGCACGATTTCTTTCAGACGGCCTTATATTCCACCGATGATTTACCGCTTGAAGCCTGCCTGCAAACGGCCGGCATCGAGCTGCGCTGGCAAGCCTTGCCGCGCAGCCACGGCGGCGGCCTAGTAGAAACGTTTGCCGAACAAACGCCCGCCACCGACTTGGGCGCGCGCTACAAGCAAAACGGCAGCGGCATCACCCTCACCCATGTGCTCAACGGCAGCAGCGCCGAGCAGGCCGGCTTATGCCCGCAAGACCACATCATCGCCCTCAATGGTTTTGCCTGCACCGATTTCGACAAACAATGGGCCGCATTCAAAGCCGGTGAAGATATCGCGCTGCATTATTTCCGCCACGGCGTGTTGCGGCAAACTGTGCTAACCGTGCAAAACGCCGCTGCCGACACCGCCCTATTGCGCATTGCCGACACCGCCTTGCTGGAACAATGGCTGACGCCCAACGACGGAACCGGCCATTAAAACCGACGCTGCGGTTACAAGCCGGCGTGTAAATACGATTGGCTTTGTCAAAACAAAGCGTCATCGTACGCATGGCACACAGATGCCGTCTGAAAAAGTTTCAGACGGCCTGATGCGGTCAACGTAGGTGCGATTGGTAGGCGTAGGTCGGATACTCGAATCCGACGCTTGTTCGCAGAACAAGTTTTTCGGAGCTGGGAAAATGTCGGATACGAGTATCCGACCTACAACGCTCTTGGCCGTCTGAACAGCAAGCATAGGTCCGATTAGCTTTGTCAAAACAAAGCGTCATCGTACACATGGCACACAGATGCCGTCTGAAAAAGTTTCAGACGGCATCGCTTTATTTTTTTGCATTCAAGGCGGACAACGCAGCAAGCTTATTTTTGGGATGGGCAGGCTGCGTATAAATAAGGGTTTAAGTTCGACAAAGGCCGTCTGAAAGCAATGTTTCAGACGGCCTGATTCAATATTCGCAAAAAAGCAAAAAGCAGCCGGGCAGGCCGGCTGCTTTGATTGTGTGCTTATTTGGCGGCAGATGCCGTGGCAGCGGCTTCGGAAGCGGCGCCGGCAACGGCTTGCTCACCCCATGCCGCCGGATATTTGTAGCCGGCAAAGCGTTGGTGGGCATAGGTTTTGAATGCTTCCGAATTATAAGCCTCGGTTACATCTTTTAGCCATTGGCTGTCTTGGTCTGCGGTTTTCACGGCCGACCAGTTCACATAGGCAAAGCTCGGCTCTTGAAACAGCGCTTCGGTGAGCTTCATGCCGCTGCTCATGGCGTAGTTGCCGTTTACAATGGCAAAATCCACATCGGCACGGCTGCGCGGCAATTGCGCGGCTTCCAGCTCGACGATTTTGATGTTTTTCGGGTTTTCGGCGATGTCCGCTTTAGAAGCGGTGAGCGGATTGATGTTGTCTTTGAGCTTGATCCAGCCCAATTCATTCATCATCACCAAGGCGCGGGCAAAGTTTGAAGGATCATTCGGCGCCGACACGCTCACGCCCTCTTTCACTTCATCCAGCGATTTGAGTTTGCCCGGATAGAGGCCCAGCGGCGCGGTGGGCACTTGGAAGGCTTCGGTGATGTCGAGCTTGTGCTCTTTTTTGAAATCGTCCAGATACGGTTTGTGTTGGAACACATTCAAATCCAGCTCGCCTTCGGCCAGCGCCAGATTCGGACGCACATAATCGGTAAACTCAATCAGCTTCACGGTGTAGCCTTTTTTGGCCAGCGCCGGCTGGATTTGGTCTTTCACCATATCGCCGAAATCGCCCACGGTGGTGCCGATCACGATTTCTTTTTTCTCGGCACCGGTGGCAGCTGAGGCATCGGAAGCGGCAGCAGGCGCAGCGGCTTCTTTTTGGCCGCCGCAAGCGGCCAGCACCAAGGCCAGCATGCCGGCGGAAACGGTTTTCAATACAGCATTTGTTTGCATCATCACAACTCCTTGTTAAAAATTAAGGCAAATCTTGTTTATTTGGTATAACAGGCCGTCTGAAAGGCTTTCAGACGGCCTTGAAATCAACGTTTATCAAGCTTGCGGGCAATCCAATTGCCCAGGCTCTGAATCACCACTACCAATAATACCAACAGCGCAACAATAAACACAATCACTTCGGTTTGATAGCGGTAATAGCCGTAGCGGATGGCCAAATCGCCCAAGCCGCCGCCGCCTATCATGCCGGCTGCAGCGCTGTAGGAAAGCAGGCCGATGGTGAGCACGGTGATGCTCGACACCATGCCCGCGCGCGCTTCGTTGAGCAGCACTTTGCGGATAATCGTCATCGGCGCCGCGCCCATGCTGATGGCCGCTTCAATCACGCCGCGCGGCACTTCGCGCAGATTCTGCTCCACCAGCCGGGCAAAATAAAACAAACCCGACACGCTCAACACCAGCGAAGCGGCCACAGGGCCGATGGTGCTGCCGACAATGGCGCGGGTGGCCGGAATCATGGCAATCATCAAAATCACAAATGGAAACGCGCGCATCAGGTTCACCAGATTATCCAATATCAGATTCACCGGGCGGTTGTAATGCAGCTGGCGGTTGGCGGTGACATAAAGCCACACGCCGAGCAAAGTGCCAAACACGGTAGCAAAAGTGGTGGAAAGCCCCACCATCACAAACGTTTCCCACAAGGCCTGCACGATTTCGCCGCGCATGCCGCTGATGGTGCCGATGGCCTGAGCGAAAGTTAAATCTGCCATATCAATCCTCCTGCACCAGCTCGCGCCCGATTTCAGACTCGGCAAAAATTTGATTGTTGCGCACGTCCACCACTTCCAAAAGCTTGCCCTGATGCAAAAGCGCCGCGCGGTCGCACAAGCGGCGGATCACGCTCATCTCGTGGGTGACGATCACAATGGTCACGTTAAAGCGTTTGTTGATGTCGGCCAGGCATTCGAGCACGCTGCGCGTGGTGGCCGGGTCGAGCGCCGAAGTGGGCTCGTCGGCCAAAATCACGCTGGGGCTGGGCGCGAGCGCGCGGGCAATGCCCACACGCTGCTTTTGGCCGCCCGAAAGCTGCGCCGGATAATGCGCGGCTCTGTCTTCCAAGCCAACGATTTCCAGGCATTCGGCCACACGCCGCTCGATTGCTTCGCGGCTCCAGCCGGCGATTTCCAGCGGAAACGCCACATTGTCGGCCACGGTGCGGTTGGCCAATAGGTTAAACTGCTGAAACACCATGCCGATGTGCTGGCGCGCCTGGCGCAATTGCGCGGCATTAAGCGCCGTGAGCTCCTGGCCGTTAACGCTCACTTTGCCGCTATCGGGGCGCTCAAGCAGATTGATCAGCCGCAAAAGCGTGGATTTTCCCGCGCCCGAATAGCCCATCAGGCCGAAAATCTCGCCCTGCTCTATGCTCAGGCTGGTCGGCTCCACGGCGGTAAACCACGATTTGTCGCGGTGTTGGTAACGTTTGGATACTTGGTCCAAAATAATCATAGCATTCTCAAATACAACAAAAGCCCGATGTGCGACACAGCGGGCTGAAAATCAAAACGGCGGCTGCCGGATATTGCAACCGCACGCTTTAGCTGTTTGATATCTTTCTATAAACGCGCCATTGCGCGGCTGAAAAGATATTCACGCCCGCAAGCTGTGTCAAATCGGCGTGTTTTATCAAGCCTGTAAATTTACTTCAATTTTGCCGCTACGTCAAGATTGGCAAGCATAAGGCCGTCTGAAAGTGTTTGAATCGGCAGATAAAAAGCCGCCTTTTCAGACGGCCTTGCTTTTAGTGACACAAAATTACTTCATCGCCTCGCTCATCACGCGCACATTATAGCGGAACATATCGGCATAAGTGCCGGCCGGCGCGCCGCTGCTCAAAGCATCTGCATAAAGCCCTCCGCTCACCTTCACGCCGGTTTCCTTGGCGATGCGCGCAATCATGCGGCCGTCTTTAATGTTTTCGGTAAACACCGCTTTCACGTTTTCAGCCTTGATTTGGCGGATAATCGCGGCAATCTGGCGCGCAGAAGGCTCGGCTTCGCTGCTCACGCCTTGCGGTGAAATAAATTTCACCTGATAGCGCTTGCCCAAATAAGCAAACGAATCATGGCCGGTGAGCACTTTGCGTTTGGCCGGCGCAACCGCACCGAATTGCTGGTTTGCATAATTGTTGAGCTGGTTGAGCACGTTTTGGTAATCTTTAAAACGCTGCTGGTAATAGCGGCTGCCCGCCGGGTCGGCCTTAATCAGCGCAATCGCCACGTTGGCGGCATAGCGCTGCATCAACACAGGATCGTTCCACACATGCGGGTCAAATTCGCCATGATCGTGATCATGGCCGTGATTGTGTTCGTGATGATGCTCATCGGCAGCCAAGGGCTTGATGCCGGCGGTGGCTTCGGCCGAGGCCACTTTGCTTTGCTTCACCGCGCGCTGCAGCTCGGCTTTTTCCAGCCCCAAACCGTTGAGCAACACCAGCCGGGCTTCGCGGATTTTTTTGATGTCGCTGCTGGTGAGGTTATAGGCATGCGCATCTTGGTTTGCACCCACCAAGCTTTGCACCGCCACCCGCTCGCCGCCGATTTGCTGCGCCACATCGCCCAAAATGCTGAAGCTCGCCACCACGGGCATGGGCGCGGCATAAAGTGCGCCCGACCATAAAGCAGCGATTACCGCCGGTTTCCAATGTTTCATTGATTGCTCCTTTTGATATAACATAACATAAATCTGTAAAAAAATGCCCGACAAACATTCAAGCTGCGCTTTTCCGCCAGCCAAACCCGCTTTGGAAAAGCGTTTTTAATATCTTCCAAACCTCATTCAAAAGTAGCCGTCTCAAGGCTGTTTGGCAGGTTTGGTATATATCCGCAGGCCGTCTGAAACTCAAGCCTTATGATGCCGGCGCCGGCGCAGCCATTTGGGCAACACGCCGCTTTCCCAACCAATCAGCACCGACACCAAATAGCACACGCCGCACCACAAAATAATCGCAGGCCCCGACGGAATTTCCACATAATAGGAAAACAACAGGCCGCCAAAGCCGCACAGCAGCGCCACCAGCACCGAGAGCAGCAACAACATGCCCATGTTTCTCGCCCACAGCCGCGCCGTAATCGCCGGCAGCATCATCAAGCCCACCGACATCAAAGTGCCCAAAGCCTGAAAGCCGGCCACCAGATTCATCACCACGAGCACCAAAAACAGCAAGTGCCACAGCCCGCCGCGCCCGCCGACCGCCTTTAAAAAAAGCGGATCAATGCTCTCCAGCACCAGCGGCCGGTAAATCACCGCCAACGTGAGCACCGTGATGGCCGCCACCGCCGCCACCAGCTGCAAAGCGGGCAAATCCACCGCCAGCACCGAGCCGAACAATAAATGCAGCAAATCGATATTGCTGCCGTTTTTGCTCACCAAAATCACACCCACCGCCAAGCTGCTCAGATAGAAAGCCGCAAAATTAGCGTCTTCCTTCAAATTGGTAAAGCGGCTCACCAGCCCCGCTAAAAGCGCCATCAGCATGCCCGCAGCAAAGCCGCCCAAGCTCATCGCCGGCAGGCTCAGCCCGGCAAACATATAGCCGATGGCCGCGCCCGGCAACACCGCATGGCTGAGCGCATCGCCCACCAGGCTCATTCGCCGCATCACCAGAAACACGCCCACCGGCGCGGCGCTCAAAGCCAGAAACACCACTGAGGCGAGCGCATAGCGCATAAAATCGAATTCGGCAAAAGGGCCGATAATGGTTTGATATAAATCCATCGGATAATGATATTGTAATGATATTGCTTGATTCGGGTGGCCGTCTGAAACGTTCAGACGGCCTATTTTTTTTACCGCGGCCGCATTTGTTTATTGCAAAAAAACAAGGCAGCAAACGGGCACATAGATAACACTCAGGCGGCGCACCAATCGCCGCTGTCGTGCTGCTGCATGGCCGCGTTGGCGCGCAAAAGCGCTTCATCCACCAACACTTTTTCGGTGGTGCCGGCCGCTATTTTTTCACGCGCCAGCAGCAAAGTGTGCGGAAAATAAGCCCGCACCTGCTCGTAATCGTGCAACACCGCAATCACGCCGCGCCCTTCCTGATGGCATTGGCGCAACACTTCCAACAGCGCATAAGTGGTTTTCGCATCCACCGCATTAAAAGGCTCATCTAGCAGCAGCAAGCGCGCATTTTGCACCAGCATGCGCGCAAACAACACGCGCTGAAACTGCCCGTTGGACAAATGCGCAATCGGCCGAGCGGCAAAATCGGCCATCTCCACCCGTGCCAGCGCTTCACTCACCCGACGCCGCTGCGCCGCATTCACGCGCCCGAAAAAGCCGATTTCATACCACAAGCCCAGCGCCGCCAGCTCAAACACCGTCATCGGCTGGCTGCGGTCGATTTCGCTTTGCTGCGGCAGATAAGCAATGTCTTTGCGCTGCAAATCCTGCCACACCACTTTGCCCGTATCGGCCTTGAGCAAGCCCATCACTGCCTTGAGCAGCGTGGATTTGCCCGCGCCGTTGGGGCCGAACACCGCCCACATCTCTCCCGCGCCAAACACCATATCCAAATGGTGCACGGCCGGCCGGCGCTGATAGCTCACGGTCAGATTTTCAATGGCAACGCTCATGCGCCCACCGCCCAAAAATACACGCCCCCAATCAGCGCCAGCGCCGCCAAAGCGAGCAGCAGGCGTTGAAGCAGGCCGGTTAACAATATTGAATGCATATAATAAAGAATGAATGTTTCAGACGGCCTGACACAATAGGCCGTCTGAAAAATGAATCCGCTTAAAATGATACTATATAACATTATACTCGTAAAACAGCAGGCCGTCTGAAATATCGGTAAAATAATATTTTCTCCGCCCCACCGAAAAGGAAACATCATGGCAGAAGCGCTGCTGCACGACAAATTAAACCTCGAAACCGCCCGCATCCACTGGCAAGAGCTGCAACCGCATTTCGCCCGCGGCGCCGCCGTGTATGTGGACAGCAACCTAGATTTAATCGGCATCGCCAAGCTGATGGCCGACGACGACAGCGACACCCTCGCCAAGCTGATGCAGCAAGGCCAATTCGGCGTGGTGAGCGAAGCGCAGGCGCGGCAGTTTCTCGCCGACAACCAAGCCATGTGGGCCGTGGTGGTGGCGCCGTGGGTGTTGGTGCAGCCTTGTCAAGATTAAAAGGCTTATACCCATCCCAAAAATAACCTAACTTCGTTGTCTCTCCTTACCGTACTATCTGTACTGTCTGCAGCTCGCTGCCTTGTTAGCTTACTTTTTGAATGGGTATTACACGTTGACACGCCATCAAAAAGCAGGCCGTCTGAAAAGTTTTCAGACGGCCTCTATCTCAGCAGTGCGTAGGTCGGATTCTCGAATCCGACACTTGTTCGCAGAACAAGATTTTCAAGCATGCGGCAAATGTCGGATACCGGCATCTGACCGATGACCGACCACTTTCTTAGCCGTCTGAAAAATTTTCAGACGGCCTATATCTCAGCAGCATTTACAATAAACCAACATAGTGAAATGCAAGAAAAAGTGACACGAAACTACATTTTGTAACGGCGTAGGTTGGGTTGATAAACCCAACGTTTCAGACGGCTTGTGGATTTGTTGGGTTTACAACCCAACCTACCCGCTTTTCAGACGGCCTTTATCTCAGCAGCATTGACAATAAACCAATATCCAAAGCATCCGCCGCCTTCGCCGCATCCTGCCCCGGCAAATAAGGCATCACGCCCAGCAAAGGCGCATCAATGCGCTGCTGCAAGGTGTGCACATAATCCTCGAGCCGGTGCGGCGCGGGGCTGATGCAGTTGGCCACCCAGCCAGCCAGCGGCAAGCCCGCCTGCTGCACCGCCTGCACGGTGAGCAGCGCATGGCTGATGCAGCCCAGCCGCATGCCCACCACCAGCAACACCGGCAGCTTTTCCGCCGCCACCCAATCGGCAAAATCAAGCTGCCTGTTCAAAGGCGTGCGCCAGCCGCCCGCCCCTTCCACCAGCACCACATCCGCCCGCGCCCGCCACTGCGCCAGCCCGGCGCTTAAGCGCGCTGGCTCGATAGTCCGCCCTTCATCATGCGCGGCCAAATGCGGCGCAGTGGCTTCGGCAAAAGTGTAAACATTGTGATCGGCATAAGCCAGCGCCGGCTCGGATGCCGCCTGTAAAGCCAACACATCGGCATTTTGCCCGCGCGCATCGGCTTCCGAAGCCACCGGCTTGAAGCCCGCCGCCCGCCGCCCGCTTCGGCGCAGAGCGTGCAGCAAGGCTGCGGTGCAAAAAGTTTTGCCCGCGCCGGTGTCGGTGCCGGCAACAAAATAAACAGCGCTCATGATTCAGACGGCCTGATAAAAACAGCGCTTATTTTAGCCGCTTTTCAGACGGCCTCAATAAAAAAACGGCCCGATTCACTCAGGCCGTCTGAAAAACATATCGGTTTAAGGCAATTCGCCGCTCTGGCGCTTGGCTTTAAAGTCTTTGGTTTCTTTCAAAATCACCTTAGACAACAACAACAAGGCAATCAAGTTGGGAATCGCCATCAAGCCGTTGAAGGTATCTGCCGCAGACCACACCAAATCGAGGCTGGCAACCGTGCCCAGCATCACCGTGATCACATAAATCACCCGATAAGCCGGCACAAATCCATCGCCAAACACATAAGCCGCACACTTCTCACCATAATAACACCAACCCAAAATGGTGGAATAAGCAAAGAAAATCAGGCCGAAGGTGACAATCCAGCCGCCGGGGCCGGGCAGCATATTGTTAAACGTGTGCGTGGTCAAGGCCGCGCCGGTTTCGCCGGCCGGGCTTTGGTTGCTCAAAATACCCATCACCAACACGATGCCGGTAATCGAGCACACGATAATGGTGTCGAGGAAAGTACCGGTCATCGACACCAAGCCTTGGCGCACCGGGTGGTCGGTTTTGGCAGCCGCCGCCGCAATCGGCGCCGAGCCCATACCGGCTTCATTCGAAAACACACCGCGCGCCACACCGTAGCGGATCGCCGCCCCGGCCATGCCGCCTGCTGCTGCGCTGAAATTGAAGGCTTCGGTGAGAATCTTATCAACAGCCGGCCACAGCATATCGATGTGCAACACAATAATCACCAAGCCGCCCAACACATAAAATATCGCCATAAACGGCACGATAATCGATGCGGCCTTGGCAATGCTCTTGATGCCGCCCAAAATCACAATGCCGGTCAACACGGTCAAAATCACACCGGTAATCCACGGATCGATATTGAAGCTGCTCTTAATCGACATCGCCACCGAGTTTGACTGCACCGAGCTGCCGATGCCGAAAGAAGCAATGGTGCCAAACAGCGCAAACAGCAAAGCCATCCATTTCATATTCAGGCCGCGCTCGATGTAATACATCGGGCCGCCCGACATTTCGCCTTTTTTGTTCACCACACGGTATTTCACCGCCAGCACGCCCTCACCATATTTGGTGGCCATGCCGAAAATGGCGGTAATCCACATCCAAAACACCGCACCCGGGCCGCCCAACACCACCGCCGTGGCCACACCGGCAATATTGCCCGTGCCGATGGTGGCAGAAAGCGCCGTCATCAACGCACCGAAATGCGAAATATCGCCTTCGTGGTCGCTGCCGTCTTCTTTTTTGCCGTGCGGCTTAAAAGCCTGTTTGAGCGCAAACCACAGCATGCTGAATTGCAGGCCGCGCAGCATCAAGGTCAGCCAAACACCGGTGCCCACCAGCAGCACCAGCATGGCAGGCCCCCACACCCAGCCGCCGAGCGTATCGAAAAAGTTTTTCAAAGCGTCCATGCTTCCTCCCAGATTGTTAACAATATTATTAGGACACGATGCATTTCAGCATAGGAAGTAAAGAAATGCAAGCATAAGTTAAAGCCATACCCGCAAAACCACCTGCAAAAAACACACAGGCCGTCTGAAAAACATTCAGACGGCCTGCATTTTCAATCAATTTTAGTGAATATCCGGCCATTCCAAGCAAAAGCCGAATATTTCACCTTTCGCATCGATAAGGATTTATTGCAGCGTAAAATCCGCCTTCAAATCAAATTTCGGAATCGGCACAGCAAAGCTATCGCCATAAGCATCTTCAAATTCATAATGCCCCTGCATGCTGCCCCACGGCGTGTTCAAATGTGCACCGCTGCTGTATTCAAAGCCATCGCCCGGATAAAGCACCGGCTGCTCGCCCACCACACCTGCGCCCGACACCTCTTCAACATCGCCATGCGCGTCGGTGATTTCCCAATAACGCCGCCGCAGCGTCACCACATCGTTGCCGCGATTGAAAATCGTGATGTAATAGCCAAACACATAATTGTCTTTGGCCACATTGCTTTGCTCGGCCAAATAACGCGGCTCAACCGTGATTTCTATATCATTCATAAATATCTTTTATTCCTTCAGACGGCCTACCACCACCAAGCCGCCACCTGCAGCACCAAAAGCGTAAACAGCGCCGCAATCACATCATCCAGCATAATGCCCAAGCCGCCGTGCACCCGCGCATCAAACCACTTAATCGGCCAAGGCTTCACCGCGTCAAAAAAACGGAACACCGCAAACGCCGCCAGCCACCAGCCCCAATAAAACGGCACAAAAGCCAGCACCAGCATCATGGCCACCATTTCATCCCACACAATGCCGCCATAATCCTGCTGCCCCAGCGCCCGCTCAGTATCGCCGCAAATCTTGATGCCGGCCACAAACAAAAGCGCGCTCATCCCCGCCAGCCACCAGCCCTCGATGCCCAACAAAATCAGCACAAATGCCATCGGCAAAGCCGGCAGCGTGCCGAATGTGCCCGGTGCCACCGGCGCCAGCCCGGTGCCGAAACCGAAGCCCAAAAAACACACCGGCCGTTGCAGCAGCCATGAAAAAGTCGGTTTGAAATCAGCCAAAATGATCGAATCCCAAAGAAGTTAATTGAATTTCGCCGCCATCGGCAGCCACCATCGTCAAGCCGCCCGTATCATTGATGCGGCCCACGCGCGTTACCGCCGTGGTGCTCTGCTCTGCCGCCGCCAGCACCCGCGCACGATCCGCCGGTGCCGCCGTAAACACCAGCTCATAATCATCACCACCGGCCAGCACAAACTCGCGCCAGCGTTCAAGCGGCAAACAAGCCCGCAAATCGGGTAGGCTGGGCAGCGCATCCACCCACAATTCAGCGCCCACGCCCGAAGCCTTCAAAATATGGCCGATGTCTTGCGCCAGGCCGTCTGAAACATCTTGCGCCGCATGCGCAAACGGCAGCAAAGCGCGCCCTAAAGCCACACGCGGCTGCGGCCGCAAGCGTGCACGCTCGCATTGGGCAAACACCTCTTGCGGCAACTGCACCGTTTGCCAATGCCTGTTTAAAGCCGCCGCCGCCAAGCCCAGCCGCCCTGACACCCAAATATCATCGCCGGGCTGCGCCGCATCGCGCCGCAAAGCCATCCCTTGCGGCAATTCGCCCGCAATGGTCACGCTGAACACATAATCGCCCCGCGTGGTATCGCCGCCAATCAACGTGACCCCGAATTGCGCCGCCAGCGCAAACAGGCTGTCGCAAAAAGCCTGCAACCACGCCTCATCCAGCTGCGGCAAAGCCGCGCTCAGCAAAACCCAACGCGGTGCAGCCCCCATGGCGGCCATATCGGAAAGATTCACCGCTAACACTTTGTGCGCCAAATCCGCCGGCGCCACATCGGCAAAAAAATGGCGGCCGGCCAGCAGCATATCGCTGCTGAAACACCAATCCGTGCCCGCGCGCGGGCGCACAATCGCCGCATCATCGCCAATACCGAGCACCACATCCCTATCGGGCTGCTGGCGCTGCAAATAACGGCGGATAAAATCAAATTCGGTCATAAGCGGCCATGTATCCGGGCAAGAAAAACAGCATTATATAGTGAAATGAATAAATAAACCGCCTTCGGCTCGCCACCTTATCCTGATTTCAATCGCACCACGATATCAACCATAAACCGAAAACACCCGCCCACCTGCCCAAACAAGATTCCCGCGCCCCAAAACACAAAACCCCGCCGAAGCGGGGTTTATCCATCAGAGCAGAAGCTGATTACGGACGGGTATAACCGTGAATCGAAGATTTCGGACCCGGAATCCAGCCGCTCTCAACAGCAGGACGCTCGCCTTCAACTTGACCCGGAGCTACTTGACGGGTAACCAAAGTGCGGATGCGTACATCTACACGACGGTCCGGAGCGATACAGGCGATAAGCGCTTCACGTTTTTTCGCACGTGATACTTTGCTGCCCAGTTTGGCCACTTCGGCTTCACAAGAAGCAGTCATGCGCGCTTGAGACTCACCCAAGCCAACAGCAGAGATTTTGCCTGCCGGTACGCCGCGGTTAACCAAGTAGTTGGCCACAACATTGGCACGACGCTCAGACAAGGCATTGTTGTAGGCTTCAGAGCCCATAAAGTCGGTATGGCCTTCAACACGCACAGCTTCAACATTGGTGTCGCTCAGGCGTTGAGCCAAAGCATTCAAAGTATCGGCAGCTTCCGGACGCAGCGTGTCGCGGTCAAAGCCGAACAGAGTTTGGGCAGACAGTGCTACGGTTTCTTCGGCATACTCGGGAGCAGTTTGAACCGGAGTAGCATCGCCACATTCAATACGGCCTTGAGTAGCTTTATCCAGGTAGGTATTTTCCCAGCACTCACCGTAGTTGTTGCGAACAACGGTTTGCTCGCGGTCAACGGTGTAACCATGTTTGGTATGTGCTTCGCTGGCCATTGCAGTACCAGAAGCCACCAGAGCAACGAACAAGGCGCTCAATTTAAGCTGTTTGGTCATTTTATTCCCTCATCAAAAAATTGTTATGCAACAGCCAAAAGTATTCAACCGTCACAAATCACCAATATACAGGCCGTAGCGTAAACAACGGCAAATCGGATATATCAGGTTTGCACTATAGAAACCTACATGCAAACTGTCAATAGCGCGCTGCCTGAACAACGACTGCGAAACGGCCCGCTTCCTAATAATGAATCATGCCGAAAAATCAAACCTGTGTCATTTATTTACAACCAAAACCTAGCGCCCTTCCGCATCCACGTTGCGCAAAAGCAACAACAATCAAGCACATAATCAAATTCATACGCAATAAAAAATCAAGATAGTTTCAACGAAAACAAAAGCTTTCTCCGCCGTTGCCGCAAATCGGGCAAAATGCGGCAAAATATGCTACATTGACTGCCACAGTGTCGCATAAATCCTACATTCTCCGTTTGTCCAACATCATTATCATGAAATTACAACAATTGCGCTATGTGCTGGAAGTATCCCGCCACAACCTCAACGTATCAGAAGCCGCCGATGCCCTCTACACATCCCAGCCGGGCATTTCCAAGCAAATCCGCCTTTTGGAAGAAGAATTGGGCGTGCAGATTTTTATCCGCAGCGGCAAAAGAGTGGTGTCGGTGTCGCAGCCGGGCAAAGAGGTGTTGAAGCTGGCAGAGCGGATTTTGCGCGATGTGCAAAACATCAAAAATATCGGCAATGAATTCACCGACCACGATAGTGGCTCGCTTACCATTGCCACCACCCACACGCAGGCGCGCTATGTGTTGCCCGATATTGTGGCGCGCTTTGTGCAACGCTATCCCAAAGTGCGCCTCAGCATCCGCCAAGGCAGCCCCACGGCCATTGCGCAAATGGTGGCCAGTGGTGAAGCCGATTTTGCCATTGCCACCGAATCATTGGATGAGCACACCGATTTGCGCAAACTGCCCTGCTCACAATGGACACACGCAGTGATTGTGCCCGACGGCCACCCGCTGCTGGCGCGCACACAACCTTTGGCGCTCAGCGACCTTTCCGATTATGCGCTGATTACCTACGAATTTGCCTTTACCGGCAGCACCAGCATCGCCCGCGCTTTTCAAAAAGCCCACATCGAGCCGCCGGTGGTGGCGCTCTCCTCTGCCGACACCGATGTGCTGAAAACCTATGTGAAACTGGGCTTGGGCATCGGCCTAATGGCTGAAATGGCTTTCACTTCCGCCAGCGACCATGGTTTGCAACTGATTGAAGCTGCGCATTTATTCGAGCCTTCATGGACTTATATCGCCCTGCGCCCCGACACTTATTTGCGCGGCTACACTTATGATTTCATCAATATGTTTGCCCCCAAGCTCACCCGAGAGCGCATTGATCAAATGCTTTATATGCCGATTATGGAAGACTTTTCCATTTAAACTTTTCCATTTAAGCCGCATTTATATTCAAAATAAACTGAGGCCGTCTGAAATATGTTTCAGACGGCCTCAGTTTATTTTTCAATTCATATCGTTTGGCTGGCAGCAAACAATAGCATGCATATTTTTTATTTATAAAGCATGCGCACAACCAGACACCATTTTTTTCAGCGCTTGCGGCTCAAGAATCTGAATATGCTTATGCTCAACCAAAATCAAGCCTTCGTGATGGAATTTCGATAAAGTACGGCTCACGGTTTCAAGCTTGAGCCCTAAATAGCTGCCGATTTCCTCGCGCGACATGCGCAAAATAAAATCATTGGCCGCAAAGCCGCGCGAATAAAGGCGATTGGAAAGATTCAGCAAAAATGCCGCCAAACGCTCTTCGGCGCGCATATTGCCCAGCAGCAGCATCACGCCTTGATCACGCACGATTTCACGGCTCATCAGGCGGAAAAAATGCGTTTGCAGGCTCGGAATGCGCTGACCCAAATTTTCCATGTGTGCAAAAGGCAGCTCGCACACTTCGCTGTCTTCCAGCGCCACCGCATCGCAGCTGTGCACATGCGAGCAAATGCCGTCCATACCAATCAATTCGCCCGACATAAAAAAGCCGGTTACCTGATCACGCCCGTCTTGGCTGGCCACCGTGGTTTTGAAAAAACCGGTGCGAATGGCATAAAGCGAGCTGAAAGGCTCGCCCGCTCGAAAAAGATATTCACCTTTTTTCAAGCGGCGGCTTTGGCGGATTACCGCATCCAGCTGCTCAAACTCGTTCGGCATCAAGCCCACCGGCAGGCACAATTCACGCAAGGAACACGTAGAACACAACGTTTTCATCTGGCTTTGATGGGTGTGTGTAGACATAGCATTGCCTTTATCTGCCCGACTAAGTGAGTATTGACTCACGTCAAGGCATGATTATCATAATAAGGGCATTCTACCAAACAACCTTGACTTTGCATAATTCGTTAATCTATTAAAAATATAATCCGCACACACACCATGAAAACCATCGCCATCCACACCAACAATCAGCCCGAATTCGACCGCGAGCTGATTGCCGGCCTGCCCGCCAGCGGCCCGCGCTACACCTCTTACCCTACTGCCGACCGCTTCCACAACGGCTTTGGCGAGACCGAATACGCCAACGCGCTGGAATTGCGCGGTTTGGGCGCGCTCAATAAGCCTTTATCGCTCTACATCCACATCCCTTTTTGCAACACTATTTGCTACTATTGCGGCTGCAACAAAATCATCACCAAAGATAAATCACGCGCCGATGCCTATATCGAATATCTCGAGCGCGAAATGGATTTATTGGCGCCGCATCTCAGCGGCCGCCACCAATTGGCGCAGCTGCATTTCGGCGGCGGCACGCCCACTTTTCTGAGCGATGAGCAGCTCGAGCGCGTGTTTGCCATGATACGCAAGCATTTCCAGCTGATACCCAGCGGCGAATATTCGATTGAAATCGACCCGCGCAAAGTGAGCCGCGACACCGTATTTCATTTAGGCCGCCTCGGCTTCAACCGCATGAGCGTGGGCATACAGGATTTCGACCCCAAAGTGCAGGCCGCCGTCAACCGCATCCAAACTGTGGAAGAAACCCGCGAAGTGATTGAAGCGGCACGCGAAGCCGGCTTTAAATCGGTGAGCGTAGATTTGATTTACGGCCTGCCGCACCAATCGCTCGAAAGCATCAAGCCCACTATCGACACCGTGCTCGCGCTCGATCCCGACCGCCTCGCGCTCTACCACTACGCCCACCTGCCGCACATTTTCAAACCGCAGCGGCGCATCGACACCGAAGCCGTGCCCGGCAGCGAAGAGAAGCTCGATATTTTGCAATACGCCGTGCACACGCTCACCGAGCGCGGCTATGTGTTTATCGGCATGGATCACTTTGCCAAGCCCGATGACGAATTGGCCGTTGCCCTGCGCGAAGGCTGGCTGCAACGTAATTTCCAAGGCTATTCCACTTATGCCGATTGCGATTTAGTGGCCATCGGCGTGTCGAGCATAGGCAAAATCGGCAGCACTTATTCGCAAAACGAGCGCGATATCGATGCCTATTATGCCGCCATCGATGCCGGCCGGCTGCCGATTATGCGTGGCTACCAGCTCAACCGCGACGATATTTTGCGCCGCAGCATTATTCAAGACTTGATGTGCCGCTTTGCGCTCGATTTCCAGCTCTATGAGAGCATGTTCGGCATACCGTTTGCCCAATATTTCAAAGCCGAGCTGGCCGATTTGCAGCAACTTGCCCAACTCGGCCTCATCACCATGCGCGGCAACGGCTTGAAAGTCACCCCCAAAGGCCGCTTCTTAATCCGCAATATCGCTATGGTGTTCGACCACCATTTGCGCCACAAAGAAACCACCGCCAAATATTCGCAAACGGTTTAACACCAAACCATACACAGGCCGTCTGAAACACTTTCAGACGGCCTGTGTATTTATCGCCGTTGCTGCGCATTGCCGAAAACAGCGCCAGCGTTTACTATCTGCCTTATTCCCAAAGCACACCGAGCACATCATGCAAGAGATTCACGCTTACGTCCGCCAAAGCGCCGCAGCAGCCAAACAGGCTTTTTATGCACTCGCCGGTGCCACCACCGCGCAGAAAAACGCTGCCCTGCTGCGGCTGGCTGAATTAATCGACCAACATCAAGCCGATATTTTGGCCGCCAATGCCGAAGACATGCAGCAAGCCGCCGCCAAAGGCCTTGAAGCCGCATTGCTTGAGCGGCTCGCGCTCACCGAAAAAACCATCGCCGGCATGTGCGAAGGCCTGCGCCAAGTGGCCGCCCTACCCGACCCCGTGGGCGAAATGGACGAATTCCGCATCCGCCCCAACGGCCTGCAAATCGGCAAAATGCGCGTGCCCCTGGGCGTGATCGGCATCATTTACGAATCGCGCCCCAACGTTACCGTTGATGCTGCTGCCTTGTGCCTCAAATCGGGCAACGCCTGCGTGTTGCGCGGCGGCAGCGAAGCTTTTCACGGCAATATGGCGATTGCCCGCCTGATTACCCGAGCGCTCGATGAAAACGGCCTGCCCACCGATGCTGTGCGCCTGATTGAAAACACCAACCGCGAAAGCGTGGGCGCCATGTTGCAAAGCCCCGACCTTATCGATGTGATTATTCCGCGCGGCGGCAAAACGCTGGTGGAGCGCATCAGCAAAGAAGCGCGCGTGCCCGTGATCAAGCATCTCGACGGCATCTGCCATGTGTATATCGACCAGGCTGCCGATGCGCAAAAAGCCGTCGATATCGCCTTCAACGCCAAAACCTCGCGCTACGGCACCTGCAACACCATGGAAACGCTGCTGATACACGAGCAGCGCGCCGCAGAAATTTTGCCGCCGCTGGCCGAAAAATACGCTGAAAAAGGCGTGCAATTGCGCGGCTGCGCGCGCACGCAAGCCATATTGAACAATATAGAGCCCGCCACCGAAGCCGATTGGGACACCGAATACCTCGCCCCCATTCTCGCCATCAAAATCGTTGACAACCTGTCCGAAGCGATTGCCCACATCAACACCCACGGCAGCCACCACACCGACAGCATCGTCACCGAAAGCTACACCGATGCGCAAATTTTCCTGCGCAGCGTCGACAGCGCCAGCGTGATGGTCAACGCCTCCACCCGCTTTGCCGACGGCTTCGAATTCGGGCTGGGCGCAGAAATCGGCATTTCCACCGACAAAATCCATGTGCGCGGCCCGGTCGGCCTGCACGGCCTCACCAGCCAGAAATGGGTGGTGTTGGGCAACGGCCAAATCCGCATTTAAATCATGATAAACATCAGGCCGTCTGAAAAAGTTTTCAGACGGCCTGATGTTGTATGCAAACCCAAACATATGGCATGAATAAGTCCGCCAAATTTGCATACCTTTGCCGAAGCTTATCTAGCCCGTGCGATTGCTTTTTGCGACAATAATGTCATGTTTGCTGGGAGCAAAAGCGCCCCAAACACCGCAACATCCATAAATCAAACCACATCACTATCATTAAAAAGAGGAAAACCAGTGAAGCGTATTTTTCTGTTTCTTGCCACCAATATCGCCGTGCTGGTGGTTATCAGCATCATTTTGAGTGTGCTCGGCGTGAGCAGCAATCCCGATGAAATGGGCAGCCTTTTGGTGTATTCGGCCGTTATCGGCTTCACCGGCTCGATTATTTCCCTGCTCACTTCCAAAATGGTGGCCAAGCGCGCCGTGGGTGCCGAAGTGATTACCCAGCCGCGCAACGAAGTAGAAGCCTGGCTTTTGCACACGGTTGAAAACCAAGCGCGCCAATGGAACCTGAAAACGCCCGAAGTGGCCATCTATAATTCACCCGAGCCCAACGCTTTTGCCACCGGCCCCAGCAAAAACAATTCGCTTGTGGCCGTGAGCACCGGCCTGATCAATAGCATGACACGCGATGAAGTGGAAGCCGTGTTGGCGCACGAAATGGCGCACGTCGGCAACGGCGACATGGTTACGCTCACCCTGATTCAAGGCGTGGTCAACACATTTGTGGTGTTTTTGGCACGCATCGTTTCCGGCATGGTGGCCCGCAACGACAACGGCGAAGTGTCGCAAGGCACTTATTTTATCGTGAGCTTGGTGTTGCAAATCGTGTTTGGCTTTTTAGCCAGCTTTATCGTGATGTGGTTCAGCCGCCAGCGTGAATACCGTGCCGACGCCGGCGCCGCCAAGCTCGTGGGCGCACCGAAAATGATTGCCGCGCTGCAACGCCTCAAAGGCGCACCCAGCGATTTGCCCAAAGAAATGACCGCCATGGGCATTGCCAGCGAAGCCAAAGATTCGCTGCTCTCCACCCACCCCACGCTGGATAACCGCATCGAGCGCTTGAAACAAATGTAAGCAGCCTTATCAATCAACAGGCCGTCTGAAAGGTTTCAGACGGCCTGTTTGCCTTAGGGTGTCCTGACATTTCGATTTATGGGTGTATTTCGCCCCTGAAAATGCATCTGCTGCGTTAAAAAGCCTCGCAAGGTGTCCAACCTTGCTGCGTTTTTTGCCTTGCATCTGCATTTTCAGGGGCGAAATACACCCATAAATCGAAATGTCAGGACACCCTAGCGCACCAAACCACAACCTCGGCCGGCTATCCCAACACCTTCACCGCTTTCTTGCCCTGCTTAAACTTGGCTTTCAACACCGCCGGCAGCACATCATCGAAATACCAACGCCCATCGGGCAGCTCAAGCGCACCGCCGGCACAGCGCAAAACCACCGATTGCCCCGATAATTCATCGCGCTCCGTAATCTCCACTTCATGCGCCCCGCCCCAATCGGCCACCGGCAGCCAAGCCGCCTGCTCGCCGATGCGTTTATTTTGCGCCTGCACGCCTGCTTCGCTCTGGCATTGGCCGCTGCATTGGCCGGCCGCCAGCAGCGGGCAAGGTTGGCCTTTGGCATAAGTGCCGGGCAGCAAATCCAACGAAGCCGGGCACAGCGAGTGCGCCTGCGCCCACTCCACCAGCGCCTGCCGCGCCTTTTTCTTATGCAGAAACAAACCATTGGGCCGGCAAACATGGCTGCCGTTGCCCAGCGGCACAATTCGCGCCTGCAAACGCGTCCGCTCATCCGGCGCAAACTGCACCGTTAAATAAGTGCGCCCACTTTCAGACGGCCTTAAATGATATTCGGCCAACAGCTGCGCTTTGAGCCACAACGCATGCAAAGGCCCCAGCGCGGGCACAAAGCGCACCGATGCCGCTTGTTGGGTATAAACGGGCGGCTGCTTGGCCTGCAGCGCCGTGGCCGTTTCATAAAACGTTTTCTCATGCGCCGCCAGCGCCAACGCCTGCCCGTGCGCATCGAGCCACACCAACACGCCATGCGCATCGGGCAAAGCATAAAGCTGCGCTGCCAACGCGGCCGGCAAACGGACGGGCAGCATTTTCGGGTTCATCAATGCCCGAGAATGCTCATCCCACGCCTGCGTGCCGGCTTGGGCAATGCTTTTTTCCAAAAAATCGGCCAACACCAACACATCGGCCATGGCGCGATGGCGGCTTTCCACAGCAAGATCAAAGCGCTCGATGATGCTGTCGAGATTATGCTTGTGAAATTCGGGATAAAGCCGGCGCGACAATTGCACCGTGCACAAAGCCGGCGCAGCAAAGGGAATGCCGGCGCGCCGGAATTCGTGGCGCAAAAAGGTATAGTCGAAGCGGCTGTTATGCGCCACCACCAGCGTGCCGCGCAAAAGCGGCAGCAGCATCGGCACCAGCTCGGCAAAAGTCGGCGCAGCGGCCACCATCTCATTATCGATGCCGGTGAGGCGGGTGATAAACGGCGAAATCGGCTGCTCGGGATTTACCAGCCATTGGTGTTGCGTGATTTTCCCGCCTTCAAAACGCAACAGCGCCACTTCGGTAACACGGTCTTCATACATATTGCCGCCGGTGGTTTCCAAATCCACCACCGCCACCGGCATGCCCAAACGGGCAAAACATGCCGCCAATTGCGGCCAACGCGAGGCTTGCGCCATATTCATTCCAATAATTCGATTCAAACAGCAAAGCCGCATTCTACACTTTTCTGCATTTTTCTACATTTTTTGTAGAAAGGCGCTTGACAGCTTTGCGCCTGCTCCCTATAATTCACATCTTTCTCGCACCCGTAGCTCAGTTGGATAGAGTATCTGGCTACGAACCAGAGGGTCGGGCGTTCGAATCGCTCCGGGTGCGCCAGAAACCATTTATATGCGCCCATCGTCTAGCGGTTAGGACATCGCCCTTTCACGGCGGTAACCGGGGTTCGATTCCCCGTGGGCGTGCCAATATGCAAAAAAGCACAGTTTAAAAGCTGTGCTTTTTTGTTTGCCTTGAAAAAAATCAAGCCCAATCATTTATCGACCGCAAAACATCCCAGCCGCCTTTGCCTAAATTTACCCGTGCACCATATCAGCTTCAATGCCCGAGAAACACATAAAAATCAAATCGCTGGCCTACATTCTTTCTCATTCGGAATACACCGCGCATGCCCGCCGGCACAATGCAGCAAGACATGGAACTTTTTCTCTGCTAACGTAGCCGAATGTGTGTGATACACAACATTCCCGCAACAACGGAGTTTTACCCAAATGAAAGCAAATTTGAAATTGATCGTTCCTGCGCTGGCTCTGAGCGCGCTGTTAACCGGCTGCGGCAGCATGGGCGGCAGCAAAGCACAAGCCGCACCGGCAGCTTCTGCCGCCACACCTGCGGCACAAGCACCGACCGCACAACAAGCGCCGGCCACGGTGCAAGTGGATTCTATCGACGGCCGAAAAGAAGTGGCCTATAAATGCGGCGACAAAGGCCAAAACCCGCTCACCGTGATGTATGGTTTTAAAGGCGGCGATGTGGTGGTGGCGCAAGTCAAATATCAAGACAAGCTCTCACCCGGCCTTTTCCGCGTGATCGGCGACAACGAGCAAAACAGCTTCACCGCCCAAGGCATCACCTGGACCGCAGCCAAAGCCACTCCGGCCACCGTGGATAAAGTAGACGGCGACACCTTGACACAGCAAGCCGTGGAAGTGGTTAACGGCCAGCAAATGCCGGTGTCGCAAATCGTTACCCAGGCTTGCAAGCTGGACAAAACCGCCACCGCCCGTTTGGCCAACGCTGCCAAAAAATAAGCGCTGCTGAATGCATCATCCTATAAAAGGCCGTCTGAAAAATCTTTCAGACGGCCTTTTTGGTTTTGTGCGAATCTATTAATTATAATTAATGCATCACCTGCTGCAAAAATTGCCGCGCCCGCTCGGTTTGCGGCTTGATAAAAAACGCTTCCGGATCGGCATCTTCCACCACGCAGCCATGGTCGACGAAAATCACCCGGTCGGCCACTTCGCGCGCAAAGCCCATTTCGTGGGTAACGCACATCATGGTCATGCCGCTGAGCGCCAAATCTTTCATCACTTTGAGCACTTCGCCCACCATTTCCGGGTCGAGCGCCGAAGTGGGCTCGTCAAACAGCATCACGCGCGGCTCCATCGCCAAGCCGCGGGCAATCGCCACACGCTGCTGCTGGCCGCCGGAAAGCTGGCCGGGCATGGCATCTTTTTTATGCGCCAAGCCCACGCGATCGAGCAATTCCATGGCTTTTTTTTCAGCGGCCGTGCGGCTGAGCTTTTTCACCTTCATCGGCGAGAGCACAATATTTTCCAACACGTTCAGATGCGGATAAAGATTGAAGCTTTGAAACACAAAGCCCACTTCTGCGCGCACTTTGTTTAAATCGGTTTTCGGGTCGGCCACATTCATGCCGTCCACCCAAATTTCGCCGCCCTGAATCTGCTCGAGCTGGTTTACCGTGCGGATCAGCGTGGATTTGCCGCTGCCGGAAGGCCCGCACACCACCACCACTTCGCCCTGCTTCACTTCCAAATTCACATCGTTGAGCACATGCAGGTCTTTGAAAAATTTGTTTACATTTTTGAATTTAATCATTTTATGCTTTCGGTGTTTCAAGCGGCCTTAGCGGCCAGATAATTGCTCAGCGCGACATATAATTCGGGCGCAATATGCTCGGCTCTATCCTGCGGATTGATGCCTACGGCGGCCAAATCTTCATCGGTGGCGATGTCTTTCAGATTATTGCGGATGGTTTTGCGCCGCTGGTGAAAAGCGGCTTTCACAAGCTTGCCGAAATGCTCGAAATCTTGCGCCACGCCGATGCGGCCGGCATCGGGAATCATGCGCACCACGGCAGAATCCACTTTGGGCGCAGGGTCGAACGATTCAGGCGGCACTTCAAGCAGCAGCTCCATATCGAAAAAATATTGCAGCATCACGCTCAGGCGGCCGTAATCGTTGCTTTTGGGCGCGGCTACCATGCGTTCCACCACTTCTTTTTGCAGCATAAAATGCATATCGGCCACTTCATCGGCCACTTCGCTCAGACGAAACAGCAGCGGCGTGGAAATATTATACGGCAGATTGCCTACAATTTTCTTTTTGCCGGCCACGCTGCCAAAATCAAACTGCAACACATCGCCTTCGTGTATCACCAATTTATCGGCAAAGGGCAGTGTTTTCAGGCGCTTGATGATGTCGCGGTCGATTTCGATCACATAAAGCTTATCGAGCTTGCGCGCCAAAGGCTCGGTAATCGCCGCCAAACCGGGGCCGATTTCAATCACCACATCATCGGGCGCGGGGCGAACGGCGCTCACAATATCATTGATGATGCGGGTGTCTTGCAAAAAATTCTGCCCGAAACGCTTGCGGGCTTTATGCTCTTTCATGTTTGCCAAATCTCAGATTTTAAGCGCGTATTGTAGCCGATTTTGTTTCAGACGGCATGACAAAAGGCCGTCTGAAAATGATTCGTCCCCTTCACAGCCAGGCTTTCAAACCGGCCAACAGCACGCCATAGCGCAAAAACTTGCCCGCCAGCAGCATCAGGCAGCTTGCCCAGGCATTCAGGCGCAGCCAGCCGGCGGCAATCGGCAGGCCGTCGCCCACCAAGGGCAGCCAGGCCAGCAGCAGCGACCACACCCCCCAGCGGCGCAGCCAGCGCAGCACTTTTTCAGACGGCTGCTTTTTCGGCGGAATCAGCCGCCCCATGCCGTAGGAAACCATGCTGCCCAAGCCGTTGCACACGCCCGCCAGCAGCCACGCGCCCGCCCACGCATGCGGATATTGCTGCACAAACACGGCAAACGCCGCTTCTGAAGTGCCGGGCAGAATGGTGGCCGAGGTAAATGCCGAAGCGGCCAGTGCCAGATAAGGCCAAAATAATTCCACGTTGTGCTCTTTTTCTATCAGGCCGTCTGATACCCATTCAAAAAAGTAAGCTAACAAGGCGGCGAGCCGCAGACCGTACAACTGTACGGCAAGGCGAGACAACGAAGTTAGGTTATTTTTTTGGATTGGTATGAAAACCAATTAAACCGTTCGTTTCCATAATCAGCGCTGCATCATGATTTAATATTGCGTTTGGCGCAAAAATTTTGATTAAACGCTATTTCAGAGTAAAAATCTAATATTTTGATGCGGATTCCGGTAGCAGTAAAAAATCTCGCCACCCGCACAAACCGCTCTTTTTTCATTATGATTCCCCTTTCATCAATGCACACAAAAAAACAGGAGAAACCCATGCGCCTCACCTTATCCACACTCGCCGCCGCCGCTTTGCTGAGCGCCTGCTCGCCGTCGGCGCAGCAAAACACGGCCGACACCGCGCCCGCAGCTGTGAAAACGGTGGCCATCACCCAAATCGTCGAGCATCCGGCGCTGGATGCTTCGCGCAAAGGCATTGAAGCGGGGTTGGCCGAAGCGGGCTTTAAAGCGGGTGAAAATCTGAAAATAGATTATCAAAACGCGCAAGGCAGCACCGCCACCGCCGGCCAGATTGCCAAAAAATTCGCCGCCGACAAGCCCGATGCGATTGTGGTGATTTCCACGCCCAGCGCCCAATCGGTAGTGGCCGCCACCAAGAGCGTGCCGGTGGTGTTTAATGCCATTATCGACCCCGTGGCCGCCAAGCTCGTGCCCAGCATGGATGCGCCCTCAGGCACCAATGTTACCGGCATGTCGGACTATATCCCGTTTGAGCCGCAATTTGAATTGATGCAGAAATTGATGCCCGATTTGAAGCGCATCGGCTATGTTTACAGCCCCGGCGAAATCAATTCCACCACCACGCTTGAACGCATGAAAGCTTTTCTGGCGCCGAAAAACATCGAAGTGGTGGCCGTGGCCGCGCCGCGCACCACCGATGTGGGCGCTGCCGTGCGCAGCCTCAAAGGCAAAGTGGATCTGCTCTACACTTCGTTTGACAACGGTGTGGTGTCGGCCTATGAAGCCGTTTACAAAGCGGGCGCGGAAATCAAGCTGCCCTTGGTGGCCGCCGACACCGGCACAGTGAAGCGCGGCGCCATCGCGGCTTACGGCCCGGATTTTTACGATTTGGGCGTGCAAACCGGCCACATGGTGGCGCGCATTCTCAAAGGCGAGCAGCCGGGCAGCATCACGCCCGAGCACCCGAAAGAAGGCAGTTTGGTGGTGAACCCCGCTGCCGCTGCGGCGCTGGGCTTCACCATTCCCGAAGCGGTGTTGAAGGAAGCCAAAGAAGTGGTGGGTGAAAAACCTTAAGCGGGCAAAATCAAACAACAGGCCGTCTGAAAAAGATTTTCAGACGGCCTGTTGTTTAACATCTATCTGCATTTCATTGTGTGGTACGCCATTATTAAGCTCAACTTAAATTACACTTCAATCAAACCGACTACTCGGCCATATTTCATCGTGATATGATGCTTTCCACTAACAACACCATCATATATCAAAAGGAACCCACATGAAAACAAGCGCTTTTATCGCCATACTCGGTTTGGCCGCACCTTTGGCCATGGCCGATAATTTGAAATACGAAGTATTCAACCCCGGCCACAACAGCATTTTTGCCGTAACCTCCGTGATTGTGGAAGGCGATAAAGAAGTGATGCTGGTAGACAGCCAGTTTCAACGCAACGATGCCGAAACGTTGGTGCAAAAAATCAAAGCCATCGGCAAACCGTTGAACACCATCTACATCAGCCACGGCGACCCTGATTTTTATTTCGGCCTTGCGCCCGTGATTCAAGCCTTTCCCAATGCCCGCGTGATTGCCACACCGGAAACGGTTCAACATATCAAAGGCAACGTAATCGCCAAAAATGATTACTGGGGGCCCATCATGAAAGAAAACGCCCCGCGCGCGCTGGTGATTCCGCAAGCCTACGCCGGCAAAACCCTGCAAGTGGGCAGCAGCCATATCGAAATCCGCAATCGTGACAACGATCCGCACCGCACTTATTTATGGGTGCCTTCCACCAAAACCATTCTGGGCGGCATCAATCTGGTGAGCGGCGAGCATGTGTGGATAGCCGACAGCCAAAGCCCTGAATCGCGCCAACAATGGCAACGCACCTTGAGCGGCATGCAAAAACTGAAGCCCAAACAAGTGATTCCGGCACACTTTGTCGGCAACATCGGCAATGGCGTGTCCTCAATCGGCTTCACTCAAAAATACCTGAGCGACTTTGAACGCAACGCCGCCGCCAGCGGCAATTCAACCGAGCTGATGGCCAAAATGAAGCAAGCCTATCCGGGTTTGGGCGGTGCGGAAAGCCTCGACATCAGCGCCAAAGTGATTAAAGGCGAGATGAAGTGGTAAAGCAGTATTATCAACATCTGCACCGAAACAGCGCCAACATTCAAAAAGTTTGGTTATAAGCCGTTTGCAAAAGAAAAGGCCGTCTGAATCTTCAGACGGCCTTTTTAATATCCAATCAAACCGATTTATTTATAGCCTGCTTTGCGCATCAACATTACGGCGCGTTTTTGGTTGCTGCCGGCCACCGACACATTGATTACATCCTGCTTGAAGCTGCCCCATTTGGCCACTTTCGGGTCGGGCTTCACTTTCGGGTTGGCCGGATATTCGTGGTTGAGGTCGGCAAACAGGTTTTGCGCTTCGCTGCCGCTGAGCCATTCGATGAATTTCTGCGCTTCGGCCGGACGCTTGCTGAATTTGGTTACACCCGCGCCGGATACATTCACATGCGTGCCTTTGCCTTGCTGGTCGGCAAAGAAAATGCCGATGGGCAGGTTGGGCTGTTTGTCCATCAGGCGGCCGTAGTAATAGGTGTTGGCAATGCCCACATCGCAGCGGCCGGCGCCGATGGCTTCAAGCATAGCGGTGTCGTTGGCAAACGGCGGCGCGGCCAAATTGGCCACCCAGCCTTTTACGATTTGCTCGGTTTTCACCGCGCCGAGGTTGGCAATCATGGTGCCCACCAGCGATTGGTTATACACATTATTCGAGGTGCGCAAACACAAGCGCCCTTTCCATTTTGCATCGGCCAACGCGGCATAGCTCGAAAGCTCGGCGGGCTTCACTTTATTGGTGTTGTAGAAAATGGTGCGGGCGCGCACGGATAAGCCATACCATTGGTTTTTCGGGTCGCGCAGGCTGGCGGGGATATTGGCCTTGAGCGTGGGCGAATTAATCGGGCGCAGCAAGCCCATTTGGGTGGCCTGCCACAAATTGCCACCGTCAACCGTGATAAACACATCGGCCGGGGTGTTGCGGCCCTCAGCGCGTATTTTTTCCATCAAGGGGCCGGCCTGGCCGCCCACCAGCTGCACTTTGGTGCCGGTTTTCTTTTCATATTCGGCCACCACGGGCTTGAGCAGGTTGTCGGCGCGCGAAGAATACACCACCAATTCGTTGGCAAATGCCGGTGCGGCAACCATCAAGGCCAATGAAGCGGCCAATGTTGTTTTCATCATGTTTTTTCCTTTGCAATCGGTTTGAATGTGAAAGCTGAAACGGTTTGATTCTAAATCAAACTGAGAACACAAACAATAAAAACTATCATTTATCTTTTAAACGCGTATATTTTGTATTGCAATCATCTCCAATGCCCACCATAATTCAGGCTTTGCTCCCAATTTCGACAGGCCGTCTGAACCCATGAAAGCTGCTTATTCCGCCCTGAGTGCCCGCTTGTGGCTTTTATTCTGCATCGCGCTGGTGGTGATTCCGCTTGCAGTGATTATGGCGGCGTTGGGTGAATTTGATGCGGAAATCTGGGCTTTTCTGCTGGATTACCAATTGCCCGAGCTCGTGAAAAACACCTTGTTTTTGGTGTTTGGCGTGGGCGTGGGTGTGGCTTTTCTGGGCACCAGCGGCGCATGGCTCACCACCATGTATGAATTTCCGCTGCGGCGCTTTTTCTTTTGGGCGCTGATGCTGCCCTTGGCCGTGCCCGCTTATGTGCTGGCCTTTACCCAGCTCGGCCTGTTTGACTACACCGGCGTCATCAACACTTGGCTGCGCAATGCTTACGGCATTGAGCAGGCGCTGCCCGAAGTGCGCAACGGCTTTGGTCTGGTGCTGGTGATGAGCCTCACTTTTTATCCTTATGTGTATTTGCTGGCGCGCAATGCGTTTGCAAGCATGGGACAGCGAGCGCTGGAAGCGGGCGCCTCGCTGGGGCTCTCGCCTGCGCGCGCTTTTGTCAAAGTGGCGCTGCCGATGGCGCGGCCGTGGATTGCCGGCGGCGTGATTTTGGCGCTGATGGAAACACTGGCTGATTTCGGCACGGTGTCGGTGTTTGGCTACGACACCTTCACCACCGCCATTTATCAGGCCTGGTTTGACTTTTTCTCGCTCGAAACCGCCAAGCAGCTGGCGGCACTTTTGGTCACCGCGGTGTTTGTGCTGCTGGCGCTGGAGCAGCTTAGCCGCGGCCGGCGCCGCTTTCATCAGGCCGGCAAAGCGCAGCGGCAACGGCGCAAAGCGCTGAGCGGCCACATGAAATGGCTGGCCACGGCTTATTGCGGCCTGATTCTGGCGGCGGCATTTTTTATTCCGCTGCTGCAATTATTGTGGTGGGCTTACGATACCTGGCACGACGGCTTCAACACCTCTTTATGGCTGCACGCCTGGCATTCTTTTGCCGCTTCGCTGCTGGCCGCGCTGGCGGTGGCGGCAGTGGCGCTTTTGCTGGCTTTGGCCAAGCGCGCCGACAAGAGCCGCTTTGCCGCCGTGGCCGCACGCATCGCCACGCTGGGCTATGCCATTCCCGGCACGGTGCTGGCGGTGGGCGTGTTTGTGCCGGTGGCTTGGTTCGACAATATTTTGATTGCGTGGCTGCATCTGCCCGAGGGCACCACCGGCGTGCTCAAAGGCACTTTGTGGGTGATGCTGGCTGCTTATTTAATCCGCTTTTTGGCGGTGGGCTATGCCAGCGTGGAAGCCGGGTTGGAGCGCATCAGCCCCTCGCAGGCCGAAGCGGCGCGCTCGCTCGGCTGCACCGGCGCGGGCGTGTTGCGGCGCGTGTATCTGCCGCTTTTGAAAGGCTCGCTCGGCACGGCACTGTTGATGACGTTTGTGGATGTGATGAAAGAGATGCCCATCACGCTGATGACGCGCCCTTACGATTGGGACACGCTGGCCGTGCGCGTGTATGCCTTCACCATTGAAGGGCAATATGCCAATGCCGCGCTGCCGGCCTTATTGATTGTGCTCACCGGCCTGGCGCCTGTGATTTTGTTTTCGCGCACGGAGCAAAACCGATGATTTTAAACGTTGCCGACTTATATTTATCGTTTGGCCGCACCGCGGTGCTGCAAGGCTTCGGCTTTGATTTAGAGGCCGGTGAAATCGCCTGCCTGCTCGGCCATTCGGGCTGCGGCAAAACCACCGCCCTGCGCGCCGTGGCCGGCTTCGAGCAGCCCGAGCGCGGCCGCATTGCGCTGCAAGAGCGCACGCTTTCAGACGGCCGCCTGTTTGTGCCGCCGCATTTGCGCCGCATCGGCATGGTGTTTCAAGATTACGCCCTGTTTCCGCACCTGAATGTGGCCGACAACATCGCTTTCGGCTTAAGCGGCCACAGCGCCGAAGCGCGCAAAGCGCGCGTGGCCGAATTGCTCTCGCTCATCGGCCTGCCCGATTACGGCGGCCATTATCCGCACCAGCTCTCCGGCGGCCAGCAGCAGCGCGTGGCGCTGGCGCGCGCGCTCGCGCCCAAGCCCGAGCTTGTGCTGCTTGACGAGCCTTTTTCCAACCTCGATGCCGATTTGCGCACGCGCTTATCTAAAGAAGTGCGCTCGCTGCTCAAGCAGGAAAAAACCAGCGCTTTATTGGTAACGCACGATCAGCAGGAAGCCTTTGCCATGGCCGACAAAATCGGCATCATGGCCGATGGCCGCCTGCAACAATGGGACACGCCCTATAATCTCTACCACAACCCCGCCACCCCCGCCATTGCCGGCTTTATCGGCCAAGGCGTGTTGCTGCGCGGCCAAATGAGCGGCAGCCATTGTGTGCGGCTGGCGCTGGGCGAATTTTGCGGCGTGGTGCCGCACCATTGCCAAAGCTGCCGTGAAGTGGATGTATTGCTGCGCCCCGATGATGTGGTGCACGACGACAACAGCCCCGTGAGCGCCGAAGTGCTCGATAAAGATTTCAAAGGCAGCTATTTTATCTACACCCTCAAGCTCGACAGCGGCGAAACCGTGCTCGCTCATGTGCCCAGCCACCACAACCACCCCATCGGCAGCCGCATCGGCATCCGCCTGGAGCTGGAGCATTTAATCGCTTTTGCGCGCCCATAGTTTTTCAGACGGCCTCAACTGTGATAAAAAGGCCGTCTGAAAAACCATCGCACACCCTCATCATGAACACCATTCTGATTACCGGCTGCTCCAGCGGCATCGGCTACGACACCGCCAAACAGCTGCACGAAAAAGGCTGGCGCGTGTTTGCCTCGTGCCGGCGCGCCGAAGATGTGGCGCGGCTGCAAAGCGAAGGCCTCACCGATGCGCTCTTGCTCGATGTGACCGACAGCGCCCAAATCGAAGCCGCATTTGCCCATATTCTCGCGCAAACCGGCGGCAGACTTGATGCGCTCTTCTGCAATGCCGGCTACGGCCAAGTGGGCGCGGTGGAAGATATTCCGCGCATCGCCCTGCACCAGCAATTCAACACCAATGTGTTCGGCACTTGGGAATGCATCACCCACGCCATGACAATCTTCCGCCGCCAAGGCCGCGGGCGCGTGTTGGTCAACAGCAGCATTTTGGGCTTTGCCGCCATGCCCTGGCGCGGCGCGTATAACAGCTCCAAATTTGCCCTCGAAGGCCTCGCCGACACCTTGCGCCACGAAACCCACGGCAGCGCCATTTTCGTGAGCCTGATCGAGCCCGGGCCGATTGCCACCCGCTTCCGCCCCAACGCGCTGGAAAAATTCAAGCAATATATCGACATCGACAAAAGCGTGCACGCCGAAAGCTACCGCGCCCAGCTCGCCCGCCTCGAAACCGAAGGCGACGCCGCGCCGTTTACCATGACCTCGCCCGATTGCGCCGCCGTGTGCGTGAAAGCGCTGCTGGCCGAGCGCCCCAAAGCACGCTACCGCATCACCCTGCCCACTCAGGCTTTCTGGTATTTGAAGCGGCTTTTGCCCACACGCTGGCTCGATGCCGTGCAGCGGGCGGCCGTGGGCGGGCAAGGGAAAAACCATTAACTTTGCCGCCCTTTGCTGCCATCGTGATTTCCAAACGCCTGTATTTCAACAAACCCCTTTTCTTTCAGACGGCCTGATTTATGCACACCCTCTACCTCGCCTCCGGCAGCCCGCGCCGCCGCGAAATTCTCGAAAACCTCGGCTACAACGTCATCCGCCTGAGTGCCGACATCGACGAAACGCCGCAACATCTCGAATCGGCCGCCGCTTATGTGGCGCGCATGGCCGCCGAGAAAAACACGGCCGCGCTGCTGCAATGGCAGGCGCAACACCACCATGCGCCCGAATACCCCATCCTTAGCGCCGACACCACCGTGGCGCTGCACAACCGCATTTTGGGCAAACCCGAATCCGCCGAACACGCCCGCGAAATGCTGCAAAACCTTTCCGGCAGCGTGCACCAAGTGCTCACCGCCGTGAGCGTGCATTGGCAGGGGCACACTTATCATCACACCCAGCAAAGCGACGTAGCCTTTAAAACCTTGAGCGAGGCCGAAATCAGCGCCTATATCGCCGGCGGCGAGCCGATGGACAAAGCCGGCGCCTACGGCATACAGGGCTTGGGCGGCGTGTTTGTGGCCGATTTGCGCGGCAGCTTCACCGGCGTGATGGGCCTGCCCGTGTATGAAACCATGGCGCTGCTCGCACAATGCGGCCTTGCCGTGCCGCCGTTTCAGACGGCCTGAACACAAGCCCCGTTTCTAACCCTTTTGGCGAATCGCTTTTCAGACGGCCTCAGAATAAAATCAAGGCCGTCTGAAAAACATTCAGCCGGTTGAAGCAAGCCGTGCGTAGCGGCGTCATCTACGCATGCAAACATTATCCGCACGCTTCCCACGCCAACCACTACCTGAAAAATCAATGCAGCAAACCCTTTTTCAGACGGCCTCACAATAGAACGCAGGCCGTCTGAAAAACACACAGCCGATTGGCGCAAACAAGCGCTTTCAGGTATGATTCAACAGCTTTGCCCACCGCACCCGCGCCCGACACAAACACTTTTGCAATCGGCTTTCCCGCCCCGAGAGCCGATTGCAAAAGTTTTTAAAATTCAGAAAGTTATTATGTTATCCAGCATTCCCCTGCCGAAAGACATCGTCAGGCCGCCTGAAACCGTGCTTGTCAACATCACGCCGCAGGAAACCCGCGTGGCCATGCTCGAAGAAAACAATATTTGCGAGCTGCACATCGAGCGCAACAGCGGCCACGGCTTAGTGGGCAATATCTATTTGGGCGTGGTGCGGCGCGTGCTGCCCGGCATGCAGAGCGCTTTTATCGACATCGGCTTGGAGCGGGCGGCTTTTCTGCACATTGTCGACGTGCTCGAGCAGCGTCAAAATCCGGAAGAAACCCAGCGCATCGAGCACATGCTGTTTGAAGGCCAATCGGTGCTGGTTCAAGTAATTAAAGATCCAATCAACACCAAAGGCGCGCGCCTTTCCACCCAGATTTCGCTGGCCGGGCGCTTTCTCGTGCACCTGCCGCAAGACGAGCACATCGGCATTTCGCAGCGCATCGAAGACGAAAACGAGCGCAACAGCCTGCGCGAGCGGCTCAACAATCTTTTAGCCGCCGATGCCTGCCACGGCTACATCATCCGCACCAGCGCCGAAACCGCCACCGATGCCGAATTGCAGGCCGATATCGACTACCTCACCAAAGTGTGGGCGCACATCCGCCACCAAGCCAAAACGCGCCCGCCCGAAACCCTGCTTTATCAAGACCTGCCGCTGCCCTTGCGCGTGTTGCGCGATATGTTTAACGACAACACCCGCGAAATTTTGGTCGATTCCACCGAAAATTATCTGCGCATGCGCGAATTTGCCGGCCAATATGTGCAGGGCGCGGTGGATAAAATCCAGCTTTTCAAGGGCGAGCGCCCCTTGTTTGAAACCCACAACATCGAGCAGGAAATCAACCGCGCCCTGCAACCGCGCGTCAACCTCAATTTCGGCAGCTATCTGATTATCGAAGCCACCGAAGCCATGACCACTATTGATGTAAACACCGGCGGCTTTGTGGGCGCGCGCAATTTCGACGAAACCATTTTCAAAACCAACCTCGAAGCCTGCCACGCCATCGCCCGCGAATTGCGTCTGCGCAACCTCGGCGGCATCATCATCATCGACTTTATCGACATGGCGCTCGAGAGCCACCGCGAAGCCGTGTTGCAGGAATTGGCCAAAGCGCTGGGCTTCGACCGCACCCGCGTCACCCTCAACGGCTTCACGAGCTTAGGGTTGGTGGAGCTCACCCGCAAACGCACGCGCGAAAACCTCAACCATGTGTTGTGTGAAACTTGCCCCACCTGCCAAGGCAGAGGCCATCTGAAAACCGCACAAACCGTGTGCTACGAAATCCAACGCGAAATCGTGCGCGAAGCGCGCCGCTACGATGCCCAAAGCTTCCGCATTCTCGCCGCGCCCAGCGTAATTGATTTATTTCTCGACGAAGAATCGCAATCGCTGGCCATGCTGGTCGATTTCATCGGCAAGCCGATTTCGCTGGCGGTGGAAACCGCTTACACGCAGGAGCAATACGATATTGTGTTGTTATAATTCAAAGGCCGTCTGAACACGTTTTCAGACGGCCTTTTGATGACACAATGGCAAGCCTATTCCAAGCATATTCAATCATGCGCGGTGTACAGCCGCCGCGCTCTATGTTATACAATAGCTCAAACCATCACATCAGGAGAAGCCATGGCTCTGCCCGTTGCCCGTTTTGCCGCCGCCGTGCGCGCCCGCAACCCGCTGATTCACAGCATCACCAACTATGTGGTTGCCCCCTTTCAAGCGAATGCCTTAAGCGCATTGGGCGCATCGCCGATTATGGCCGACGAGCCGGAAGAAGCCGCCAAGCTCACCGGCCTTTCAGACGGCCTGGTAGTCAACATCGGCACCCTCAACCAACACAGCATCAACGCCATGTATCTGTCGGCACAAGCCGCCTGCCGCAAGAATATTCCGCGCGTGCTCGACCCGGTGGGCGTGGGCGCTTCTTATTTGCGCCAACACACCGTGCACGAATTGCTGCAATTGTTCCGCTTCAGCGCCATACGCGGCAATGCCGGCGAAATCGCCTTTTTAGCCCAAGCCGGCCACCGCAGCAAAGGCATTGATGCCGGCGCACTCGAAGCCGACCCGCTTCAAATCGCCCAAACCGTGGCCCGCCGCTACCAAAGCATCGTGGTGATGACCGGCGCCGAAGATTACATCACCGACGGCCACACCACTTATCTGTGCCGCAACGGCCACTCGATGATGGCTGTGTTGGTGGGCACCGGCTGCATTGCTTCTGCCGTGGTGGGGGCTTTTATTGCGGCACACAACCACAATATGCTCGAAGCGGCCGCTGCAGCCATCTCGTTTTACGGCCTGTGCGGCGAAACCGCCGCCGCCTCGGCACAAGGCCCCGGCAGCCTGCAAACCCTGCTGCTCGACAACCTCTACCACCTGCCCCGCGAAGCGATGGATCAAGGCTGCCGCCTTATCCGCCTCTAAACCCTTTCAGACGGCCTTTATTATGAACGACCACATCACCTCCGCCCATTTCGACTTATGGCAAACCATACGCAGCGAAGCCGCCGCCGCGGCCGCCGCCGAACCCATGCTGGCCAGCTTTCTGCACCTCACCGTGCTGCGCCACCATTCGCTCGACCGCGTGCTGGCCTTTCATCTTTCCAGCAAACTTTCCAGCCCGATTATGGATGCCCGCGCCCTGTTTGAAGTGTATCTGCAAGCGCTGCAAAGCGATGGCGATATCATCAAAGCGGTGGAAAAAGACATTCTCGCCTGCTACGAGCGCGACCCGGCCTGCGACGAATATTCGCTGCCCTTGCTTTATTTCAAAGGCTTCCATGCCGTGCAGGCCCACCGCATCAACCATTGGCTGTGGCAGCAAGGCCGCAAAACCCTGGCCTATTTCCTGCAAAACCGCTCATCTGAAGTGTTCGGCACCGACATCCACCCCGCCGCCCGCTTCGGCCACGGCCTGATGCTCGACCACGCCACCGGCTTTGTGGTGGGTGAAACCGCCACGCTGGGCAACGACATTTCCATTCTGCACGGCGTAACCCTCGGCGGCTCAGGCAAAGAGAGCGGCGACAGGCACCCGAAAGTGGGCGACGGCGTGATGATAGGCGCCAACGCCTCTGTGCTCGGCAACATCCGCATCGGCGAATATTCCAAAGTAGGCGCCGGCAGCGTGGTGGTGGCCGATGTGCCGCCGCATTCCACCGTGGTGGGCGTGCCGGCCAAAACTGTGGGCAAATCGGTGGACAAACCGGCCGCGGAAATGGATCAGCGCATTTAGGGGCTGCTCACCATTCGTCACGCGGCAATCTTTTGGCTCAAAACGCGCTTTTGCACCCAGGCCGTCTGAAACGTTAACGTTTCAGACGGCCTGGGTTTTATAAAAGAGCTTCGCCCTCTATCCAAAAAAAGCCTCGCCGACCATCAATTCGGGTTGCGAATCAAACCATCCAAATCATAACCCTGCTCGCGTGCCGTATCCAAATAACGCTGATACACCGCCTCATCAATATCCGGCGTGCGCGAAAGCAGCCACAAATATTTGCGGTCGGGCGTGCCCACCAGCGCAGTTTGATACGATTCATCCAAGCGCAAAATCCAGTATGAAGCTTTGCCGAACGGCAGCCAACGCAGGCCTTTGGGCAGGAAAGTAACCTTCAGCTTGCTGCCGCCCGCATCCGCCGCCTTAGCCAGCCCTGTTGCCTCTATCATTTCGCCGTCTGCCTTGCGGCAGCGGTTCAACACCGTGACGCTGCGGTTTTCATTCAAGCGGTAATCGGCGGTAACATCGCGCACGCAATCGTTTTGAAACCGCATCGGCAAGCGGGCGATTTCATGCCAACGCCCCATATAACGCGGCACATCCACCTCGGCCACGGTGGCCGGCGGCGCGGCAGTTTCGGCCGCAACTGCAGGCTGGATAAGCGCCGCACCCAATATCCATGCCGACAATAACGCAGTTTTTTTCATGATATTCCTTTGCAAATCAATCAAGGCCGTCTGAAAAAGTTCAGATGCGCCCATCCTACGCGTTTCATGCCGCGCCAACAATCCCGCCATGCCGCTTGCAGAGGCTGATTTGAAAAATATTGATTCGGCAATTCAATATTAAACATTGTCGGCTCGCTGCCTTGCACTCCTTTACCCATTCAAAAAAATAAGCTAACAAGGCGGCGAGCCTGCGACAGTACAGATAGAGTAAAATGCAAGAAAAAGTGACACGAAATGCATTCTGAAACAGCGTAGGTTGGGTTGCCAAACCCAACGTTTCAGACGGCTTGTGGATTTGTTGGGTTTACAACCCAACCTACCCGCTTGCACTCTTTTACCCATTCAAAAAAGTAAGCCAACAAGGCGGAAGCCTGCGACAGTACAGATAGTACGGCAAGGCGAGACAACGAAGTTATACCAATTCTAAAAAAGAACCTTACAAAATAAAAGCAGTTCGGCAACATCATCCGCGTAGGTCGGATTCTTGAATCCGACGTTTGGCCAACGGCCAAAGCGATGTG
>RCMY010000238.1_pt1 | contig 51603 bp, 53 predicted proteins | sample 2041341 | NCBI WGS metagenome assembly RCMY01 (sample SAMN09708234, study PRJNA481090) | Marine sediment metagenome, whole genome shotgun sequencing project.
ATGGCACTCTTATGAGTGCCATTAGCTATTAAAAATATAAAAATAAAACTACTTCCAGTTATCACCGCTTAACTTAAGTGCTGCGATAACAATATCTTTTCTGCTAATTTGACCTACTAGAATACCGCTTTTCATAACAGGTAATCTTCTTCTATTATGTTGTGCAAAAATACCCGCAGCATCAAAAATTGAGATATCATGAGGTACCGTTTCCACAGATTTTGTCATAAAATTTTCAACACTTTTATTTAAAATGGGTTGGTTAAAATAACGACTTTCAGAAATCTGTTTCATACAATCTGCTTCTGAAATAATACCTACCAAAAATCCATTATTGTCTAAAACGGGTCCACCTGAAATGTGATGTTTGGCAAATTTTTCCATTACAGTCAAAATAGACTCATCTGGCGAAAAAGTGATTAACTTAGTCGTCATGTAATCGGCTACCAAAATTGGGGCCTCAAATTGTTTTTTAAATATCTTTCGAACGCCTTGAAAGCTTTTGATTCCCATAACAGTCTATTTAGAGGTTAATTACTAAAGATACTAAAAAATATCACTTTTGCTAATAAAAGTCGATGTATGCGACTTATTTTTTAATAATTTATGACTTTATAATAGAATATCATAATGATGAAAAAAACACCTACCATTCTAACTTTACTCGTAGTAGTTCTGGCAATCTATTGGAGCTTTCGTGCGCTCGTGCCCCAATACAAGGCAGATAATGCGATTGTAGAAACTGAATTTTCTACCGACAGAGCCTTAGTACATGTAAAAGAAATTTCTAAGGAACCACATGCCGTTGGTTTTCCTGCTCACGCTAAAGTTCGTTCATATATCGTCGCAGAGCTTCAAAAATTAGGCCTCGAAACATCTATACAAGAAGGGTATACTGCAGGTGATTGGGGTAATCTGAGCAGAGCGGAAAATATTCTTGCACGTATTAAAGGGAAAGAATCTGGTAAAGCTTTGTTACTATTAAGTCATTATGACAGCAGTCCACATTCATCACTTGGTGCAAGCGATGCAGGCAGCGGAGTTGCCACTATACTAGAAGGCGTAAGAGCTTTTCTAAAAACGAACCCAAATCCTAAAAACGATATTATAATTCATATTTCCGATGCTGAAGAATTAGGTTTAAATGGTGCTGACTTGTTTGTCGACGAACATGAATGGCTAAAAGATGTAGGTCTGGTTTTGAACTTCGAGGCACGCGGTAGTGGCGGCCCTAGTTACATGCTGATGGAAACTAACCGTGGCAATAGCCGATTAATTTCAGAATTCATTACTGCGAATCCTGATTTTCCGGTAGCAAATTCATTGGCCTATAGCATCTATAAAATGTTGCCCAATGATACTGATTTAACCGTGTTTAGGGAAGATGCCGATATAGAGGGTTTCAACTTTGCTTTTATCGATGATCACTTCGATTATCATACTTCGAATGATAATTATGAGCGATTGGATAGAAATACCTTGGCACACCAAGGCAGTTATCTAATGCCTTTATTGAATCATTTCAGCAGTATTGATTTAGGGAATTTGAAAAGCTTGAATGATAATGTCTATTTTAACGTGCCATTTTTTAAAATGGTCTCCTACCCTTTTACGTGGATTATACCCTTACTAATTCTAGCAATTCTATTTTTTATTATTCTTTTAATATTAGGGTTTAAAAAGAAGGTCTTAAATAGTAAGGACATTTTAAAGGGTTTTATACCCGTATTATTCTCCCTTGGCATTAACGGTATCGTTGGTTTTTATAGTTGGTCGATACTTAAATGGCTCTATCCTAGCTATAAAGATATTTTACATGGGTTCACCTATAATGGTCATGCATATATTATTGCATTCACTCTTTTCTCATTAGGCACATGTTTCTACGCATACCATAGGTTTAAAGTGGTAAAAACAGCCAATTTATTAGTGGCACCTCTTTTTTTATGGCTTATAATTTGTGGTTTAATAGCAGTCTATCTTAAGGGTGCAGCATTTTTTATTGTGCCATTGTTTAGTTTTTTAGTTGCTCTTTATGTGCATATCAATCAAAAGAATCCCAATCCATTTTTGTTGGTGTTTCTAGGTATACCTGCCTTATTTATTCTATCGCCATTCGTTAAAATGTTTCCTGTTGGTCTAGGCCTAAAAATGATGGTTGCCACAACCCTACTCACTACTTTAATTTTCTTTTTACTATTACCCCTCATTACAAAATATCGACAAAAAGTGGCATTATCTTTTCTTAGCTTTTTGCTATTTACAGGTTTTATGGCATCTGCTCATATGCAATCTAATTTCACAAAAGAAAGTCCGAAACCTACCAGCTTACTTTATGTCTTAAATGTTGATGAAGAAAAAGCGATATGGGCAACTTATGAAAATGTTCTATCTGATTGGACATCTCGATATATTACCGATAAAAATTATGTAGACAGCACATTAACCAAGAATACGATTAGCAGTAAATATGGCTCTAATTTCACCTATACCAATAAGGCTCCTCTTAAGGAAGTGCCAACGCCAAATATCGATATACAAATTGATACGGTTATTGATTCCATTAGACAGCTTAGGGTTTGCATTACACCTAATAGAGCTATTAATCGTCTAGAAGTTTTTACTAATGAGGTAGATATTTTAAAAGCTGATGTAAATGGCATAGAACTATCTGAATATTATTTAAAAAATAGAGGAAATGGAAAACTAATAACACATTACATCAGTGATATTGTTTATACAGAACTAAACCTAGAAATTCCTTCAGAAGCAACATTAGAATTAACAGTCTATGAGGCGTCGAATGATTTATTGAGCAATGCTTTATTCACCATACCTCAGAGGAAAGAAAGTGAAATACCAATGCCTTTTATTCTTAACGATGCCATATTAACCATTCAAAAAATAAAATTTGATTAAAAACATTGGAATTATTGGTTGTGGATGGCTAGGACTTCCTTTGGCGGAAGAGCTGCTTAAGGCAGGGTATAGTGTTAGCGGATCAACCACCTCAGAAGAAAAAATAAAAGTATTGAAAACAAAAGGGATTCAGCCTTTTAAAATTTCAATTTCTGAAGATGGCATCAATGGTCCTATCTCTGAATTTCTAAGTACATTATCCATAATTATAATTAATATTCCTCCTGGTTTAAGAGGTAAAGGCTCAAAGGAGAGTTATATCGAAAAAATAAAACTTTTATATTATACCATAAAGAAGACGAGTATAAAGCAAGTGATTTTTGCGAGTAGCACGGCCGTTTATGGGGAAGTTGATGGCACGGTTACAGAAAAAACAAAGCCAGCACCAAACACAGCGTCAGGGGTTCAATTATTGAAGTGCGAAAATCTATTTCTAAATGATGAACAACTACAAACTACCATTATTCGGTTTGGAGGATTAATTGGCCCAGATAGGCATCCGATTACCATGCTATCTGGTAGAGAAAATCTTAAAGGTGGTAATGCACCCATCAACCTAATTCATTTAACTGATTGTACAGGAATAATAAAGTCCATTATAGAGCATAACCATTGGAATGCTATTCTCAATGCTGTGTATCCACTACACCCAACCAAGGAAAAATATTACACTAAAGAAGCATTGAAGAGAGGTTTAGCACCACCACATTATCAGTCAGAAAACAACAAAACATATAAATTAATAACCACTTGTAGTCTTTTTCTTATTAATGATTATGATTTTGTTACATCAATAAATTAACTCTTCACAACACTTATATTCATTTTCACAACATATTGAGTATAAAATTGTTAATATGTTATTGATTTTCAGATACTTAACGATGAATGACTTATCTTTATATAACAATTTAAAACCAAAATGTCATGAAGAAAGCAAAATTAAGGGAGAGGGTTTTAGTTGAATTAGAGAAGCTCATCTCCCTAAGTTGTAAGAATCCTAACGGATCTAGAAAGTACGAACAATTACATGTCGCATTATTAAAAAAGTACTATAATGCTACCAATGTCACTATAGATTATCACCGACATAGAATAAAGATGGAGGTTATACAAGATGATAGTTTATATGACCCAAAGACGGTAAATACCTATTTGCCCACAATTTATACCAATTTACTTTTTATAAGTTTAGGTAAATTTTTAAATTCTTGTATTGAAAAAGACAACAAAAGTATTGGTTTTTACTCGCATCTTTTAAGTTCTTTTAGAAAATCTAAGATTACCATTGAACTGGTTTAAACTTTTAAAAAACATTAAATTTAGAAGGCGCCTAATAGGCGCCTTTTTCCTTTTTTAACATTTAAGGCTTTCCTTAACAGGATCATACAGAATATTTTAATAGTTTAGCGCACCTTAAATAGAACTAATAAGATGAAAAAGACAGTTTTAGTAGTATTAATTGCCATATTGTTTTCTGGCAGTTTTGGATATTCACAAACGAAAACAGAATTAGAAAAACATTATCAAGCATTTTATGACCAAATGCGTTTACAAGGTGATGTTGATGGAGTTATTAATGCATTGACCCATTTGAACGTATTATCACCTTCTAAAGAAAGAAATGATACTCTTGCCTATATATATGCTAATGACAATCAGCATTTACAGGCGTTAAATACTATCGGTATTGAAAAAGTTGATTCTGATTCTGACCTTGCTGTTCAAGTTAAGGCAATTTCTTTAAAAGCCTTAAATCAACCAAAAAGAGCTTTAGAGCAATTTGAAATTTTAAACGTTAGAGAGCCTAATGCCTACCTAGCCTATGAATTGGCAGATTTAAAAGTACAATTAGGTGACAATGTAGGAGCCATGACAAATGTAGAATATGGTATTGCCAATGCTACGGATGACATGAAATATGCTTTTTATGAGCGTCAACAACCTTATGAGGTTCCTTTAAAAGCGGCTTTTATGCACATTAAAGGTCTTATACAGTATAACATGGACAAAAATAATATTGAGCAGGCTATTGCTACGATTGATGAGGCTTTAAAAATGGACCCGAACTTTAATTTAGCAAGTTTAAGCAAGCAAGCGTTAACTTCTAGAAAAGATGCTCCTGAAGAGAAGAAATAATATCAAATTATAGGACTTTAAAAAAGCGGATCCAATGGATCCGCTTTTTTATTTATTTCTAATCTGCTTCATCAATAGACTATCCTTTTCACTTTTGATTTTTACTAACGCATCAACATTCTCATTAGGTACTGCAATAGAAAGAACATAGTGGGCTATTTTCCATTTGCCGTTAACTTTTTTCAATACTCCAGAACCTCTACAAATTTTCATTTGGGTATCTAAAAGCTCATCGAACCAGGCGAAATTTACTTCGCTGTTTATATATATATTTCGCTCGAAAGCTGTGAAATTCCAAGCCCTACCCTTATCAAAATGAGGCTTAGCATAATTTATAAACTCCTCTCGTTGCCAATTCTCGGTTGCATCTGTACCAATAAATACTGCATCTTCGGTCATTAGACCAAAATACGTATCAAAATCAGCCGACCCGGCAGCTTCATGCCAATCGTCTAAAGCTTTAGCAATTAGAATTTTTTCATCACTCTGCCCAAAAAGCATAGTACCCATAAACAGAATTAATACACTAATTTTCTTCATTTGCACGTAATTCATCTGGCAGCGTATTATTTACTCCGACATTAAACTGATTTCTAAGGTCATTGAAAGCGGTTATCATTTGTATTAAAGATTCTTTAGGGTCTTGGCGATATTCTAAATCACCTTTAGCCTTTAAAACATAGGTTTTAAAAACCTTTTGTCTCCCTTTAATTTGAGGTATATCAAAAGTAGCAGGATAAGTACCAACCTCCATTTTTTTTTGGTTTTCGACCAATTCATCAACTATTAAAACGAAGTCCTCTCTATTTTCAGTTGTATAAATCTTATCAAAACTCCTTTCTAAGGACATGAAATCTTTCCAATCATTAAGAATAGTCTGAGCTTTTGAAACTATACGAACTTTGTTGGGAAGACTATCAGTAACATCCCATTGAGATTCCTGAACATTTTCTATTTCAGAAACAGCTTCTTTACATGAAGAAGTCAGAAGTATAACTATTAAAAAAAAAATATTTTTGGGCATAAGCGAATGTACAAATTTTAAGAAAAGGTATCTTTATATGATATTCATTTAACGCTATTTTAAATGCCAAAATACATATTGATAATTGGAGCTTGTGGTCAAATAGGAACTGAACTAACTTTAGCCCTCCGGGAAAAATACGGAAACGACCATGTCATCGCAAGTGACATAAGAGAAGGTAACGACGAATTAATGCAGTCTGGACCCTTTGAAATATTAGATGCCACCAACTATGATAATTTAGAAGAAGTTATTGCATACTATGAAATTTGTGAAATTTATTTAATGGCAGCAATGTTAAGTGCAACGGCAGAGAAATTTCCGATGCGTGCGTGGAACTTGAATATGAATACTTTGTTTAATGTATTGAATTTAACAAAAGAGAAAAAAATCGATAAAGTTTTCTGGCCATCAAGTATAGCCGTTTTTGGGCCAAACACCCCTAAAGAAAACACACCTCAAAACACTATAATGGAACCGAGTACGGTGTATGGCATCAGTAAGCAATCTGGCGAACGCTGGTGCGAATATTATTTCAACAAATTTAATGTTGATGTACGCAGTATTCGTTACCCAGGCCTTATTAGCTGGAAAACAATGCCTGGCGGCGGCACAACCGATTATGCTGTAGAAATATACCATAAAGCCTTATCTGAAGGCTCATACACGTGCTTTTTAAAAAAAGCCACTAAATTACCCATGATGTTCATGGACGACGCCATACGTGCCACTTTACAGATTATGGAAGCTCCTGCCAAGAATATTAAGGAACGGTCTTCTTATAATTTAGCAGCCATGAGTTTTACACCTGAAGAAATGGCTGATAACATTAAAGCAGTTATTCCTGAGTTTAAAATAGACTACGAGCCTGATTTTAGACAAGCCATTGCCGATTCATGGCCAAGTAGTATAGATGACTCAAAGGCACAAAAAGATTGGAAATGGAAGGCTGAGTTCGACCTTCAAAAAACTACGGAAACAATGTTAGAAAATTTGAAAAACAGGGTTTAGCCTGTTTTTCAAATTTTTAATTACTGAATTTTAATCGTTTTTCAATCGCCACAATCATTGCATTGGCGATATCTTTACCTGTAGCGTTTTCAATACCTTCAAGTCCCGGAGATGAATTCACCTCTAATAATAACGGCCCTTTATTAGATCTAATAATATCAACACCGGCAACCGCCAAGTTCAATACTTTAGCCGCTTTTAAGGCTAATTTCTTTTCCTCTGTAGTAATCTTAATTATTGAAGCTACACCACCTTGATGAATATTGGCCCTAAATTCACCTTTTTGCGCTTGGCGTTGCATACTAGCTACAACTCTACCATTGACTACAAAGCAGCGAATATCTTGACCATTCGCCTCCTTTATAAATTCTTGCACCAATATATTGGTATTAACACTCTTAAAGGCATTAATAACACTTTCAGCTGCTTTGTTCGTTTCTGCTAAAACAACACCCTTACCTTGAGTACTTTCTAAAAGTTTTATAATTAATGGCGCTCCATTAACCATTTTAATCAAATCTTTGGTATCCATAGGTGATTTTGCAAAACCGGTAATAGGAATATGAATGTCGTTATTGGAGAATAACTGAGATGCAAAAAGCTTATCTCTTGATTGCGAAATGGCCTCAGCAGAATTTTGGCAATACACTCCCAAATTTTTAAATTGACGAATTAACGCACAACCATAAAAAGTAACTGAAGGCTTTATACGTGGAATAACCGCATCATAATCTTTAAGTATATTACCACCACGATATCTTATTTCTGGTGAATGTGCATCAAGTTTCATGTACGCTTGCTCAACGTTCAAAAAAATTATTTCATGCCCGCGAGCCTCTGCGGCCTCCATTAATCTTTTATTACTATACAATAATGGATTACTGGCTAACAACCCAATTCTTAATCCGGTTTTTTCTTTAAAATAAGGGGCGTATTTTTGATTAACCTCTTTATCTTCAAACGATTGTAATTGGTAGTTTAATGCCGGATTTACAATAAATCGCTCATTAAGCGCTTCTCTACCCAACAACATCCTAAACTCCATCGTATCTCTATTGGCCAAAGTAAGTTCAATGTCGTACGTTAAATTACCAATAGTAACCGGTGTTTTGATTACCAATCGAACTTCAGAAATACCAGATGAGCTCTTAATCATACGACGGTCTACCAACCTTGCCTGACATTCAATGGCAATGCTTCGGTTTTCTTGTAACGGACTAACTTCGAACTTCACCCATTCTTGGGCTCCGCGACTAATTATTTTTATATTAGTAGCTTGTAAAGAAGAGGTTTTTGCACCTGAATCTACCCTTGCTTTAATAGCCGGTATACCTAGCTCACTAAACACACACCACTCTTCACTACCTATAATCTGTAAATTATCCAAATTGTTATTTTTTGACTCCTTTAAGTATGGAGTTTTTCCTATTTCTTTTTTAACTCAAATAAATCTGTTCTTCTATCCTTTAAATTGCGTACCGCGCCAAATTGATTAAGCTCTCGCAATAGGTCAATATCCACATCTGCGATTAAAATCATTTCTGTATTTGGGGTAGCTTCCGCCTTAATACCATTGGTTGGAAAAGAGAAATCGCATGGTGTAAACACCATGGATTGAGCGAACTGTATATCCATATTTTGTACATTGGGCAAATTGCCAACACTTCCTGCAATGGCTACATAGCATTCATTTTCAATCGCGCGTGCTTGTGCGCAGTGGCGCACACGTGAATATCCATTTTGGGTATCGGTCAGGAACGGAATAAATAAAATGTCCATACCTTCATCTGCCAATAACCTACTTAGTTCAGGAAATTCGGCATCATAACAAATCAAAACTCCTATTCTACCACAATCCGTATCGAAAGTCTTAAACTGCGTACCTCCTTGCATTCCCCAAACCTTTGCCTCGTCTGGGGTAACGTGCAGCTTTTCATAACGTTCCATACTACCATCGCGTCTACATAAATAACCTACATTATAAAGGCGGCCATCTATCACTTCAGGCATACTACCTGAAATGATGTTGATATTATAGGATATGGAGAATTCAGAAAATTTCTGAACTATGGCTTGGGTATGTTTAGCCAGCTCTCTAATAGCATCGGCGGTAGACATATGATTGTTACCTGCCATTAAGGGAGCATTAAAAAATTCTGGAAACAGAGCAAAATCCGAACGATATCCAGAAACAGAATCTATAAAAAATTCCGCTTGCTGTAAAAGTTCCTCCAAGTCTTTGTAAGGGCGCATTTGCCATTGAATCAATCCTAAACGAACAATTGATTTTTTGGTAGCTGCCTTTTTATTCGGTTTTTGATAATAGATATTATCCCATTCCATAAGAATAGCAAAGTCTTGAGAAGCTTTATCACCATCTAAATACCCTTTCATTACTTTGGCAGGATGAAAGTCATTACTGATTTGAAAATTTAGTACTGGATCATGAATTTCTTTACGACGAACCTTAGCAATATATTCTTTTGGTGAAAGTTCTTCAGCATGAGAATGGTAGTTAGGCATACGACCACCAAATACAATACTTTTAAGATTTAATTTCTCACAAAGTTCTTTTCTATAATCATATAAACGACGACCTAATCGTAAGCCTCTAAAACTAGGTTTAATAAAAACTTCTATACCATAAAGTACATCACCATGGTCATCATGAGTGTCGAAAGTGTATTTACCCGTAATTTGCTCGTAGGTATGATTATCGTCGAATGCATCATAATCAACAATAATAGACAAGGCTACACCAGCTATTTGCCCGTTGATTTTTATGACTACCTGACCCTCTGGAAATTTATCGATTAAAGATTTAATATGCTCCTCTTTCCAGTATGATCCAGGCATACTAGCATAAGCAGAAATCATTGCTATTTTAAGCTCTTGATAATCATCAAGGTCTAAAAACTTTAATTCAATGTTCTCAATTTCATCAATCTTCATATAGGTGTTAAAATTAAATATATGTACTATAATCCTTTTTCTGGATTACAAATAACAAACCGAAAAAGGAAATTTTAAATTTTAGTTGAATGTTTATGCAGTTCAATTGAAGATAAGACTAGTCCTCCTCTTGACCATCGACCATATCTTCTGGATCTGGCTCTACTACTGCATCTGGATCATCATCCTCAAAATCCTCGTAATCGTCCTCATCATAATTCTCCATGGTATACTCAAGCTTAGCACTGATTTTCACCAAGTACTTTGTATCAACAGTTAATACCTCAACCGCTTCAACACGCTCTCCTTGTCCATTTCTAAAAGAGATAATATTACGATCATCGTAACCATCGGGATACTTTTCTACCAAAAGTTTAAGAACTTCTGGAGTCAATTTTTTAAAGTCAACAATGACTCTATTTAAATGTGCGTTCTTGTCCATAATTACATATCTAAAAGGTAAGCAAAAATCAAAGGTGCAACAATAGTCGCATCACTCTCTATTATATATTTTGGAGTATTAATATCTAATTTTCCCCAAGTAATCTTTTCATTTGGCACAGCACCAGAATATGACCCATAACTAGTTGTACTATCACTGATTTGACAGAAATAACTCCAGAAAGGTGTATCGGTACGTTCCATATCTTGGTACAACATTGGCACGACACAAATTGGAAAATCGCCTGCAATACCACCGCCAATTTGAAAGAATCCGATTCCGTTTTTAGAATTATCGGTATACCAATCGGCCAAGAAAGTCATGTACTCAATACCCGATTTCATAGTACTTGCCTTTAATTCACCTTTCATCACATAAGATGCAAAAATGTTACCCATAGTACTATCTTCCCAACCTGGGCAAATAATAGGCAGGTTTTTCTCTGCAGCAGCATGCATCCAAGAATCTTTAAGGTCTATTTCGTAATACTCCTCTAATACTCCTGAAAGTAACATTTTGTACATAAATTCATGAGGTAAAAAGCGCTCACCTTTTTCATCTGCATCTTTCCAAATTTTAAAAATATGCTCTTGCAATCTTCTAAACGCCTCTTCTTCAGGAATACAGGTATCGGTAACTCGGTTTAATCCCTTCTCTAACAAATCCCATTCATCTTGCGGTGTTAAATCTCTATAATTTGGCACTCGTTTATAGTGAGAATGCGCCACCAAATTCATAATATCTTCTTCAAGATTAGCACCTGTACAAGATATAATTTGAACCTTATCTTGACGAATAACCTCTGCGAAAATTTTACCCAACTCTGCCGTTGACATTGCACCTGCTAATGAAACTAACATTTTAGCTCCGTTATTCAGTTGCTCTTCATAACCTTTAGCAGCATCTACCAAGGCAGCGGCATTGAAATGTAAATAGTATTTTTCTATAAAATTAGTAATCGCACCTTTAGTCTTCGTCATCTTCAAATTTTGAATTTGTATTAGCTTTATAATCTATATCGAACGTATTATCATACTCTTGATCGATATCTTGACCAGCAAATTTATAGCTAAGCATTTTGTAATATAATTTAGCTGCTAAGAAATCTGATGATTTATCATTTTTATTTGGGCAAAGTTCAACAATATCAAAACCGACCACATTCTTATCTTCAAAAACTTGTTTTAAAAACTCTAAAGTCTCGTACCAAAATAAGCCACCTGGTTCTGGAGTTCCAGTTGAAGGCATGATTGAAGGATCAAAAGCATCTAGATCTAATGTTATAAAAACATTATCGGTCATTGTTTCAATCACCTTATCCATCCAATATTCATCATTAACCATGTCATGAGCGAAGAATGTTTTTTCTTCATCCATTAACGTTTTTTCAATAGCATCCATAGAGCGAATTCCGACCTGCACCAAATTTGTGGTCTGGTTGGCTTCATATACTGCACAGGCATGATTATACTTTGTGCCTTCATATGTTTCTCTCAAATCTGCATGTGCATCAATCTGCAACACGGTAAGATCATCAAAACATTCATTAAAGGCACGAATAGAACCTATTGACATAGAATGTTCACCTCCAAACAATGTCACAAACTTATTACGTTTAATAAAGTCCTTTGTGATAGCATGTACCTCATTGACCATTGCTTCTGGCGAACTGTTTTCAGTTATAGGGTCAGTTAAATGAATTCCTTGTTTGTAAACTTCAGAATCGGTTTCAATATCATACAATTCCATATTTTCAGATGCTTCTAAAAAAGCTTCTGGACCTTTATCCGCTCCTTTACCCCAAGTACTGGTTCCATCATAAGGAACAGGAATCAAGATAATTTTGGATTTTTCTAGTTGGGCGAATTCATCGGCAATACCGGCATAATTCTTAGATGTACTCATGATATTTCAGCTATTATTAAGTGGTTTTTTAGAAAATTTTTCAATTTTATATACGTAATACTATAGTTAACGGTCTTTTAGACCATCTTATTTTTATTCGTTAGAAGCATCAACATCATAACCCAATATACCTAAAAGGTCTTCTGCTTTTTGCTGCCCTCTAAAGAGCTTGTAAGTGAAATTACCATTTTCATCCTTATCTATCAAAATATGTTTTGGCTGAGGAATAAGGCAATGCTGTAAACCACCATAACCTCCTATTGATTCTTGATAAGCACCAGTATTAAAAAAACCAATATACAAAGGTTTGTCTTTTCTATATTTAGGTAAATAAATAGCGTTCATGTTCTGTTCACTGTTATAATAATCATCACTATCGCAAGTAAGACCACCTAAAAGTACACGTTCATATTCATCATTCCAACGATTAATTGGCAACAAGATAAATCTTTTATTAATCGCCCAGGTGTCTGGTAATGTAGTAATAAAAGAAGAATCGATCATGTTCCATTTTTCACGGTCGTTCTGTTGTTTCTGATACAAGATTTCATAAATAGCACCACCGCTTTCACCCACTGTAAAACTACCGAATTCGGTAAAAATATGTGGCACAGGTACATCTGCCTCAGAACAGGTAATACTAATCTGGTTTAATATTTCATCTATCATATATTGATAGTCATACTCAAACTGTAAAGAATTCTTTATAGGGAAACCTCCACCAATATTTAAACTATCTAAAGAAGGGCAAATTTTCTTTAATCGAACATATACTTTTAGACACTTTACTAATTCATTCCAATAGTAAGCGTTATCACGAATACCTGTATTGATAAAAAAGTGAAGCATTTTAAGCTCTACCTTATCATTATCTTTTATTTGGTTTTCATAAAATGGCACAATGTTTTTGTAACCTATACCCAATCGAGATGTATAGAATTCAAATTTAGGCTCTTCTTCAGACGCAATTCGAATACCAACTTTAAAGGTGTCATCAATTGCATCGGTCAATAAATCTATTTCTTCGTAATTATCAATAATTGGAATGCAGTTTTGATGACCGTTATTTATTAATCTAGCAATGTTTTCAATGTATTTTTCACGCTTAAATCCATTGCAGATTACATAAGTTTTATCGGTTAATTTACCATCTGCCTTAAGTTTTTCAATAATATTGATATCAAAGGCAGATGAAGTTTCCATATGAATATCGTTTTTTAAAGCCTCGTGCATTACATGTTGAAAATGAGAACTTTTTGTACAATAACAATAGTGGTACTTACCCCTGTAATCATTTTTTTCTATGGCATTTGCAAACCAGTTTTTGGCTCTTAAAATATTCTCAGATATTTTGGGTAAATACGTGAATTTTAAAGGGCTGCCATATTGCTCCACTAAATCATATAGTGGTATGCCATGAAATTGTAAGTGTTCGCCATCTAAATTAAACTCTTCTTGAGGGAAATAATAAGTTTGATCTATAAGATCAATGTATTTGGTATTCATGAAATTGAATTATAATGAATTTTGATTTTTTATAAAAATAATAACTAGCCTATAGTTTGAAAGTTAAGAAAAGAGAACCATCTAATAGAAAATCAAACTAGAATTTGTTTTTGAGTAGTTGGAATGAAAAAATAATCATGCTGACTTTGCAAGATTGTTGAAAAAGGATGGGAAGCTAGCTTTACAACTAGAAAACCAATGTTATAAGCAATCTGTTGAAAAAGTTTCCAACTTCCATCAAATCCAAACATAAAAAAATTACACATAATGTTCAGCTAAAAGCTTGAAATCTCTAACACCCATAGTAGTGTATTAGGATAGAACAAATGAAATCAAAAAAAATGAAAAAACAAGCGTTTTCATTTTTTTAACGGTGAGCTACTTTAATGTAGTATTAAATTTAAAATAATGCTTTCAAATATCATGTAACTAGTTTATTTTTAGAACATTAAAAATACCTAATGAGATGAAAGAAAAGAGAAATTATACTGTATTGAGTTACTCCTTACTCACTTTACTGTTTTTCACGGTCAATTTTATGGCAAATGGTCAGATTTCTGAAGGAATTTATGTTGACACTCTGGAAAATGACAGCACAAAAAGAATACATCAAATTAAAATACATGGTGATTATTTTATCTATACCGCTTACGAAAATGATCCCGCTAATTTTATAAAAACATTAGGTGGTTTTGTCACAGTAGAAAAGACTGATACCAAGACTCTAATGGTCGTTTTACTAGAATTTAACTCCAATTACGAACAAGATTCTATTAGGCAGCTAAGTATACCGGTAAAAATGATTGGAGAAAAACTACACTTGAACTGGCATGAAGAATTGACTTTAGACCCTATTGCAACTAAAACTCAAGATTTAGACGGCGAATGGCTTTTTGCCACTAGAGGCCCAGATACAGGACAAGAAAGACGTGACGAAAAAAGCTCAAGAAAAACACTAAAATTTTTAAAAGATGGCACGTTTCAATGGATAGCTTACGATACAGAATCTTTTCAATTTTCTGGTACTGGCGGAGGTAGTTATAGCTCTAAGGATAATGTATATACCGAACATATAGAATTTTTCTCTAAAGACAATTCAAGGGTAGGAGCAACGCTCAATTTCAACTATAAACTTAATGGGAATGACTGGCAACATACAGGCAACAATAGTAAAGGAGAGCCTATGTACGAGATATGGGCAAAACGTGAGTAACTTGTCAATGTAAATTAAAAGAATTTGCGCAGCACTATATGGGTAATCTTTTGCCTTTATAAAAAAAGAAACACAACCCTTTTAAGTTTGCTTTGCTTTTAAATTGTTACATAAAATTAATATAATGCTTACCGGAATAAGCAAGCTACCTAAGGTTAGGGTCAAAAAATAACCGTCATTTATTTGAAGGCTAAATAAACCCGCTAAACCTTTATAAAAAATCAGAATTTCGGTTACTATAAATCCTGTAATGTACACTATATAACCCGATCTTGGTATACGTAACAGCTTATAAAAATCCATGAGTAAGAATAAGCTTAGGGTAACAACGCCCAAAAATGTCCAATGGAGATAACCTATGGTAAAATCTACATAGGTTTCGGCCAAATTTGCAAAGTACGGAATTGATGTTATTAACTGAAACATCATTTTGACAAGTAACAATACCAAAACAGTCATCAATAATTTAAATTGAAAATTCGAAAACAATTGCTTTAATACACCCTTTTTGGTGGTAATATACTTAGCTAAGCCTAATATTGCTATAATTTGGACAACACTTCCTAATCCTCCCAAAATATTAAATAAAATAGAAGGTTTGGTCCATAAGGCAGATAAAGAAAATGTCAAGATGACTCCTAAATTAAAGCAATAGAAAAAGCGTTTGAATACATTTTTTGGTAATTGAATATTATTTTGCTCAAGCAGGTAAAGAAATAAACCAATCAAGGCTAAAACCATCCACCCATTATATTGAAAATGCAAATAAAAATATATGGCCATTCTGTACCAAATAGATTCAGTACCAAGTGTGCTCATTATTGCTCCTAAGGCCCACGGCCCTATACTAGATAGCACCATGTAACCTAAAGCCACCTTTACACATTTAAACGAATTCGAGTCTTTTAATTCTTTCTTACTATGTTTTAAAAAAAACCAAGTAAAACTATAGGAAGCAAATAGAAATAAAGTTGAAAAAACAATAGAAAGAACCTTATACCCCATAAATGGAAAGGTCACCAACATACCAACTATAGTAATTTGAGTAAACCAAAAAATGTAGCGGTACTTAGAATAATAGGTGGTTTGATCTATATATGTTTTATAAATAATAGTAGTCAGGGCTACATATACCCAACCCAATAACGCTATGTGCGAATGGCCATGTACTACAAAGCGATAATTTATTGGAATTTCAATAGTATAAAATGTTCTTAAAACAACACCAAATAAAGCTGCTAATAAAAAATAGATCAATGCTACTCTACTGTGCTTTTTTAATGATGGCATTCTAAGTGATTAAGTGCTTTAAAAATCTTTCCTTTTCGCTTTGAAAGTTAACCTCCAAATAGGGATTATTGTCCAAAGCACTAACATAAAGATAGAAATAAAAAGACCCTTATCGGTTCCGAAAAATTGTTTGAAAACCGCACCTGTATATCCTAAAAGAGCAGAAATATCTAACTTTAAAAGAATGAGTGTTCTTGATAAATCTATAGGGTTGAACATTGTTGCTGTCAATGAAAACGTATCTAAAGGATATTCTTTAAAAATGATAAGTGACATTAGAAAAAGGCCATCATATATTACTGCCATAAATAACCACAACAATACCGCATAACCAAATCCTTTTATTTTGTTTTCGTTAGAAAGTGCAATGTTAAATGATAGTGCTGTAAATATTAAAGTTAAAAATGCACCTGTAACCAAAAGCAATGAAAAGTCGAAAATGGCATCACTTTTAAATAGTCCGTAAAGCACAAAAGGTATCCCAAGTCCTAAGACTAAACTCAATGTCAGCGAACCTGCTACTCCTAAATATTGTCCTAGAAAAATTGAGGAACGTTTAATTGGCTGAGCCAGTAATAGCTCAATAAATTCTTTGGAATTATAATAATACATAACTCCAAAAATGGTTCCAATCAATGGCACTAGAACTATGATAACATTCATGAGTGTAATCACCGCTTTTGAAACATCGTTGTTTAAAAAGAGGAGTACGAAGCCTAAAAGCAAATAGAAAAGAAAATATACGTAGCTCCATCGGCTACGAATTAAGTCGTAAAAACTATATTTTAATATTTTAAGCATTGGCTGGTGTAGTTGATATGGCCGCAATGGCATGTTCTAAATCGTTTTGATCGGTCTTTTTCTTCAATTGTTCAATACTACCCTTAAAATAAATTTTGCCTTCTAATAGGTAAACTATTTCATCTGCCATTTCAGCCACAAACTGCATTATATGTGAGGTAATAAGAATGGTTTTCCCATTCGCTTTTTCTTTTTTTATCAATTCCTTTAATCGAATTAAAGAAGCAGGATCCAACCCTGTAGTAGGTTCATCTAAAATAAGTAAAGGGCAATCGAACATAAAGGCCAGAACAATATTTACTTTTTGTCTGGTACCACCTGATAGGGTAGACAATTTTTTATCTAGAAAAGAATCTAGCTTAAAAAGCTCAATTAAAGTTTGCTCATCACTAGGCCTTTGTCGAATGTCTTTGATCATTCGAATCAGTTCTTTTACTTTTAAGTTACCCGGAAAGTTGGCAATTTGAGGTAAGTAATCTATATCTTGCCGATATTTCCAGTTCTTCTTAATCGCTATTCCATATACACTGATATCCCCTTTATTTGGCACCACCATACCCAAGATACTTTTAATCAATGTAGTTTTTCCTGAACCATTAGGACCTAGTACTGCAAAAATGCCACCTTTTTCAATAGTGAGATTCAGTCCAGAAAGAACTTCGTTCTTTCCAAATTTTTTATATAGATTTTCGACTTGAATCATAGTGTTTTCATCATTAAAGGATTTTCATCTAAAAGGTTGTCGGGCGTGAATACTGGAGATACTTTTTCTGAAAAATCAATAATATCCATAAAGAGGCTTCGCAATAAAACAATGGTCTCGGGAGTCTTATTAACGATATAAGAAAAGAGTTTTACCGGTCTATAGGGAATATCACCTATACCGTTCTTATCCAAATCATAACCAGTATATTCGCTCCAATAATTTTGGTCGAATACATTATCGTTCAACTTACTATTATAGGATAAATCAAATGAATTATATAGAAAATTGTTTTTGGTAAACGTGTTTTCGTAACACGCACCAAGCACTTTAATTGCCCATCCGTTTTTTACGAAATTATTGTTCGCATATCTAATTCGATTAGAGCCTTCAATATTAATACCGATGGTGTTTTCTTCAAAGGTATTACCAGATATTTCAGCATCATTAATCTCTTTTAAAAGCATTCCAAAAGCAGCTGTACCCCAATTTTTGCGAAAAGTATTGCCAATCATTTTAATCCGCTTCGAGAACATGACCGCAACACCTGCCCCATTATTCTCAAACGTATTATTTGTATAGATGTCATCGTTAGAAAACATAAAATGGAGTCCGTAACGCAAATTATCTGAACTCAAATTGTCCTTTATAACTATGTTATCAGAAAACTCTAAATAAATGCCATCACGCACATGCTGTACAATATTTTTTTCGACTTCAACATTCTTACAATACCAAAGCTGTATTCCATTACCAGAGTTATACTCGTCTACTGCATCACCTATTATTTTATTATGATATACTTTACCATTATTTGATTTTTCTAGATAGATACCAAAAAACAATTTCTCCAAAACCACATTTTTAATCATGAAATGTTCACTTTTCACTACCCTAATTGCGGCATAATCTGTAGTATAACTAGTTCCAACATTAATGATGAAAAGTCCATCTATAGTTACATTATCAGATACGATTCGAATTATCTCACCTTGGTCTTCCCCATCAACTATTGGGTAATTTAAACCAATAAGCGTTAAAGGTTTGTCTATGAGTATATTAAACTCTTTATACGTCCCTTTTTTAATCAATAATGTATCGAAATCAGATGCCATGCTTACCCCTTCAGTAATAGATTGTATAGTACAATCTGAACAAATTGGTAGTGTTCTAGCCCAACCTACTGAGGTAATAAAAAATGAAATGAAAAATATAAGGAAATACCTCATTATTTAATGATCAAAAATTTAGAATTAAAAGCTACCATAATATCTACTTGTTTAAAAGTATTGAAACTTTACCGAGATTTTTAGTATATCTTCTGTATTGTTATTCAAATTTTGCTTTTAGTTCTGCCCAGGTATAAAGCTCGCCGTCATTGACTAATTGTGCTTTCTGAGCAGCTTCTTTTGATGCAAACGCAGTCAAATATTCGCCCATAGGGCTTGGTATATTCTTACTAATCAAATAAGTAGCTTGAGTAGCGTCAATTGTCTTTCCAGGAGCATTGTAATCATTTACCAAATAAACAGCTACTGTTTTAGGGTCAATCTCCTTTAAATAGTTCAACATACATTCAGAGGCATCAAAAACATAACTTCTACCCTTTTGTGTCATAAACTGCGCTGCATGCTGCTTATCAACAATGGTCATGCTACAAAAATGACAACCGTCTGAACCATACGCTATTTCTTTCGGAGTACTGTTACAACTTGTTAACATCAAACAAAAGGCACTTATTAGAATGAAATAATTTTTCATGATATTGCTAATTATATTATGTGCTAACTCTTAGTTTAGGCAGTATTTTTCTTGCCTACAAAAAAAGCGACCACAGTAAGCATCATCCCTACAAACATCATCCATGCGCCAGTTTTTGGCAATGAGGTAACTTGAAAATTTAACATATTGGCATGACCAAATAAAGGCGGTTTATACGTCATTGGCGTACCATCAGGATTTGCCATTTTCATAATAGCATGAGGATCTAAATTAGTACCATAATCTATCATCCAAGCATTAAAATCATACATTCCTAAAACACCCAACACAGACATTAGAAGAAACCATCCTAAAAACCATTTATAGCTTACTTTTCCAATAAAGCCTAGGAAACCAATTAATACTCCTAAAAACACCATCGCACCAATTACTTTTGGAAAAGCACTAAACTCCCACATATCTTCTGGCTTTGGTATGGTCTTCATACCGATATAATGATTAAGGCCGTCTATATTGACTATATCGAATTCATTAAAACCTTTAATACCATCTATAAAAATATTCATTCCTAACGGGTCCGGATATTGTGGAGCACCTAACATAATATTCCACAACGGAAAAAAAAACAATCCTAATAGAAATAAAGGACCTACCATCATTATTATACTAGCTTTTTTCATTGTTTCACACTTTAAAATTCAACATTAATTTTGTTGTGGAAGGTTGTTTTTAGTTGTAAAAAAAGCGGGCAGATTAAATAACGTACCCGCTTTTCGTTTGAAAAATATTCTTAAAGAAGTTCGACTAATCCTCGCCCAAAGACCATGATAATTTTACGTCAGAATCTGCTGGAGATACCCTAACATAACCTTGCATTTCTTGGTGCAAAGCAGAACAGAAATCTGTACAATAAAATGGCCAAACACCTGGTTTCTTAGGTTCCCAAACCGAACTTTTTGTTTGGCCTGGCATAATTAACAACTCTGAAGTTTGTTGACCGATCATGGCAAAACCATGTGGTACATCAAAATCTTGCTCATGGTTTGTAATGTGGAAATATACCTTGTCACCAACCTTAACACCTTCAATATTATCAGGGGTAAAGTGACTACGAATCATAGACATATAAATATGAACTTCATTACCATCACGAACCACTTTTGTGCCATCAGGCGTTGTTACTGCGTATGGGTGCTTATTCTCATCTAACCTATAGATTTTTTTAGATTTAGGTGCTATAAGCTCTGCAGGAATACCCGCAGCATAATGAGGCTCACCGTGCGTTGGAAAATCATATATCAATTCCATCTTATCACCCGTAATATCGTACAATTGAGCAGAGTGTTCCATTTCTGGACCTGTAGGCAGGTATCGATCTTTAGTAATCTTGTTCATCGCCACTACATATTTACCAAAAGGTTTTCTTGAGTTTCCACCTGGGATCATTAAGTGACCTACAGAATAGAAAGTAGGCTTACGGTCTATAACTTCCCATGTTCCTAATTTCCATTTTACTACTTCAGAAGAAATAAAGAATGTAGTATAAGCATTTCCTTTACCATCAAACTCAGTATGTAAAGGACCTAATCCGCCACTTTTCACAACTCCGGCCAAAACATCGTCAAACTTCAAGATAGGAATACCATAAGCTTCACCATCAAACTTTTTACCTTCAATAGCGGCTATCATCTTATCAAATGAATGCACTGTTAAATCTGCAGATAATTTACCGTTACCAATAATGTATTCACCTGATGGGTCAACATCACAACCATGAGGAGACTTTGGTGTTGGTAAGAAATAAACCGCACCCGGCACCTTTAATGGATCAACGGTCAATACTTCTTTCTTCATAGTAGAAGTAGCTGTATGTGTAGATTCATCGTAAACATTATGTGCGTAATTCGCAGGCATTTTTGTACCACCACCATTATTTACATATTCTTCTATTTTTTTCCAGTTTACGGCAGCAATAAAATCTTTATCATTTTGAGAGGCATTTACTTCTAACAGTGAATTAGCTTCCTCAGTATTATAGGTGGTAAAGAAGAACCAACCATGCGATTTACCACGACCAGGGTGAGAAAGGTCATAGTTGAAACCCGGCATCATCAATTGGAATTTGATATCCATATGACCATGTTCAGGATCTACACTAATAAATGAAAGTGCACCTTTAAAGTTACTTTTATATTCATTTATTGGCATATCACGTTGTGGCACCGGAACCGAAAATCGAGTTCCTGCTACAACATACTCGGTATTCTCGGTAATAAAAGAAGAACTATGATTACCTGCACTATTAGGTATTTCAATGATTTCTTCGGTCTCGAAAGTCTCTAAACCAATACGTGCAATTCTTGGAGTATTGTTCCCATTGATAAAAATCCATCTACCATCTAATTCCCCATTTGTCTGTGAAATATCTGGGTGGTGTGAATCATCCCATGGTATAAAACCAAAAGAAGTTTCTAACATTGGTTTTGTTTCTTCTGAATAACCATATCCTGAAGTAGGAAATTGTGAAAACACGGGTATTTCTTTAAACATACGACCAGATGGCAAACCATATACGGTAAGATTACCACTATAGCCACCAGACATAAATGCATAAAATTCATCTTGCTCACCAGGTGCTACATACACTTTCTCAGCATTACTTGAATTAAGTGCCCCACTTGATGAATTCCCGTTTTGATTACCGCAACTAGATAGCATCAAAGCTGACCCTAGCAACGCAAATAATTGATATGTATATTTTTTCATTGTGTATTTATTTTATCTGTATTGAAGTTGTTATAATTAATTAGAAGAAGGCAAAATAACTTTATCTACTACGTGCACAATACCATTACCAGCAGGTATGCTAGCAATAATTTTAGCACCGCCAACAAATACATCGTCACCTTTGACTTCCACAATCGCATTTGTATCATCAGCCTGCCCTAACTTTTTGAACTTTTTTAGAAACTCTTTATCATAGTTTCCGGCAGTAACATGGTGTTTTAGAATTTTCGCTAAATCATCTTTGTTTTCAGGTTTCAATAAGTTTTCTAATGTACCTTCTGGCAGGGCATCAAAAGCAGCATTAGTAGGTGCAAATACCATTAAAGGCCCTGCGTTCACTAAAGCATTTTCCAAGCTTGCAGCTTGTACTGCAGCAACTAAGGTGGTGTGGTCTGGAGAGCCTATTGCAATTTGTAATACGTTTGGTGTTGAGCCATCATCTTCAATAAAAGCTTGGCCTTTTTTCTGAGTATCAGCCGCTTCATTTGTTGCAGCAGAAGAACTCATGTTGTCAGTCTTGGCTTCATTCTTACAGCTGTATATTAATGACAGCATTAAAAATGAACCGAATAATAATTTTAAGGTGGTTGATTTCATAATATGTTGATTATAAGGTTCTAAAATATTCTAATATTGATCGGGTTTCTTCTACGGTTAAATTTTGGTTAGACATAGCTGCACCATTAAACTCTATCAATAAATCTTTTGCACATCTATCTTGTTCTGTCATTAACTTAGGATCAAGAATCATATTCATAATCCATTCAGGACTTCTTCTTTCTAGAATACCTTGTGGCGATGGACCAATAAATCTTTTGTCTAACTTATGACAGGCCGTACAGTTAGTTTTGTAAAGTGCTCCGCCAGCAGCAGCCATTTCTTTATTAATTTCTGGATCCAGGGTGATATCCTTAATTTGACCAACTCCCTTATCATCAAGTGTAATTCGTTGTGATGCTGGAACTTGATTCGTCGCTGGAGCAGCTTCTGCAGGTTTCTCGGTAGACTTTGAACGATCTACACTAAAGCCTTCTTTCTTTTCTTCTTTTCCTCCACAGCTCATTAAGAGCAGGGAAAAAATAATTGCAAAACTTCTAATTGCTATTTTCATTATACCGTGGTTTATTAATTTAATTCACCAAAAGTAAGTGCATATATGTGGACAGAATATGATATTTATCATGTAAGTAAGAACAAAACCTTTTTATGTCTAGCTAACATAAAACCCAATAACCATGCTTTTTAGGAAGACCTATTTATGGTGTTGTGCATGTATTAATTAGGTAAGGTCTGCTAAAAGAGATTGCTGCAAGTATTGATGTACCCATTCTTTTACTTGTATAATTGCTTCAAAATTTATCGCGTAAAGGGGTAATATCTTTAACCAAAGGACCAAATGATGGTTTTCAAATTCATTTAATCAAATTAAATATCATTATGAAAACCATAATAAAAATATCAATCACATCCATATATTTGATTCTGTGTACAACGTTGTTGGGTCAAATTGGGGTAACTATTTCTAACAAAAACTATATAAACGGAACAGCCATTAACAATTGTGGCAATATAGAATTCGGTACTAATTCGACAGTATGAATACAGCTTAATACTAGACTAACTAAGGAATCTACCCAAACGGTAGGATATAGAATTTTATATATCTATAAGGTAGGTTCTTTAGGCGAGAGGGTAGAAAGAAGTAATGTGATTGTTCAACCTGTAAGTTTCAACACTAATTATATCAGAAAAAAATAGTTGTCAAATTTAATTCGGATATTTTTATCCGAATTAAAAAAAACAAGTATCTTTGTATCAAATTTCAAAGCAATATAGATGTTTTCAAAAGCATGTGAATACGGTATTAGGGCTTCTACGTACATCGCCCTGCAATCACTTGAGGGCAAGCGTGTGAGCTTAAAGGAAATTGCCGCAGAAATTGATTCCCCTGCAGCCTTTACTGCAAAAATTCTACAGCAATTATCAAAACATCAAATTGTACATTCTGTAAAAGGTGCCAGCGGAGGTTTTGAAATTGAGCGGAGCCACATCGATGGCATAAAACTAAGTGAAATCGTTCATGCTATCGACGGCGATAAGGTGTATACGGGTTGTGGCCTGGGTCTCAAAAAATGCAACGCGGTCCAACCTTGCCCCGTTCATGACAAGTTTGTTAAAATACGCGACGATCTAAAACATATGCTGGAAGGCACCAGTCTATATGAAATGACAATCGGTCTAGAAGTAGGACTGACCTTTTTAAAACGATAAAAATTTTGTCTTTAATTCGGACAATTTTATCCTATTAAAGTGTGGATTAAAATATAATACAAAGAATACCTTCAACACGACTCGTCCCCGTGTTTTGGTCATATATAAAGAGAAGTAGCAAATACAAAACTATGGAAGTAAAAAATAAACCGGAATTAACCCATTTGACCCTAGGAGATACTTTTAAAGTTCTGCTTGTAAAAGGTTTAACAGGAATGAAAATGCCCCCGCATCACAGTACTCAAGAAGCGGTCATAGTGGTACAAAAAGGAGAGGCGCTTTTGCAATTGCCAGATGGCGAACATCTCTTGAAAGTAAGGGGGTTGCTTTATTGTTCCCGCAAAAAAGGAACATAATCTAATTATTAAAAAAGACTAAAAGGTGTTCGCGATAATGGCCGTAGGATCTGAAATTAATTTTATATAAAAAGCATCATGGAAGAAACATTAGCAAAAACAATCGGACAAATGGTCGCGGAAGATTACCGAACCGCACAGGTGTTCAAGAACCATAAAATAGATTTTTGTTGTAAGGGCAACCGTAGCCTTCAAGAAGTGGCCGAAAAGCATAATCTTGAAGTTAATGTGTTGTTAGGGGAGATAGACGAAGTACAGCGACAAACAAATAGCGACAACAAGGCTTTTAAAACATGGCCTTTGGATCTGCTCGCAGACTATATAGAGAAAAAACACCACCGCTATGTAGAAGAAAGAATTCCCGTTTTGAAACAATATCTTAAAAAACTTTGCAAAGTGCACGGTGAGTTCCACCCAGAGTTGTTCAAAATTGATGAGCATTTCAATGCATCGACGGGAGAACTGACTATGCACATGAAAAAAGAAGAACTTCTGCTCTTCCCTTGGATAAGTAAAATGGTAAGGGCCGAAAAACTGAAAGAGCAACTCGATAGGCCACATTTTGGTTCGGTCAAAAACCCGATAGCCATGATGATGCAGGAACACGAGAACGAGGGCGAACGATTTAGGCTGATTGCTGAACTTAGTGATGATTACAATCCTCCAGCGGATGCCTGCAGCACCTACCGAGTAACATTTTCATTGCTCAAGGAATTCGAAGAAGACCTGCATAAACATATTCATTTGGAAAATAATATTTTGTTTCCCAAAGCTGAGCTGTTAGAGCAAAAATTCATAGCGTAGCGGATTATGAAAATAGAGCCTATAAAACGAGACAAAGCATTACAGGGGATAAGTCGTGAACACCATCACGGCTTATTACTTTGTTGGAAGATCCGGTCGGGATTCGCAAAAAATATATCCAATGTGCGCATCAAAAAATATACGGACTGGTTTTATGAAACCCATTTGATTCCCCATTTCGAACTGGAGGAAAATCATATTTTCCCTATTCTAGGCGAGCAAAACGAAATGGTAAAAAAAGCATTGACCGAACATCGTAGATTGAAACATCTTTTTAACAATACCGATTAAATCGATAAATCTTTGAGTTTGATAGAGGAAGAACTTGAAAAGCACATTCGATTCGAGGAAAGGATACTGTTCAACGAAATACAGAAAATTTCCACTGAAGAACAATTAAAAACAATTTCAAAAATCCATAACGATGAAAAATTCAACGACAATACCGATGACCCGTTCTGGGAATAAAGAAAAAACAATAGGGCTATTGAAAATCTACGATAGCTTATTGGCTGAATTCAAGAGGGAACAAACTGGCTATGCCTCCATCGCCATTATACCTCAGAGTTGTATCGGGTCTGCAGCAGTCATGATGTTGTTGATGAACGATATGCCGACAATTACCAAAATGTTGTTACTCTTTTTGGTTACCATATTCTGCATGGCATACAACGGTGCGGTACTCGCCCAACTGAAAACAAAGACAACTTTTAATCTTTTGATTTTAAGTATTGTGTTCAGCTGTGCGGTAATCATTGCCAATTTGTTTTAAACCTTAATGGACTAACCGTCATAAAACCCAAATTCATGGCTATGGAGAATTACAATCTAACCTATATAAACGAGTTCAAGGAAAAATGTAAGGCAGTTTTTAAAGTCAACGAGTACCACAGCCTTATGGAATTGTTGTTCGATAAATATCTTGAGGAATGGGGCGATTGTAAGGGCAGAGCCTGGTGTGGCACCTGTCATATCGAGATTTTAGAAGGTAACATTACGGAAAGAATGGATGAAGACGAACGACAAACGCTTTCAAAAATCGATGGAAGTACTTCAAAGAGTCGGTTGGCTTGCCAGATTCCCATTTCCGCACAATTGGACGGAATCATTTTTAGAATAGCGCCGAATAATTAAAACATTGAAAATATAATGTGATTTTAAAAATAAAAGATAATATATTTTATTTAATTAGGAATCCTTACTATATTTATGCTGCACTATTGCAATAAACATAAAAGAAGTTAAGATGAAAAAATCTATTTTTTATCATGCGGGATGCCCCGTATGTGTAAGCGCAGAACACGACATCGTTAATTTGGTCGGTTCCGAAAATGTGGAAGTTGTGAATATCGGCGAGGACCGAACGCGAATTTCCGAGGCCGAGAAGGCTGGTGTGAAATCCGTTCCAGCTTTGGTAACACCGAACGGCAACGCACTACACATTAATTTCGGTGCTTCCATGATCGATGTAAAAGGTTAATTAAATAAAAAATTCAGTCTGAGATACCTATGTACAATGGCAAGACCTTCGAAGTATGCATTTCGATATTCTTGTGCCGAGCAATCTAAAAGATATATCGACTGTATTCAGTTTCTGATATGCGTTTTTGAAAACCAAATCCGTCGAAGCCCGTTCATTGACCACAAAAGAGTATCGATTCTGCATTATAGAGCATACATTTGAATAATTAGTAGAAGCAATAAATCAAAACGGCTACACTATTAACGAGATGGAAAACTGCAACCAAGCCCTGTATAAATTAATTAGGATTACTAACTTTGCCTGTCGAACAAATTCCGGCAGGCTTATTTATGATGGAGAAAAGCATTTTTAATCCGGAACAACAACAGCAAGGAGTTTCCAGCAAGATCGTCGCAGGTCTTGAGCGAATATCAGAAGTATTCAAGGTTTTGCTTTGGGAAAAGGCGAAAATAGTAGGCTTGAGCCCTATTCAGATCCAGTTACTGATCTTTATAGCCTTTCACAAATTGGAACTCTGTAACGTAAGTCATCTTGCTAAAGAGTTCAATATCACAAAACCGACAGTTAGTGATGCTGTAAAGATTTTGGACAAAAAAGGGATGCTCGTAAAGGACTTTTCGTCATCCGACGGGCGTAGTTACACCATCCAGTTATCCTCTTTGGGAAAAAAAACCGTAGCTGAAACTAACGACTTTGCCGACCCACTAAAAGTGCAAATCGATAGTTTTGAACAGACCGATCTCGATGCGGTATTCAAAACCTTGGGCGAACTTATTTACAAACTAAATCGTAACGGTATTCTAACAGTTCAACGTACTTGTTATGGGTGTATTTTTTATCAAAAAAACAAAGATTCGGATTACTGTAATTTACTTCAGAAGGAATTATTGAACCAAGATATTCGGTTGGACTGTCCAGAGTTTGAGGAAAAGATTTAAAGCTATTCAAATCTTTCAACAATGTCCAGATCTGATTTTTTCTAATGTTCGTTTTTATGTATATAAAGAGTTTATGAAAAATTTGGGAAAGCACTTCTGGGAATTTCGCCCTTACAAAACTTAAGAATGTTACATATGATTTTGGTAAAATACTTAGAGGAATTAAATAGTTGGTATGGCGATATACATGTGCATAAACACCGAGATAATATACGAATCATAAAACATATAAAAACAAGGTTAGGGCTAACCTTTGTACCAGAATACGAAAATGCAGGCAATGTATGTATGATCAACAGCCCAGAAGTACGCGATGACTACAAACAGACATTTATGCCGATAGATTTGCTCGATTATATTTATGCCGTACTGCATTCGCCCAGATACCTTGAAAAGCACAAAGATTTTTTGAAAATTGATTTTCAAAAAGTGCCTTATCCAGAGAATGCCGCTACCTTTTGGCAAATGGTACACTTAGGAGGACAACTAAGACATCTGCATTTGTTGAAAAGTCCGAAAGTGACGAAGTATATCACAAGCTACCCAATAGATGGCAACAATGAGATCACGACCAAAATCGTAAAAAAGGATTGGCAGACCATCTCTCTACCTTCGAATGGGTTGGAAAAGTTCGGTAGGATTTGGATTAACGACACCCAATTCTTTGACAATATACCGTTAACAACTTGGGAACACTATATCGGCGAAAACCAGCCAGCGCAACAATGGCTCAAGGTCCGTAAAGGCTGTACGCTAGATTTTGAGGATATACTGCAATACCAAAAAATCATCGTCGCCCTGACCGAAACTCTTCGGCTAATGCAAGTAATCGATACAATTAAAATCGGATAGCGAAAAAGTAAAGTAGATTGTGAACATTTTAAGCGAAACCCATGCTATTTGCACAAATACAAATCTCTTGGCCAATACTTCAAAATAAGCATCAAAAAGCTTGTAATTCTGCAATGCAGCTACTCACTTTAAAAAAATAAGTGATTCGCTAAGCACAAAGCCCGACAAACAAAGAAAATAATGCTTTTTCGAAAGTCGAAAAACCTATAAATCGTTTGTTTAACAGATTAAAAATAAACCATTACAAAGCACGAAAACATTTAGGGAAAATTTTGACGATTTGTGAACTCTAATAGATGGTTTTAAATGATGTCATTTGATACCATAAAACATTAAATAACTGTAAATCATTTAATTATGAATAGTTCTGAACTACTTTAAACACTAAAAAGTGACCTCGGCAAGAATCGAACTTGCATCTAAAGTTTAGGAAACTTCTATTCTATCCATTGAACTACGAGGCCAATATTTTAAATTGAGCGTAAAAATAGACTTAATTTGAATATCACAAATATGAATTATACCTCATTTATCTATTCTTCATAAACCTCAACGATCATCTCCACTTCAACTGCCATATTCCCTGGCAAAGACCCCATACCTACTGCTGCACGTGCATGTTTTCCATTTTCACCAAAAACCGCTACCATTAAATCAGAATACCCATTTATTACTTTAGAATGATCTGTAAAATCGGGTGTTGCGTTGACCATACCGTGAACTTTAACTATCCTTTTAATCCTATTTAAATTACCCAATTCCATCATTAAAACTGACAGTTGATTGATACCCACTTCACGAGCTGCAGCATAACCCTCATCTATGCTTAAATCTTGCCCCAGTTTGCCAACTATATTTTCATCATTGGCTTGTTTAGGTCCTTTCCCAGCTAAAAACAACAGATTACCACTTCTTACTGCATGCACGTAGTTTGCAACTGGCGTACCTTGATCTCTCAACGTAATACCCAAACTATCTAAATTTGCTTGAGGATTATAATGAGCATCTACGGTATCGGCAGAAGTTTGTATTTCTCGATTTAGACCCTTTTGAACATCAGCACAACTAAAAAACAAAATAATAAATAGTATACAAACGTAATTTTTCATAAATATTCGATTAAACATAATTATTAAGGATACAAGTTAGTTAATAGTTCATAATCAAAGAGATAAAGTATATTCTCGACAAACTTATCATTACATAAAATCTATAAAAACTTTCACAAATAGTATATTTTGTGCTTTACGTCGCTCTTTCCATATCATTTTAATAAAAAAGCACTGTTATTATTTCATTTTTATTAGTTTAGCAAATTAACCAAACAACTAAATCAACATAAATATGGAAAGTTCTAATACGACTTCTAACGTTAATGCTAATAGACTGTTTTATGCCAGTTGTTTCGCATTAATTACAACAGCCTTCTCTTTTGCAATTGCAGCGGGGATTTTGGATCAATTAAAAACAGAACTAGAATTAACCGCAAGTCAAGCAGGTCTAATTACTTCAATGTGGTTTGCAGGATTCCCTATTGCAATGGTAATAGGCGGACTAATTTACCATAAAGTAGGTGGAAAGATTATAATGCAATTTGCATTTTTAGCACATACTATCGGTATTTTACTATTAATTTTTTCTGGGAGTTACGTTGGCTTATTAGTAGCTAACCTACTTATCGGATTAGGAAATGGTTGTACCGAAGCAGCATGTAACCCGATGATTGCCGATGCGTATAAAGGAAACAGAATGAGTACAATGCTAAACCGTTTTCATATGTGGTTTCCTGGTGGTATTGCAGTAGGTAGTTTACTATCTGGCTTTATGACAAATTATGGCATTATTGGACAAAGTCAAGTTTGGTTACTTTTGATTCCTGCAGTTATTTACGCCTATTTGTTTTATGGACAAACTTGGCCTAAGGCAAAAATTGAAGAGGCTGCAACAATAAGTGGAAATTTAAAAGGAATGTTTACCCCATTATTTGCATTCATCGCAATATGCATGGCACTTACCGCTATTTCAGAATTTGGACCTAACCAGTGGGTTGGACTTATATTATCTAAAAGTGGGGCAGAACCAACTTTAATTTTAGCATTAACAGCCGGCTTAATGGCAGTAGCGAGATTTTTTGGTGGTGATATGGTAAAGAGATTTGACCAAACAGGTGTACTATTAGGCTCTGCAATTTTAGCAACTATCGGCATCTATCTATTTAGCACACAAACCGGTGCCATGGCATATGTAGCTGCTGTTATATTCGCGTTAGGAATCGCATATTTCTGGCCAAACATGATTGGCTTAGCGGCAACAAAAACACCTAAAACTGGTGCTTTAGGAATGTCTATCGTTGGTGCTATTGGTATGTTCTCAACGTCAATTTTTCAACCAATTATTGGAGGTTGGATTGATTCTGACAGAGCAGCTGCTTCAGCACAAGGTTTTACTGGTGATGAACTAGAATTAGTATCTGGGCAAGAAACTTTAGGAACCATGGTCATATTCCCGGCAATTTTAATCGTTCTTTTCACCATTCTTTATTTTTGGATGAAGAATAGAAAGCCAGAAGCTGCTTTAGCTTAAATTCTATATATTATAAAAGGACCCAAATTGGGTCCTTTTTTGTTTCTCGTTAAATAAAATATTATTCCAAAAGCAATTCTAATATCTGTATGGCCGCATCACTAATTTTAGTTCCCGGTCCGAATACTGCAGTAGCACCAGCCTCTTTCAAAAATTCATAATCTTGTTTAGGCACTACTCCCCCAACAATAACCATGATATCATCTCGGCCATAACTTTTCAATTCTTTAACCACTTCTGGAACTAAGGTTTTATGTCCCCCAGCAAGTGATGATATTCCTAAAATATGAACATCATTTTCAACAGCCTGTTTAGCAGTTTCTTTTGGCGTTTGAAAAAGAGGTCCAATATCTACATCAAAACCTAAATCAGCATACCCTGTTGCAACAACCTTTGCCCCGCGATCATGACCATCTTGACCCATTTTTGCAACCATTATACGAGGTCTTCTACCATCTTGCTCGGCAAAACGATCTGCTAACTCTTGCGCCTTTTTAAAACTTCCGTCTTCTTTAATCTCCCTTGAATACACACCAGTAAATGAATTAATGATAGCTTTATGTCTGCCATAGGCTTTTTCTAAAGCGCTACTTATCTCCCCTAAAGTTGCTCTTTCTCGAGCTGCAGCTACTGCTAAAGCTAATAAATTTTCTTCCGAAACGCTACCGTTCAACTTATTTGTTGCTGCCTTTGAAATGGAGTTTAAGCATTCCTCTACCTTCGTTATATTTCGTTTCTTTTTTATCTCTTCTAAACGTTGTAATTGCTGCCTGCGTACTTCTTTATTATCAACCTCCAATATTTGAAGTTCATCTTCCTCAGACAATTGATATTTATTAACCCCAACAATTACATCTTGAAGACTGTCTATTCGAGCCTGTTTCCTAGCTGCAGCCTCTTCTATTCTAGTTTTTGGAATTCCTGTTTCGATAGCCTTGGTCATCCCCCCTAGATTTTCTACTTCTTCCATTAACTCCCACGCTTTATGCGCTAAATCATGTGTTAATTTCTCTACATAATAACTGCCTGCCCATGGATCTACAGTCCTGGTCATATTGGTTTCATACTGTAAGAATAACTGAGTTTCTCTTGCGATACGCGCAGAGAAATCTGTAGGTAGTGCTATCGCTTCATCTAAAGCATTCGTATGTAAGCTTTGTGTTCCTCCAAAAACAGCCGCAGCAGCTTCTATTGTAGTTCGTGCTACATTATTGAATGGATCTTGTTCGGTAAGACTCCATCCACTAGTTTGGGAATGTGTTCTAAGCATTAGTGATTTTTCACTCTTGGGGTCGAATTTCTTAACCACTTTGGCCCATAACAATCTCGCAGCTCGCATTTTGGCAATTTCCATAAAATGATTCATCCCAATACCCCAGAAAAATGAAAGTCGAGGAGCAAAATCATCAATTTTCAAACCTGCTTCAATACCTGTTCTAATATATTCCAATCCATCAGACAAGGTATATGCCAGCTCTAAATGTGCTGGTGCACCAGCTTCATGCATATGATAACCAGAAATGCTAATACTGTTATATTTCGGCATATACATACTCGTATACTTAAATATATCTGCAACCAATTGCATAGATGGTTTAGGTGGATAGATGTACGTGTTACGAACCATAAACTCTTTAAGAATATCATTCTGTATCGTACCCGACAATTGTTCTAATGACACACCCTGTTCTTCAGCGGCAACAATATAAAAAGCCATGATAGGCAAAACAGCCCCGTTCATGGTCATAGAAACCGACATTTCATTAAGTGGAATACCCTCGAATAGAATTTTCATATCCTCGACGGTATCAATTGCCACACCTGCCTTACCAACATCGCCAACAACACGTTCATGGTCACTGTCATAACCTCTATGCGTGGGTAAATCGAAGGCAACTGACAAGCCTTTTTGACCAGCTTTTAAGTTTTTCCTGTAAAATGCATTACTCTCGGTAGCCGTTGAAAAACCCGCATATTGACGTATAGTCCAAGGGCGTTGCACATACATTGTAGCATAGGGTCCGCGAAGAAAAGGAGGTATACCAGCTGCAAAGTTAAGGTGCTCTATTTGAGCTACATCATCTGCAAAATATCTTTTCTTTATAGCAATAGTTTCAGCTGTTTCATAAACCGTATTCGCTGAAGTTGATTCACTAGTTTTAGCGGTATGATTATCTGAGTTCTTTAAACTAATTTGTTGTAGGTCCTTTCTACTCATGTGATAAACGGTTTTGCTCAATTTCTTCTGCTAATCGCTTTTCAATTACAGGTGTTATCAATGTTTTTCTCGGATTCTTCTTAAGAAATGGATAAATCTCCAACTCCCCACCCATGCTATCAATATCATTTTGATATGCATTTGTCCCTACCAATACAGTCTCTTTATTATTAAACTTTTCTTGTTGTTTTTTTGCACTATCAGCTATTCTATTCTGTATGGAATGATTTTTCAATTGTTTAAGAAAACCACCTTCTTTTTCAATAGACTTAAAAAGAATCAAAGCTTTTTCTGCTAATTGATTGGTTAAGGTTTCTAGATAGTAACTGCCCTCTGTAGGATTTTCGACCTTATCAAAATAGCTTTCCTCTTTCATTACCACTAATTGATTTAGTGCAATGCGATTTGCGAAAACATTATCTTTTTTATAAATGGAATCATAAGGTAAATTGTAAACCGTATCAGAACCTCCAAGAACTGCAGACATGCATTCAGTTGTCGTTCTTAGCATATTAACATTATAGTCAAATATGGTTTTATTACGTTTCGATGGTATTGTGGAGATGTGACAGCGCGGAGAAATCTCATATGCCTCAATAAGAACTTTCCAAAGTTTTCGTATCGCCTTCAACTTTGCTATCTCAAAAAAATAATTTCCCCCAACGGCAACTTTGAATTCTATACTCTTTAGCTTTTGCAGGTTTCCATTCTCATGCAATACGTTTAAATACTCATTGGCATGTGCTAGTGCGTAGGCCAATTGTTGAGAAATATCTGCCCCGGCATTATCGTAAAGCGTAAGATCCACGCTTATTAAATTATCAACATTCAAATCTATTAATTCGTTAAAAACCGCGAAATCTGAAGTTAGAGAATCGTACCAATTACCCGACCTAGCTAAATGGCCAATAGGATCAATTTGAAAATAAACCTTACTAGAGTTTGAAACTCTTTTAACAATGTTCTTAATATAATCTTTGGACAAAAATTGCATGTCAAAAGAAATATCGATTGTATTTAAATCAATATTGTTCAAAAGCTTTACAATTTCAACCGTTTCGGAAGCAATTACAAAGTGTAAAACCTCAGCACCTTTCTTTATTAACCTATGAGCTTTTTCATTGGCCATAATTGCATTACCTGCGTAAATGGATTGACCTATTTTCCAAGGAGTAGTTGGTAACAATTCTACTTTGATATTCTCTAAATCGTCAGCGTGATAAAAAGGTTTTACTTTAATTCCCTCTGGAGAATCCCAAACTACTTCTTCATTGTAATCCTTACCTTTTAAATCGTATTGAATTTTTTGTTTCCACTCTTTTGCAGAAACCTCCCTAAAGTTTTCGAATAAGGTTTTACCCTTCATATAAGACGGAGTTAAATTAACAAGCAAGTTATAATAATACGTATTTGAAAATCTCAAATAGCGCTTATCAAAGATACGATAAGTAAATTGTGTTCAACAAAAATGACTACTCTACCACCTCGACGGAATTCAAATTCTGAATATCCGTAGTCTCAATTCTAGAAAGTTCCTTCAATTGCCCTTTTTCGAACATAGCAGGCAATTCTTTTAAAGGGGTGCCAACTGGCGCTTCCCAATTAATATAATCTTGAAAACGTATACCATCAATCGTTTTTGGGTTATAAGCACTCCTAAATCGTACTCCGCCTCCATTGACACTATAACTGTATGCTAAATAATTTATGTAATGCGATTTTTTATTTATCCAATACATAAAAACATCATCAAAATCTTTACCTCCACCTACTTTACCAAAAGTGACCTTAACTACATCGTAATCTTCCCCTTTAATAATCGTTTCGCCTAAACCTGCCTTTTGTACGGCTTTATCATTTAATTTATGCGGTAATGTAGCAAAATAAATAACTGAGTTTAAAGCTTCACTATATTTAGCAATATCCTTTTTTGATAATTCTACCAGCTCATTATTAATAGTTCTAGCAAGCTTTCCATCTTGCAAAAGATCTTCGATGTGATTACCCAAACTATCCTTTGAATTTACCTTATACGTATATCTGTTTTTATTTTCAAAAGAGTATAGCTTATCTCGAAAGACAAATTGATAATGCGCAGAATCATAGAGCATTCCACCATGGGCTTTAATTGCCTCATTTACAATAATTTGGGTATTCTCATTACTTAGTTCCTGGGCAGATTTTTCTATTTGTGATGCATTTTTATCACTTTTTTGAAAGTCTTTACACCCTACTACTATTAACAAAATAACAGTTGCTATTATAAAATGTCGATTCATATTTTGAAAATAAAAATTAAAGTTGAAATAATTGAAATCGGCTTCTTAAATTTTACCAATGGAATTTTATTTGTCGAACAGTTATTCTAATCCTAACCTATCAAAGGTATTGTTTAATAGTATTGAGTACCAAAGATCTAATAAAAATGAACAAAACAAACTTAAGAAGCGAAAAGGGCCAAAAAAAACCGAATAATTATCAATTCAATTATTGACAACTATTCAGTTTTAAACATCTTTACTTCAACCATTAAAAAAGCAAGACGAGAATTTTATTTGCTTATTGATTTACTATAAAAGCATGAATGACGCCTGGCAACCAAGCAAGTAATGTCAGTAAAATACTTATTAAAAGGGTTGTACCAACACCATGTTTCATAAAAACAGCTAATGGTGGTAATAGAATATTTAGAATTATTGTGAGTAGTGACATAACATTTATTTTTTATTCATTACCAAGATACATGAGATATATCTAAACACTTAACTCGAAACAACCCATTACTAATTCAAAAAAAAGTGATTTCTTTAGATGCCACTTCAAGATTATATTATCATGCCCCTATTAAAATCATAACTAAAAAAAAAGCCCTTTCATTTTGATAGGGCTTTTAATGCTAATTCAGAATAAACCTTTATTTTACTTAGTTCCTGTAATAGTTACGTTAGCACTAATCTGTAAAGATGACGTAACACTTAATGCTCCAAGATTTAAACCAGTTGTAGATTCTGCTTCCAATAAACTTGAAAAGGTGAAACTATCTCCATCTTGAGCATATGATGCAAAGATTAATTCATAGTCCCCTTCCTCTAAAAAGTTTAAATTAAACCCGTTGTTCAAACCACTTACTTCTGAACTTGTAACTGCATTGGCAAATGTAATATTACTTTCACCTTGCCCAGTATTTTCAGTTTCCGCATTGAATTTTCCTTTCTCATAGGCATATACCACGATTTTATCAGAGGTATTTTCAGGGTCGCTTGCAGTTCCAGAAATCGTTCCCGTCATTTCTCCATTAATTGCACGAATACCTGCCGATAATTCTGAGTTAGAAACAAACTCGAAGTTACTGGATACAGTTCCTTGCTCTTCTTTGATTGTTTTTCTTAAGTCAAAATCAATTATGATTTCATTCGTATTACTAGCAATAACCTCAAACGAATCAGTAACATTGATTTTGCTGGCAGAAGCCTCTAATTGGTCTTTTTCGCCATTTGCCATTTCTACATAACAACCCGGTGCATTACCATCGGCATCAGTAGCATAATCTAATTCTAATTCAATATTAGAGTAGGATCCTGCTTCTAATTCTAGATTTCCTAAAGTCTTGGTATTCCCATTAACCAAAGCAGCCAAATCAAAAGTTGTCTTATTAAACCCTTCTAGTGATTTACCATCTACTTTTACACTAGAAACTGTTACAAAAACTGCTTCTACATTTGCGTTATCTATTGGAGCATCAGTAATTTTGAACGTAGTATCATACGATTCTGTTTCCATATTTACATCTTCGTTATTATTGTCACTACATGAAACTGCCATTAACGTTGAAATAAAAACAACTGTAACTGTCTTCAAATAATTCTTCATAGTTTTAATTTTTAATAGTTTAGTGATAAAACAATCTAGATTAACTATACCCTAAACAGAAGGTGTTAATTATTTGTTAATGAACTTTTAATTTGAAAAGACCATAGACCCTAATGGAATAATGAAAAATTAACCAACCCTACACAGTCGACTCATTTTTAATTACTTAAAACAAATTAAATTCAGACCGAAATAATTGGATTGTGTTACTTTACCTTTTTATTTTTTTATGAAATAAACAAGGATAAATTGTGGGAATCATGTAGTTTGAATGTCGAAGAACAAAAATTGATCAGGAAACTTGTAGGATAAACTTATTGGAAGATTACTTTTTTAAGCCACAAAAAAACCATTTCATAAGAACTAATCGATTCATGCTTCCAATAATCGTTGTCAATCGTGCTACCCTAATAGGTTTTACAATATAATCTGAAATAGCACTTATTTTTGTGCTTTATTAATGTCAACTGGGCTTTATGAAGTAGATACCATATATAGTGATTTTCTTTCCGAACCTAGGTTTGATTTTTACAAATTCTTCCATTAACTGGAAGCCGTCCATCACAGGAATTTCAATATCTAAGAATAAAACATCTGGTAATTCAGAATCTTGAGCTATATGGTCTAACATAAAATTAATAGTCTCTTCTCCGTCAAAAAACACTATAATATTGACAGGTACCTTAATATTCTCAAGTATTCTCCTATGGTAAATCGATAGATTGAATGATGGTCGACTATACAAGTTTTCAAAGGGCCATGCATGAATATTTAATCGAAATTAATCGTGAATGTTGTTCTTTCATTTATTTTACTCGGTCCAGAAATTTCACCTCCCATAGCTCTAATTTGAGTTTTCATCAAAAATAAGCCAACACCCATGGCTTCATTGTGTAGATGAAAAACTTTATTCAATCCGAAAAATTTATGGCCATTTCTTTCCAAATCAACATCTTCTAACTCTTTGTTTGAATTACCTATTTTAGTTATTAAGGCCTCTATAGATGTGTTCAGTATTTATTAAAGGTGCTGAATAATTCGAATAAATTGATTACTAGCATAATAAAATATTCATTACTCTAGGGATGGTAGGCATTTCTATCATGTACGTTCGTACTACTATAGATAGAAAAATAGTTTCGGTTATTGGTTCGGCAACTTTATAAAAAACCCGTTAAAGTAATTTTCGCTAACGGGTTTATATATTATGAAATGAGATTGAGCAGTATTATTTCATCAAATTTATTTCTGATATGCTTTTAATTCTATTGCGTTCTAAAAAGGCATCAATACTTTCGAAATGCTCTATCACTCTCTGGTCTTTAAATTCAAATACCTTTTCAGAAAGGCCTTGTAAAAAATCACGATCATGGGAAACCAAAATCAACGTGCCGTCAAAAGTGGAAAGTGCTTCTTTTAAAACATCCTTTGATTTTAAATCCAAATGATTGGTAGGCTCATCTAAAATTAAAAGGTTTACAGGTTCCAATAATAATTTAACCATCGCCAAACGGGTTTTTTCTCCACCGGATAGCATGCTTACTTTTTTATCTATATCATCGCCACTGAACATAAACCTTCCCAAAATATTCTTTATCTGATTACGAATGTCACCAAAGGCAACTTCATCTACCGTTTGAAATATGGTCAATTCAGGATCTAATAACGAGGCTTGATTCTGGGCAAAATACCCCACTTTTGCATTATGGCCTAATTGGCAAGTTCCATCTACATCAATCTCACCTAAAATAGCTTTGATCATGGTAGATTTTCCTTCGCCATTTCTACCTACAAAAGTTACTTTTTCACCCCTTGCAATGGACATATTCGCATTTTTGAATACTACTTGTTTTCCATAGGATTTTGAAACATCTTTAACCGTTACAGGATAATCACCCGAACGTGGTGCAGGCGGGAAACTTAGTTTTAGAGATGATGTATCTATTTCATCAATTTCTATGATTACTAATTTTTCTAACATTCGCTCACGAGACGTAACTTGATTAGTCTTAGAGTACGTTCCCTTAAACCTTTCAATAAAGGTCATATTATCAGCAATAAATTTTTGCTGTTCTTGATAGGCTTTAATCTGATGAGACCTACGGTCTGCCCGTAATTGCAAATAGTGGGTATAATTGGCCTTGTAATCGTAGATACGGCCCATAGTAACTTCAATGGTCCTGTTGGTAATATTATCTATAAATGCCCTATCGTGTGAAATCACCATTACGGCATTGGCTTTATTTAGCAGAAAATCTTCTAGCCAAATCACAGATTCAATATCTATATGGTTCGTAGGCTCATCTAACAAAATAAGATCAGGTTTTTGTAGCAAAATTTTGGCAAGTTCTATTCTCATACGCCAACCACCACTAAACTCTTTGGTCTGCCTTGTAAAATCTTCTTGCTTAAATCCAAGACCCTTTAATGCTTTTTCAACCTCCGCATCATAATTTACATCTTCTAGTGCATAAAATTTTTCACCAAGATCAGATACCTTCTCAATAATGCTCATATAAGCATCGCTCTCATAATCCGTTCTAGTCTCCAATTCTTTATTTAACCTATCCATTTCATCACGCATTTCAAAAACATGCTTGAAAGCCTTGGCAGCTTCTTCGAAAACGGTACAATTATCTTCTGTCAATAAATGCTGCGGCAAATACGCTATTGTGGCATCTTTTGGAACCCTTACATTACCACGATTTGCATTTTGTTCCCCTGCAATTATTTTCATCATGGTAGACTTACCTGCCCCATTCTTGCCCATAAGGGCAATTTTATCGGTGGGGTTTATTACAAAGGATACATCACTGAATAAGGTTGTTCCACTGAACTCTACAGCTAAATTATCAATTGAAATCATAGTTTAAATTTTAATAATGCAAAACTAGGAATAAGGAATGGGAGGGACAGCTTGGTTTTAGAAAAAAGTTAGACAATACATTCAAAGAGCAAGACAATAGCTAACTCTAAGACTTTGAATTTGGCGAAGTATTTTTCTCAATATGCTCCTGCTTTAAATTTTAAAATAAGCAAGCTCAATAGAAGAAAAACGAAATCATAAAAAAAGAATTTGATATAATGATTTAAAACAAAGAGCTAAAAAAAAGAAGCCCTTCATAAAATTATACAATGGAATATTACACACTTTTATTAAATCATATATCGATACTAAATAAAATGCACCAGTACAGATTAAAAAAGCTGAACAATAATGTTATTGTTCAGCTTTAAATAATAAATTTAATACTCTAATAATTTATATCGGTTAATATAGACTAGACCAATAGTAATTAAAAATTTGAAAAGTTTAAACTCAAGGGTTAAAAAGGTGAACAAAAATTGATAATTAAGATTTCTGAATTAATGTTTTATGCTTATACCGACCTAAATGCTAAACTATTTTTCAAAAATTGCTATAAATGAATCTTAAAAAATTTATACTTTTAATTACAGAATCTTTTTTTTGTATCCTATATATTAATTGTATAGAATCTGCATCTTCCCAATCACAAGTTTCGTTTAGGCAATTATCTGTAAAAGAAGGGTTGTCACAAAATAGTGCAATTTCTATTTCACAAGATAGTATTGGCTTTTTGTGGATAGCCACACAAGATGGGTTAAATAAATATGATGGAAGAAAATTTACAATTTATCCTTATAATTTTTTAGACATTACCAAACCTAATTATAGTAATTTAGGAAAAGTCTATACCGATAGAGAAGGAGATGTTTGGATTATTCCTTCCAGCAATTCACTTTATAAATTTGACCGTGTTGCCGATGTGTTCAAGCCCATATCTAGTTTAAAAAACACAAACATACTATTTCAAGATAATAATTTGAATTTTTGGGTAGGCACCTACGATCACGAGCTCTATGTTATGGATCATGCCACTTATGAAACTAAGCTCATATTAACGTCAAACGAAGTTGAAGGAGAAATTTATCATATAAGCCAACATGATAATGGGTCGATTCTTATTACAACAAATAAGAAAATTATTGAACTTGACCCTAATTTATTAAAAAAAATAGATATCTATCCTAAGACAAAATATGGCGAAATAATAAAAGAAAATTTTAGTGCACTTGTTTCTGAAGCCTCAGGAAGGCAATGGATTAGCACCTATGGAAATGGTCTATATTTTAGAGATGAAAATGAGAACATAGTTCATAGAATATCAGAACTTTCTTTTTTAGATCCTCTACCTAATGATCTAAATATTTTAGCATTACATATTGATAAAAAAGAAAGACTATGGATCGCAACCTATGGTAATGGATTATATATGATTAATCTAAAAAGCTTTAAAATAACTCATCTTAGCACTGAAAAACATAATCCAAAAGCATTACATTATAACGATATCTTAAGCATTTACGAAGATTATACTGGTACACTTTGGTTTGGTTCTGATGGGGCGGGACTAAGTTATTATGATGAGTATCTAGAAAAATTTAATTCAATAACCAATTTTCAAACTCCAGAAAACATAAGCATTGATGTTATTAGGGCAATCACGGTTAGCAAAAATGGTGATGTTTGGTTAGGAACTTCTGGCAAGGGATTAACTCAGTATGAAACAGCTACTAATAGTTGGAGAACATTTAATACAGAAGGTACTAGTAAACAGGCTATTTCCTCCGATAGAATTATGAGTCTGTTGATTGATAATGAAGATGATTTATGGATTGGCACTCAAGGAGGTGGGCTCAATATACTCAATCAAAAAGGTGATATAGAAAAATATTCTAACACATCGACAACCAATTTATCGGCTAATACAATATGGTGTATTCTTAAAGATAGTGACAACACCTATTGGTTAGGCACTAGGGAGCATGGTTTAATTCAATTTGACAAAAAAAAAGGTGAAATTAAAAAATACACCATCAACGATTCACTACCCAGCAATAATATTAGGGTAATAACGCAGGGTAATTCTAATCAATTTTGGTTAGGAACGGAAGAAGATGGAATTGTTTTATTTGATATTAAAAATCAATCATTTACTTCATACAAATTTCAAACTTCTATCAATTCTTTATCTAATAATAAAATTAAGTCTCTTTATTATGACCCCAAAGGTATCTTATGGATAGGAACAAACGGAGGGGGTCTAAATGCCTTTGATATTAAAGAAAATTTTTTTTATAAATATACAGTTGCAGACGGCTTGGCCAACAACGTAATCTATTCCATACAACCAGATAAAAAGGGCAATTTATGGTTAAGTTCGAATCGAGGAATTACGAAGTTTACTTCGGCAAATAAATTAGAAGATCCGCCACAGATTACAAATTATGATAATTTTGATGGTTTGGCTACCGAGTTTAATACAGGTGCCTATTTTTCAGATTCATCGGGACAACTTTATTTCGGGGGGCTCGATGGATTTTACTGGTTTCAACCAGATGAAATTAAAGGTAATATTACGCTTCCTAAAACAACAATAACTGGTTTTGAAGTATTAGATGAACCACAATCATTAAAACAAGGCATTACTTTAAAACATAATCAAAATACCATAACCTTTACTTTTTCGAGTTTACAATATTCTATTCCTGAAAAGAATATGTATCAATATAAATTACTAAATTTTGATGATAATTGGGTTTCCTCGGGGAATAATAATTTTGCGCGTTATCCTCAAATTGCTCCCGGAGCGTATGAATTCAAAGTAAAATCAAGTAATTATGATGGCGTCTGGAATGAAATTCCTGAAACATTTAAATTCTCTATAGCTTCACCTTGGTATCTCACCTACTTGGCAAAAATTGTTTATGCACTTTTAATTCTAAGCACAATTTTTGCTATCTATTCTTATTTAAAATGGCGTTGGAAGATGCAACAAGACTTACGATTAAAAGAAGAAGAAGCGGAACGATTTAAAAAACTAAATGATTTTAAATCAAAATTATATACTGATATTTCACATGAATTTAGAACACCACTAACTCTTATTTCTGGACCTATTGATGCAAAATTAAGCGAAGGCAATATAACCGAATCAGATTTTGTCAATTTCTCAATGATTAAGCGTAATACGAATAGATTATTATCATTGGTAGATCAATTATTAGACTTAGCTAAATTAGATAAAGGAAAGTTGAAATTAAATATTTTTCAAGGAGAACTTAGCCTATTCCTTCATACTATTGCCACTTCATTTGACTATTATGCAGACATAAAAAACATAAAGTATACTATTAAGATAGAACCTATACTAAATTCTTGGTATGATGAAGATGTTATAGAAAAGATAGTAACAAATTTACTTTCTAATGCTTTTAAATATTGCCCAAAACTAGGGTTCTGTGAATTTATAGTGACTAGAAATAACCATAAAGTATTAATTAGCGTAAAAAATACTACAGAAAATCTTACTGAATTAAATTTAGATAATCTCTTCACTCGCTTTTATCAAAAAGATGAATTTGCAGAAGGAGCAGGTATTGGACTTTCTTTAGTAAGAGAGTTGGTGCAATTATACCATGGTGAAATATCCGTAAATCTTGAACAAAATAATAATATTAATTTTCTTATCACCCTTCCGATAAATCAAGCCTCTTTCAACAAGGATATTTATAATAAAATAGGCAATCAAAATTCTAACCCATCAGAGTTTACAGCAGAAGCTTTAGCAGAAACACAACAAAATAGTGAACTTCCTATTCTATTAGTAGTTGAAGATCATGCAGAAGTACGACGATTTATAATGTTGGCATTAGAACATAAATATCAAGTTTTCGAGGCAGAAAACGGAAAACAAGGAATTAAAAAAGCGATTGAAATAGTCCCCGACATCATAATTTCAGATATACGAATGCCAATATGTAGTGGTATTGAACTATGTAATACTCTAAAAAATGATGAACGTACAAGTCATATCCCTATTATTCTGCTTACTGCCGGTATAGGTGAAGAAAATGAATTGAAGGGTTTAAGAGCTGGAGCAGATGATTTTATAACAAAACCTTTTAAATTAAGAATTCTTGAAAAAAGAATAGCCAACCTTATTGACATAAGAAAAGCACTTCGCAGTCGCTATAGTCAAGAATTAATACTTAAGGCAAAAGATATTGCAATAACTCCTACCGACGAAGTGTTTTTAAATAAAGTGCAACAAATTCTAGATACTCATTTATCAAACCCTGAGTTTAACGCTGTTTTTTTTAGTAAAGAAGTTGCCATGAGTAGAATGCAATTACACAGAAAATTATTAGCCTATACAGGGCTGACTACTACTTCATTTATCAGATCTCAACGTTTAAAGCAAGCTCTACATATTATAAAAACTTCCGACGCCTCAATAAATGAAGTTGCCTATGCTGTTGGTTTCAACACCCCTTCTTACTTTATTAAATGTTTTAAAGAAGTATATAAAAAAACACCTGCTGAGTATCTTCAATCACCTGATTTATAGAGCTTTAAATTTCATGTTACATTTCTTGCATACTATGTTACATACATAGCATCCTCACTACATACTTTCAGATAATTTTGGTATCACAATCAAAAATCATGGAAGTAGATATCACAAAATCAAAAACTTATAGCGTACTAATATTGCTTTTGTTTGGTGTATTTTTTTGTTCAGCACAAACAATAAGCACTAATGAAACAAAGATTGTTTTTATCCTAAACCAAAAAACAAACACAGTTTCAGGAATAACTTTATTAGATATTGAGAATTCTAAAAACGTACTTCCCAATATCTATCCAAACCACATATTTTATTTAGGAATTCTTAAGGGAAGTTATGAATTAAGTGACAACCTAGTCATACCATTGACCGAATCAACTATTACTATTTATACCGATAAAGCGCTTTTTTCTGAAGATCAGTTTTCGCACTTAGATCATATAAATTTTGGAAGTGTTAAGACAAAAGTAATCTCTAAAAAAAAAGGGGAAATAATTCTAAAAACGTTATAAAATGAAGAATGTAAAAATAGTACTTGTATTAATAACTCTATTGATATCATCACAAACGAGTTATGGCCAATTTATAAAAAAATTGGGAGAGCGCTCAGAAGATGCAGCAAAGGAAGCAGTTATAAGAAAAACAGCTCAGAAGGTAAACCGAGAAACAGAAAAAACCATGGACACCATTTTAGATGGAAAAAAGGGCGGGAAAAAGAAGAATAAAAAATCGTCTAAAAATGATAATGGAGAACCTGATGGTATTTATGAAGAAGATGAAATCACTATCAGTGACACATCAGAAAACGAGTTTGGAATCTACAGCAATTTTACGTTTATCCCAGGCAATAAGCTATTGTTCTATGATGATTTTACAGCGGATGCTTTAGGCGATTTCCCCGCTAATTGGGAAACAGGCGGTTCTGGTGAAGTGGTAACTATCAGCGAGTCTAACACTAAATGGCTTTCAGTAGTTAGGCGTTCTGGTTATCTGCCCACTATGGAAAATATACTCCCCGAAAATTATACCATAGAATTTGATTTAGTCAACAATGGTTATGGTGCAGGAAAACCAAGTAGCAAACTCTTTTTTACACTATTATCAAAAAAATCATACGCAGGGGGTAGTGGAGGCATTTTATCGGTGGTAGAAATTTTACTTTCATCTGGTGGTTTTAATGTTAGTCAAGTTTCTAATTGGGGAGCTGAAATGAGAGTTGGTAGCACTATCGATAGATCATTTATGGAATATTTAAATAGCACCATTCATATCTCCATCGCCGTAAATAAAAAAAGACTTCGCATGTGGGTGAACGAAGAAAAAGTAATCGACTCTCCCAATTTAATCCAAGACAAGACAGGTAAGTATTTTTTAATCGAAGCTTTAGACATAATTCCTGAATCTGGCCACTTTGTAGGTGTATCAAACTTTAGAATTGCCGAAGCCACAGAAGATTTGCGTTCACTACTACTTAAAAATGGAAAATTCAGTACTACAGGGATTTACTTTGATACTGCAGCATATACTGTTAAAAAAGAATCGTATGGTGTTATATCAGAAATAGCAAAAATACTTAAAGAAAATCCAGAAATCAATTTGCAGATTATAGGACATACTGATAATCAAGGAGATGAAAGTTACAACCAATTTTTATCACAAATGAGAGCGCAAACGGTAAAAACAATTCTTTATGAGGAGTTTGAAATTGATGATGACCGACTAGAATTTATAGGAAAAGGCGCCACCGAACCTGTTGATAATAATACCTCTGAAAAAGGAAGAGCCAATAACAGAAGAGTAGAATTTATAAAAATTTAATACCAAGAAAAATGGAAACAATAGAAAACAAAACAACCGTAGTTAACGAAGGTAAGAATATAGCAATCATCGCTTACATCACTATCATTGGTCTCATCATCGCTTTTGTCATGAACAAAGATAAGAAAGATGCTTTTGCAGCCTACCATATTAAACAGTCATTAGGTTTGGCCGCAACTATTTTAGCATTGGGTATTGTGGGCATGGTTCCCATACTGGGGTGGATCATAAACATATTGGGTATTATCATACTCCTATACATGTGGATAATAGGCATTATGAATGCCATTAATGAAAAAGAAAGTCCAGTACCTTTTTTAGGAGAAAAATATAAAGAATGGCTTAAGAATATTTAAAAATCTTCTAAATCAAAAAAGATGCGTAACCTATTTCTAATCGTAATTTCCTTGTTTCTGTTTTCGTGCAGTGAAAACAAAAAAGAAAATGCTGGCTTTGAGAAAGGTGTTTTAGAGGATTTCTCAAAAATGCCAGATTCCGTTATCCAAAAAGGTTTTGCCATTCTAGATACCATTCAACTAAAGCCAGTAGATGAAATGGTAAAAGAGCTACAGCAAATTCCAGAATTACAGGAAATTGGGGTAGGAAACGAATTGTTAAGCTTTAGGCTTAAAAATGGGCCAACTATGCTAATTAAGCTTAAAGAGTTTTCATCCCAAACAAAAGGAGGTAGAATTAGTGCCGCAATACCTCCAATGATGTTCTTAAATAATGTAGTTGCCAAAGAAAACAATGCGAATGTGGTAGGCGCACAACGGGGCGAAAATCGACAAAATAAAAAAGCCTTGTTATTGGCTCCTTATTCATGGGAATTTGGGAAAGTTGATGATATTTTAATACCATTTAATAAGTTGCCCAACAATCGAAATTATAAAAATAGGGTAACCTTTAAGGATAATAAAATAAAAAACGAGCAGCAGATTTCGTTTGAGGATTATTTGTCTTTTAACAATTATGACGTGGTGCATTTAAGTTCTCATGCTAGTAAAACTTGTGAATTCGAAGAAGAGGATATGGGGCCATCCAATACATGTCGCACATACATTTCATCAGGAATTAAATATGAAAAAAAGGATCGACAAGAATTAATTGATTTAATTAAAAGTAAAAATGTTAGAGGTATTTCATTGGAGTACGGCGAATTGTTTTTTATACCAAAGTTCTTTTCGTATGCTTACCCTAAGGTAAACAACAAGCTTTTTATATTCAGCGCATGTGAATTAGGACAGCAGGGTGACCTACAAATTACTTTTGATAATATTATGCGAAATGGCCAACTCTTTTATTGGCAAAATATCACTAATGTCCTAGACTCTTATAAAGCCTTTCACAATTTGTACGATAGGATGCTTCAATATGGAGAATCTGCACCAACAGCATTTAACAACATGCCCGATTCCCTAAAAAATAATATTCCCTACTATAAAAATATAAGAACGATTGGCGATACGGAACAGACGTATACCTTTTTAAAAATGAAGAGCAAAGGAAACGTCATGCACATTATAGAACCGGTTAGTATTTTAGACCCAAAAACAGGGGAAGAATTACAAGAAGGAGCTGTCTATCCTTTTGACGGTATTTTAGAAGATGACCAACCCGAAAAAGCAAGTTTTACCTTAGAGTTTTTAGGCTACACCGCACAAGAAATTGAAGAAAAAGGTATGAGCTTTTCTTTAAAACTTGATGGTAACATGGTGCTAGACCATATATCCTTTGTTCCCGATACAGACCCCAACGATAATATAGAAGTAAAAGAAGGAAAGAACGAAAAATCAACACTAGTCACTTTTAAAGATGTTGATCTTAAGAAAGACCTTAAAAAGACCAGTTCGGTAAAACTAGAAGCCCTTTTTCATTTTAGTGAAGCCAATTATGGGTATCAAATGATTCATGTAATAACAGGAAGCTCCGATATGCGTATTGTTATGAAGTCAACAGACGGAACCATAAATATGTTTTTCGATGCGGATAATTACGCCCTTAAAATGACTCATCCTGCAGAAAATCAGACCTTATATTCTGATGAGGAAGGCTATATTTACATGAACCTCCCAGGTCAAGGATGGCTGAAAACCAAGTTGTTACAAATGTTTGGTGCCATAGCACAACTTGCTCCGATAGACATGGATTTCGCAGGCTTAGAGATGAACAAAGGATCGGTAATGCACAAAATACCCGCCTTTGCAGCTGAAATCACTATTTCCATGCTAGATAAAGAGCCTAAGGCTAAAAAGATGAGTGGTGATATTGGTTCTGAAAAAACAGTTTTTATATATGACGGAAGGCTTACCATCACTTTTGATAATCAAAAAAGACTAGAATCTTTAGTTGAAAATGCGGCAGACATTCATTATTACTATGAGGAACAACAGATAATAGTACCCAATGCACAAATTTTTTCTATACCCTCATTTAATTAAAATATATACTTATGAAAAATCAATTTTATATACTGAGTCTTTTGTTACTTATAATTTCTTGTAAAGAAAATAGTAATGAAGAAAAGCAAACATTAGAAAAGACGACAATTTCTTCTACTATTGAAAATGAGGAGAATGAGGTATTAAACAATTCGAACCAAGATAGTAAAAGTCAAAAGGTGATATATAAGGCCTTAAAAAAGAAAGCTCCTTTAACGAGTGAACAATTATTACCCATAATACCCGAACATATTAACGGTAATAAAAAAATAGGAGAACATAGATTCGAGGCTAGTAATCAAGTGGCCAATGGAACTTATGGCTCTTATGATAGCCCTTATAATTTTTGGATTGAAGATGGTTCAGGCTCAAGGGCTATAGTTCGAAGCTTTTTCGACAGCTTTAAGATCAAGAATCAAGGACCGGAAGGAACAGAATATGTTTATCAAGATCGAGATGGTTACCAAACCATTACTTTTTTACAACCAAAAATCAAAAGGAACCAAATTTCTTTTATCTATAACAATCGATTTAAAATTTCACTACTAGGTTCAGATAATGCTGATACATTATGGTCGTATATCGATTTTGAAAATCTTAAAAAATTAGATCAATATTAATAATCAACATCAAATGAAAATTAGAATAATGTTACCAGTTCTATATTTAATTCTGCTCCTCATCTACCCTAAAAATGGCTTAGAAGGAATAAGCACTACTTCGAGTGAAGATAAACCTGTTCACCTTCAAAATTCAACAACTGCAACCAACCCTTTTATAGAGATTTCGGGAACAATCATTAATTATAAAAATGGAGAAGGCACAATCACAGACAATGATTTTTGGACAGGGGATAAAACAACGATTGGCACTATAGATAAAAATGGAAATTTTACTATCCCTTTAGACCAAGACTATTTTAATACGGTTAAAAAGAAGATGGATGCGGAAGAAGAAAATATGCCAAAAGGCGGAGAAATTAGATACCATAGGGTGAATACTGTTTTTACTTGTGGTTCTGAGGGCTTCGGATATAAAAATACTACAGAGAACATTAATGATAGTATTAGCGTCATTACCTATCCTCGTTACAATGAAAATAACCAAGCCACTTTCAAAAATGGTGAATCCATCATCTCAAAATTACCCTTACTATACATTACCGATAAGCAGGGGAATTCCCATGGCCTTTTATATGCCGCGAATACTCCAGAATTAGCAACATCTTCTGATTTTGGAATTTTTGAAAAGGGATTCTATTTAGAATGGATTTTTGTGGAAAATAATTCAAAAGTCACTGGGGAATGCGCCATACTAACTGGTAGCGAAAATGAAGAAGACTTTGTAAGCACCACAACTACTGATGTTGAGCTACAAAAGGGGTGGAACATTATAAAGTATGATATTACTGAAGTTTTAGCTACATCTGAGGGAGAAGCGATGGCCAAAATAATTAAAATAAGTACAATTTCTGAATTACCGAACGACCTGAAATGGTATGCTATAAAAACTGAAAAATAGAACCACACCATGAAAAATATTTTAATTCTAGGTATAGGCATCATATTACTTTCTTGTAAAGGAAATGGGCAAACTCCCGATACTAATTTTGTGTTTAGTGGTGATTATAATGAATTACTGACCTTAGAATTAGCGTCTAGAATAACTGGTTTTGAATCTTCTAAAGCTGAAAAAATGCATACGATGAAAGGGATGCTGGCTGAAACACTTCGCTACTATTGGGAAAATGGCAGGGAAGTAGTAAAAGAAAAATCTACTACGAACCGGAAAAGAGAGACCTATCCACGATTTGATATTGTTCAAATAAAATGGGTGGATGGCGAGGCTGATATGGAGTCCTTTTTAGAGTTCATCGATGTAGAAAAATACCCAGAATTATACAAAATAAATGACGTCGGCGAAACAGCCTACTGGAATCCAACAAAGAACCATTTAGAGGTGTATTACATGGGGGTTTCATTTACCATTCAGGTCGATATTTCCTTTGAAGACAACTTGGATAAAGAATTAACCATTGCCTTTGCAAAATTAATTATAGAGGAACGCATAAAATAATAGAACTATAACCTAATAAACCAATGTTTTAAAAATGAAAAATCTA
>RCMY010000279.1_pt1 | contig 51459 bp, 49 predicted proteins | sample 2041341 | NCBI WGS metagenome assembly RCMY01 (sample SAMN09708234, study PRJNA481090) | Marine sediment metagenome, whole genome shotgun sequencing project.
GAAAATCTGCACCGCGTCTTGACGATGCTCGTGGAATGGGTCGAAAACGATGTCCGGAGCAAGGAAAGCTATGTCAATGCAGGACGCGCCGCCTGAATCGTTCGCCACGGCGGGAAAAGCGGATGCTTTGCTCAATGCCATGTCTGTCGATATCGAGGACTGGTTTCAGGTTGGAGCCTTTGAAACGGTCATTGACCGTGCCGACTGGGATCAGCTGGAGCATCGCGTAGAACGCAACACCGAAGCAGTGCTCGCGCTGTTTGATGAAGCGGGAATCAAGGCAACATTTTTTATCCTGGGCTGGGTGGCAGAGCGCTATCCGGCGTTGATGCAGCAGATCGCTGCATCCGGCCATGAAATTGCCAATCACGGCTATGATCATGCTCGTGTGTTCACGCTGTCACCGGACCAGTTCCGGGACGATCTCGATCGCAGCCGCAAAATTCTCGAAGATGCGTCCGGCCAGAAAGTTACTGGATATCGGGCGCCAAGCTTCTCAATTGATCAGCGAACGCCATGGGCGCATGAAATACTGGCCGAACAGGGCTATGCCTATTCGTCCAGCGTCGCGCCAATCAACCATGATCATTATGGCTGGACAGGATCACCGCGCTTTGCATGGAAGCCTGTGGATCAATCTGATTTTATTGAGTTGCCGGTCACGACCGTCAAACTCGGCAACCGGACATTCGCCGCCGGCGGAGGCGGCTTTTTCCGGCTGCTACCTTATGCCCTATATGAACGTTCCATCCGAAAAATGCATCGTGATGACGGGCGCGGGGCGATATTCTATTTCCACCCCTGGGAAATCGATCCCGACCAACCACGGGTCAGAAATGCGCCTGTCCGATCAAAAATTCGGCATTATACCAATTTGAAAAGGATGTGGCCCAAGCTGTTGCGAGCCGGACAGGATTTCAAATGGGGCAGGGTTGACGAACTGGCCGCATTGGAAGCGGGGTTGATGCAATGAACATGGCATTCAAGCCCAAGCCCTTGTCGGTGCGCGTACTGGATCGTCCAGAGACGAATGAACTGGCCCGGATCGAAGCCTTTGTTGCAGCTTGCCCGGAAGGCACAGCCTTTCACCGTCCTGCCTGGGTTCTGGCAGTCAGCAAGGCCTGCGGACATGAATGGCGATATCTTCTGGCTGAAGATGGTTCCGGGGAATTGCAGGGCATTCTCCCGCTCAACCTGATTCACTCCGCGCTATTTGGCCGGGCATTGGTGTCTTCCGGTTACGCAGTCGGTGGAGGCATTCTTTCGGATAACGATCAAGCGATCCAATTGCTGGCGGACGAAGCCTGGAGTTTTGCACAGCGGCATAGCTTCCCAACCGTGGAATTGCGCGGCGGTCCCGTGCCTGATGACCAGTGGCAACGCAGAGAAGGCGTTTATGCCGGCTTTGTGACGCAGCTGGCGGATGATGCGGAAAGCCAGCTGCTCGCGATCAAACGAAGACAGCGGGCCGAAATTCGCAAGGGGCTGAAAAACGGACTGACAGTGCGTGTCGGAACCGGGCAACGGGATCGGGCAGACCATTATGCCATCTACGCGGAAAGTGTTCGTAATCTGGGAACACCGGTTTTCCCCAAAAAGCTGTTTGATGAAGTTCTGGACGGATTTGGCGAGGATGCCGACATTTTGACCGTACTCATCGACGGCGTGCCGGTGGCCAGTGTTTTCAGTCTTTATCATCAACAAACCGTGATGCCATATTGGGGTGGAGGGACTTGGGATGCACGAAGGCTCAGGGCAAATGATGTCATGTACTATAGCTTGATGAACCATGCTCGGGAGCGGGGATGCCAATGGGCTGATTTTGGTCGTTCCAAGATTGGTACGGGCGCCTATTCGTTCAAGAAAAACTGGGGTTTTGAACCACAGCCTCTGACCTATGCAACGCGTACGGCTGATGGCGAAGAGCCCCGCGATGTCAATCCGATGAGTCCGAAATATCGGGCTCAGGTGGCGCTGTGGCAGCGTCTGCCTTTGTCCATTGCAAACCGGATCGGCCCGATGATCGCCAAGGGCCTAGGCTGATGGGTGAAATCCTGTTTCTAGCGCACCGTGTCCCGTGGCCACCGAACCGTGGCGACAAGATTCGTTCGCACCATCTTCTCCAAAAACTGATGGATTGCGCTCCCGTGCATGTGGCTTGTTTCGCCGATGACGAAACCGAAAGACAAACCGGCTGGACGCGCAAAGCGGAACTGGCATCCTGCGAAATTATCCTGAGGAACAAGCCGAAATGGCTGGGTGGGATCGAAGCGATGGTTGCCGGAAAACCGGTTTCGCTCACATGCTTCGGCAGTTCCGAAATCCACGCATATGTCGCCCGTGTTTTAGCCACCCGACCGGTTGACTGCATTTTCGTGTTTTCCGGACAAATGGCACAATTTATCCCGCCAGAGTTCGCTGGTCGTGTGGTGATGGATTTTGCCGATGTCGATAGCGCGAAATTCGAAAGTTATGCGGACGATGGATCGGGACCGATGGCCTGGATCAATCGCCGGGAAGGTCGTTTGTTGCGGTCCTTTGAGAAAAATATTGCAGAACGTGCCGATCATAGTCTTTTTGTCAGCGAAGCCGAGGCGCGGTTGTTCCGTGAGCGCTCGGGAATGTCTGATGAGCGTGTGAAGGCAGTTGGCAACGGTATCGACTGGAAATTCTACGACTCTCCGGATGTGCAGCCCGTGGGCTTGGAAAACAGCGGTCCATTGATCCTGTTCACCGGTCAAATGGACTATCAGCCGAATGTTCAGGCCGTGCAGAGTTTCAGCGATGAAGTCATGCCAAAGATTCTTGCGCGCTTCCCAGAAGCATGTTTCGCGATTGTCGGGCGGTCACCTACGGAAAAGGTAAAACAGCTCGATCGGAAAAATGGCACGATCGTCACCGGAGCGGTTGATGATATTCGAAGCTGGATCAAGGCCGCTGACGTTGTCGTGGCGCCGCTACGGATCGCCAGGGGTATTCAGAACAAGGTGCTTGAGGCCATGGCAATGGCGAAGCCGGTGGTTGCGTCGCAATGCGCCGCCGAGGGCATCGACGCGATCAGCGGGAAGCATTTAATGATCGCTCGGTCACTCGAGGAAGAAGCGCATCTGGTATGCGATCTGCTCAACGACCCCGAGCGGGCGAGACAGTTGGGCAAGCAAGCGAAAGAGTTGATCCGCTCGCATTATTCGTGGCAAAGTCAGCTCGCCGGGCTGCCTGCGTTGTGCGGGCATTCTGAACCCGTTGTCGCAGAGGCGGCAGCATGACGAGCGCGACGATTGATCAAACCGGGACCAGGCCACCGCCCGCGATGTCCGATTCACTCTGGTCGAAACATCTGAAATTACTGGTGGTTGCCGCATTGGCGATTCTGGCGATTTTCTGGCGCGATGGCGCAGATATGGTCCGGACATGGTGGACAATTTCTACCTATAATCACTGCCTGCTGATATTGCCGATCCTCTTCTGGCTGGTGCAGCAACGGCAGGAGGAACTGGCGAAACTTGTACCGGTAATCTGGTTGCCGGGACTGCTCTTGATGGGTCTCGCTTCTTTGGGATGGTTGCTGGGAGAAGCCGCGGGCGTGGCTTTCGCGAGCCATCTCGGACTGCTGATGATGTTGCAGGGTGCGGCGGTGACGCTGCTTGGTCCGACGGTTGCGCGAGGCTTGATATTCCCGCTGGGTTTTAGTTTTTTTCTGGTGCCGTTCGGCGAGGAATTTGTACCCTTCCTGCAAATGGTGACCGCCGAATTGTCGATGGTCTTTCTGGGCTGGGCTAATATCCCGGCCTTTATCGACGGGGTTTTCATCTCGACCCCCACCGGCTATTTTGAGGTCGCTGAAGCCTGTTCCGGAATCAAGTTCCTGATCGCGATGCTCGCCTATGGCGCGCTGGTCAGCAATGTCTGCTTCCGGAGCTGGAAGCGCCGGATATTGTTCATGATCGCTGCGGTGATGGTCCCGATCCTTGCCAATGGAATCCGCGCTTTTGGCACCATCTATATCGCGCACCATACGTCGCTGGATTTCGCCACCGGTTTCGATCATATCTTCTATGGCTGGTTCTTTTTCGCGTTTATCCTGATTTTGGTCATGGCGATTGGCTGGCCCTTTTTTGATCGCAAGATCGATGATCCGATGATTGATGGCAAAGCGTTGAGCGGGAAGCAGTCTCTGCCGACATCCGCGCAAAAGCCCATGTGGGCCATGGCCGCAATGGCAGCCATTGTTCTGGTTCCGGTGCTCTGGACATCGGCTCTCTCGGCGCAGGAAACGCCGGTCCCGGATAAAATTGCCCTGCCGGCCGTGGCCGGATGGGAGAGAGTGGACTACCGGCCGCTCTATGCCTGGAAACCGGTATTTGATCGTTCGAGCCATCAATTGTTCGGTCGCTATCGCAACGCATCGACGGGAATGGAAGTCGATCTGTCGATCGCTGTTTATGATCGTCAGGAAGACGGGCGGGAAATTTTCGGCTATGGGCAGGGCGCTCTTGTGCCGGATACGCGCTGGTCCTGGAACCGCAACCTTGATGCGCCACAGGGCGCTTCCGCCGTCGAATTGATCGCGCCCGGACCGGTGGTGCGCGATGTGGTTTCCTTCTACCGGATCGGCGGCAAGCTGACCGGCAGTGGCTCGGTCGTGAAGCTGGAAACGCTGAAGAGCAAGATATTCGGCGGTCCGCAGCAGGCGGTGGCGATACTTGTTTCTTCCGAGACCAGCCGCGAGGAATCACCGCGCATTCCGATCGAAGCCTTTCTGACTGATTTGGGACCAGTCGACAAATTGGCTGACGAGATGGCAGGGCTGCGCTAGGGCGCACAGCATGTGCGGAATTGCAGGTATTTTTCATTTGGAGACGGCCAAGCCGGTTGATCCCGAACGTCTGCGCAAGATGACCGACAGCCTGGCTCACCGCGGACCGGACGGATCGGGCATATGGACCGCACCGGGTGTCGGGCTTGGTCACCGAAGGCTGTCGATCATTGATCTGGAAGGCGGCGCGCAACCGATGCTGACGCCCGACGAAGCACAGGTCCTGAGTTTCAACGGCGAGATCTATAATTTCCTCGAGGTGCGCGCAGAACTCGAACGCCTCGGCCATCAGTTCCAGACCAGCAGCGACAGCGAAGTCATTCTCTATGCCTGGCGGCAATGGGGGGTCGATTGCCTGAAATGGTTGAACGGCATGTTCGTCATCGCACTGTATGACCAGCGCACCCGGCAATTGTTTCTCGCCCGCGACCGGCTGGGCGTTAAGCCGCTTTTCTATGCGCCGGTTTCCGATGGCAGCATATTGTTCGGTTCGGAACTGAAAGCCCTGCTTGCCAATCCATTGTTGCGCCGGGACCCAAATATCACGGCGGTCGATGATTATCTGGCCTTTGGCTATGTACCGGACCAGACATCGCTGCTGAAGGGTGTCAAAAAACTGCCCGCCGGACATTATCTGCTGCTCGAGCAAGGCAAGCCGGAACCTGCTTCCGTGCAATATTGGGATATGGACTTCAGCCAGCGGAGCAAAGGATCGGCCAAAGTTCTCGAAGAAGAGCTGGTCGAGTTGCTCAAACAGGCCGTGGGATCGAGGATGATCTCCGACGTGCCGCTCGGCGCCTTTCTCTCCGGCGGGGTAGACAGCAGCACGGTGGTTGCCCTGATGGCGGAGAATAGCCGCCAGGCGGTCAAGACCTGTTCGATCGGCTTTGATCAACAGGCGCTCGACGAGACGAGCTTTGCCAGATTGGTCGCGGAGCGGTTCCAGACCGATCACCGGGAGCGCATAGTGGCGGCGGACGATTTTGGTCTGATCGATACGCTCGCCGACCATTTTGACGAACCCTTTGCCGACGCTTCTGCCCTGCCGACCTATCGGGTGAGTGAACTGGCACGAGAGACTGTCACCGTAGCGCTTTCCGGAGACGGTGCCGACGAGGCAATGGCGGGCTATCGCCGCCATGTTTTTCACCATGCCGAAGAACGGGTGCGGGGCCTGTTGCCGCAATCCTTCCGCGGACCGGTATTGGGCTGGCTGGGTTCTGTCTATCCCAAGGCCGATTGGGCGCCGCGTCCGTTTCGCGCCAAGTCCACCTTGTTGTCTCTCGCAAGAACCGGACCGGAAGGCTATGCCGAAGCGGTCGGGGTGACAACGCGGCTCGGCCGCCAGCAAATCTATTCTGATGCGATGCGCAGCGATCTTGAAGACTATCACGCCGAGCAACGGATGATCGACCTGATGGAAAATGCGCCGGCGCAAAACGGTCTGGATCAGGCGCAATATGCCGACATGAAAATGTGGCTGCCGGGCGATATATTGACCAAGGTGGACCGGACCAGCATGGCGGTGGGTCTCGAAGCGCGCGAACCTTTGCTCGATTACAAGCTGATGGAATTTGCCGCGAAGCTTCCGACCAATTTGCGGGTGCACCGGGGGCAGGGCAAATATCTCCTTAAAAAGTCGATGGAACAATATCTTCCGAACGATATTCTCTACCGCCCGAAAATGGGTTTTGTCACTCCGATCGCCCAATGGTTTCGCGGCCCGCTGACCGACCAGGCCCGCGACATTACCAGCGGCGGGACATTGGCGCGCACCGGATGGTTTGACAGCAAATCGCTGCGCAGGATAGCGGATGACCATATCGCCGGTCGTTCCGATAACAGCCGCTTATTGTGGCAGCTGCTGATGCTCGACAAATCGCTCTCGCGGTTGTTCGGGCTCTAGTATTCCTGCGGAGGCAGGAATCCCTCTCTTGCGATTGCGTCCGGATGCACTGGTCCGAGATGGACCTCTGCCTACGCAGGGGCACGGTTAGTCCGGATAGATCGCTTCGACAAAATAGAGGCCGTCTGGCGGCGCATTGAAGCCGAGGGCATTGCGATCCTTTGCCGCGAGCGCGTTTTTTAAATCTGCTTTCGTCCATCTGCCGGTGCCGACCAGTTTAAGGCACCCGACAATCGAGCGGACCTGATGATGGAGGAACGAGCGGGCGGAAACTTCCACTTCGATCTCCTCGCCAAAGCGGCTGACCGATATGCTGTCGAGCGTCTTGACCGGACTTTGCGCCTGACAATGGGCCGAACGGAAAGTGGTGAAATCATGCTGTCCGGTCAGCACCTGCGCCGCATTGTGCATCGCTTCGGCATCGAGGGCCTGGGCGACCTGCCAGCTCAGACCGCGATCAAAGGTCAACGGTGCGCGGCGATTGGTGATCCTGTAGAGATAGCGCCGTCCTTCGCAGGCAAAGCGGGCGTGCCATTCCTCGTCGACAATATCACAGGCCAGCACCGCAACCGGGTTGGGGCGCAGCCCCGCGTTGATGCCTTCGCGCAAGCGGAACGGTGTCAGCTTTGTCTCGAGATCGAAATGCGCGCGCATCGCGAGCGCGTGGACACCGGCATCGGTTCTCCCTGCGGCAAAAACGCGTACCGTCTCGCCGGTGATCGATTTGATTGACTCTTCCACAGCCTGCTGAACGCTGGGTCCGTGATCCTGATGCTGCCAGCCCATGAACGGGCGGCCATCATATTCTAGGGTCAGAGCAAAGCGGGTCATTGCAAGACGGTTCCTGCAGGAATTTTTGTGCCGTTGAGGAAGGATTTGAGATCCATTGCTGGCTTTCCGGCTTTTTGAATCATCGCCGGCTGGATCGATCCTGTGCCGCAGGCGATCAGAAGACGGTCGTCCAGAATCGTGGCCGATGGCCCCTCGGCATCACTGACCTTCGCCTGGAGAATCCGGTACCGATTGCCCTGATATTCGAAGAACCCGCCAGGCTGGGGATTATAAGCGCGGACCTGACGTTCGACCTGCTCGGCGGGGTGACTGAAATCCAGCCGGGCTTCCTGTTTCTCGATCTTTTTCGCATAAGTCGCCAGCGCATCATCCTGAGGTTCCGCCGGACATTTCTCCGGCGAGGCCAGATATCGGACCATGAGAGTTGCGCCAGCCTGCGCCAATTCTTCGGTCAGGTCTCCGGCGGTCTTGTCGTCAATCGGGGTCGCCGATTTGAGCAACATCGGTCCTGTGTCCAGTCCCGCTTCCATCTGCATGATGGTGATTCCAGTTTCCGTATCTCCGGCGAGGATGGCTCGCTGGACCGGTGCGGCACCGCGCCAGCGGGGGAGCAGCGAGCCGTGAATATTCAGGCAACCCATTTTCGGCGCATCCAATATCGCTTGCGGTAGTATCAGACCATAAGCGGCGACGACGGCGGCATCGAGATCAAGTGCGGCAAAGCGGGTCTGCTCTTCTTCGCTTTTCAAGGAGGCTGGTGTCCGCACCGGTAGTCCGAGACTCTCTGCCAGTTGCTGCACGGGGGAGGGTGTCAGCTGCTTTCCCCGTCCGGCGCGCCGTGGTGGTTGAGAGTAAACGGCTACAATCTCATGCCCCGCGTCATGCAGTGCTTGCAGCGCTGGTACGGCAAAATCGGGGGTTCCCATGAAGGCAATGCGGAGGGATTTTAAGCCGGAGGACATAAATTATCTTTCTTCGGGTCACACGGGTCACACCCCCTAATTCGGAAAGTGATTTTCCGGACTGGCGGGCGTCCAGTCAAAAAATTCTGCATTTCCATCAGATATTTGACCAGAGCCTGCCACGACCGGGACGATAAACATTCGCGATCGTGTAGGACAGGTATTTTATACTTGGCAGGTTCGTGCGGCTGCTCCTAATGACTTAGCCATGGCATCGCAAGAGATCGAAAATCTGGTTCAGGCCCTCGCCAAGCTCCCCGGCCTTGGACCGCGTTCGGCGCGGCGAGCTGTATTATATCTGCTGAAACGCCCGGAAACGGCGATGAAGCCAATTTTGGCGGCGATGACAAGGGTCGATGACCGGCTCGTTACCTGCGGCATTTGCGGTAACGTTGATACTCAGGACCCCTGCCAGATATGCACCGACCCGCGCCGCGATGAAAAAGCGCTCTGTGTGGTTGAGGAAGTATCCGACCTCTGGGCGCTTGATAAGTCCCGGCTGTTTCCCGGGAAATTCCATGTGCTCGGCGGGCGATTATCCGCGCTGGATGGCGTGAGGCCCGAAGACATTGCCATCGACAAGTTGATCAGGCGTGTCGAGCAGGGCGGGATTGATGAAGTTGTGCTGGCTATGAACGCCACATTGGAGGGGCAGACGACGGCCCATTATATTGCAGAGCGGCTCGAAAGCTATCCACTACGGCTCAGTCAGCTATCCCATGGCATACCCGTAGGTGGAGAGCTGGATTATCTCGACGAAGGTACTTTGGCACAGGCGCTGCGCTCTCGACGGCCGATCAATCAGGATTGACGTAGTGGCGACTCAATGTCCCCGCCGTGTACCGTGAATTCGAAATCAGGCTTAAACTATTGTGGCTTACCGGTAACAATCGACTGTCTCGATGGTCTGTGCCCTTCGATGAACATGCTCGAAAAGAAGCGGTTTTCTGGGCTTTTTGGTGAATATTAAGTACATGATTAAACGTCCTTGACGTAGCGGCTGTGTTACCGGCAAAATGCACAGTAGAAACATCAAAATCAGTCCTCCCCACGAAGATAACAAGACTGATAACCAGGAGAGAGCATATTATGAAACTAGCGTTGAATTTGTCTGCGTGCGCGTTCGCACTTGCAGCAATCGCCACGGCCCCCGTCTATGCACAAACGCAATCAGATGCGGCTGACCAAGTTGATGAAACCGTGGACGACAACGTGATCGTCGTGACCGCACAGGGCCGGGCGCAGGCTTTGTCTGATGTGCCTGTTGCCGTTTCGGCCATTGGCGCGGAACAATTGCAGAAGAGCGGGGCAACCGACATTCGTGAGCTTAACCAGCTTGCACCATCATTGCTCGTATCTTCGACCGGCAACGAAGCCAATGGCTCTGCCCGTATTCGCGGTATTGGTACTGTCGGTGACAATCCCGGTCTGGAAAGTTCTGTCGCGGTGTTCATCGATGGCGTTTATCGCTCGCGTAGCGGTAATGCGCTCAGCGAACTTGGCCCGATTGAACGGGTCGAAATTCTGCGTGGTCCGCAAGGAACATTGGGCGGACGGAACTCTTCTGCCGGTATGATCAGCATCACCACTGCCGGCCCGGAATTCACATTTTCAGGACATGGCGCAATATCCTATGGCAATTACGACCAGCTTCGGCTCGAAGGTGGCATTAACGGCCCGTTGAGCGATACGATTGCTGCGCGTGTTGACGGTGTTTATTTGAAGCGCGACGGTTTTTACAATGACGTTGTAAACGGGACCGACATCAACAACAAAGACCGGTTTCTTGTCCGCGGTCAGCTGTTGTTCGAACCAAGCGACACGCTGAATGTCCGTGTGATTGGTGACTATTCAAAGAAAGACGAATCCTGCTGCGCGGCGACATTCGTCCAGCCTGGATTTGCACAGCAAGCCAGGGTGAGCCCGGGACTTGATCCCTTTGCTATGCCGCTACCTGGTGCTCCGGCTCTTACCGACCCGGCTAACCCGATAATTCCCGTGCTTTTGGGGTTGGGTCAAAATCCTAACGCTCTTAACCAAAGCACGTTCAACCGGGATATTTACATCACTCCTGGTCGTTCCTATGCGGGTGAGACCGAGGATTTTGGTGCTTCGGTTGAGGTCAATGCCGAATTCGGCGAGCTGAACTTTACGTCGATCACCGGATATCGGGAATATTCCAACTTTCAGGCATCTGATACCGATTACACGCAGGTGGACATCCTCTACCGTGCACCGAATGAAAATGCCGGTTCTCGGGAGTTTAAAACCTTCACGCAAGAATTGCGACTGCAGGGTTCGGCTTTCGATGACAAGCTTGATTGGTTGATCGGTGGTTTTTATGCGAATGAGAAACTCGAAACACGGGATAATATCCGTTTCGGTACGCAATATGGTGCTTTCGCGCCTTGCCGTATCGTCAATGCCGTCAATCCAGCTCTTGCGTCACCGACCAGCACAGGTTGTCTGAGCGCTGGCGGCAGGGCTGTATTGCAAGCCGCAAATGGCGGAGCCGGGGCATTCGGTGCTGCTACGCCGCTGATTTTTGCCGGCCTGGACAATCTGGCCCAGATTAACGACCGGGGAACCATTGTTGACGTGTATAATCAGAAAAGCGAAAATTTTGCTTTCTTCACGCACAATATTTTTCACGTTACCGACAAACTCGATCTCACTTTGGGGTTGCGTTACACTAACGAAACGAAGGATTTCGACGCTGCCTTTTCCAATGACAATACGATGTGTCCGGTTCAACGTGCTTTGTTCACACCGTTGCTCGGTGGGCCACTTGGCGCATTGGCGGGCGGTCTGATCGGTCTGTCATGTCAGGGTAATTCAACCTCCGAACTGGACGGCGTAACTCTGACTGATAGCCGGAGCGAGAATGAATTTACCGGCACTGCCATCCTGTCCTACAAACCAACTGATGATCTGCTGATTTATGGCAGCTACTCGCGCGGTTACAAGGCAGGCGGTTTCAACCTGGACCGGTCTGCGTTGACCAGTTCAACGCTGGCCAATCCGGCATTGACGGGCAGCACCGACAATCTCCAGTTTGACCAGGAAACGGTGGACGCATTCGAAATCGGCGCAAAATACTCGACCCGCGAGTTTTCGCTGAGCGTCGCCGCATTCCGTCAGCAGTTTGACAATTTTCAGCTCAATACGTTCAACGGATCCGTTTTCCTCGTCCAGAATATAAACGGGTGTAGCGATGATCTCGGTGGTGCGGATCGCGATGCCAGCGGCGCAACGGGCAATTGTACCCCGGATAACGTCCGATATGGCGTTGTTGCACAGGGTGTCGAACTGGAAGCGTCAATCAATCCGGTCAGACATGTAAATGTTACGATGGGTCTGACCTATACCGATACCAGCTATGAAAATGATCTGGTTGGCCGCGATACGGGTGAGGCGCTGGATCCGGCGCTGCGTCTGCTTCCAGGCGACAATCTGTCCAACGCTCCCGAGGTCACTGCTACGGCGTCCCTGTCTTACACTCCGCCTATCGGCAATAGCGGGCTGACCGGGCTGTTCTATGTGAACGCTCGTACGACCAGTGATTATAACACGGGTTCGGATTTGCTTCCTGGCAAGGAACAGGACGGGTACACGCTGGTGAATGCGCGTATCGGTATCCGCGGTCCTGACGGCATGTGGGCGATCGAAGGATGGGCTCAAAACCTGTTTGATGTCGATTATTCACAGGTTGCGTTCAACACGCCATTTGTCGCATCGCAGCAGACCTATTCGGCCTTCCTTGCCGAACCAAGAACCTATGGTATCACGGTGCGTGGCCGCTTCTAAAGCAAGCCATAGACCCTGATTAAAACAAAGCGTGCGGTTCACCAGATGAACCGCACGCTTTGTTGTTTGCCCCGCCGCAGCCTGTCACCGGGCTGTGTTTTATGACTGTCACGGCGGGCTATGTGCGTTTTCATATTCAAACCGGCGCATAGATACTCTCGCGCGCCGCTTGACGAATCTCCGCAGAATCCCTAAATTTGGCCTATGGCTATTTTACCGATCCTTGAAGTTCCCGACCCGCGGCTGAAAACTGTTTCAGAACCGGTCACAGAGTTTGACGACGCGCTCAAAACCCTGATCGCCGACATGTTTGAAACCATGTATGAAGCGCCGGGTATTGGCCTCGCCGCGATCCAAGTCGGTGTGCCCAAACGGATTTTGGTTATCGACCTGCAGGAACCGGTCGAGCATGACCACGACCATGAACATGGCGAGCATTGCCATCACGAACATGAAGTGGTGCGCGATCCGCGGGTTTTCATCAATCCGGAGATTCTCGATCCGTCCGAAGATTTGAACATATACAGCGAGGGATGCCTTTCGGTGCCCGATCAATATGCCGATGTCGAACGGCCCGCGAGCATCACGGCGCGCTGGCAGGACGAGAATGGCAAACAATATGAAGAGCCAATCGAAGGCCTGCTCGCCACCTGTCTGCAGCACGAGATGGACCATCTCGAAGGGATATTGTTCATCGACCATCTGTCGCGGCTGAAGCGCCAGATGGTGCTCAAGAAGCTTGCGAAATTGCGCAAGGAACACGGGATAGCGGCTTAGACGTCTGGTGAAGAGCTCGTCATAACGAGTATTGCCTATTCCAGAAAACGCTCCTAAGTTCTCTTTTCGTTCTTGTGGAAAAGAGATTAATTTTGGACCCCATCATTGTCATCATCACCATAGTCATCGCTCTTTTGGGCGGGCTGGCGCTGGGCTGGTTTGTCGGTAGCAAGCCGGCCAAAGATGCCGCTCAGGCGACGGATGCCTTGCGTATCACGCTGGATGGCGTGCGCGATGAACGCGATGCTGCGAAAACCGAACTGGCGACGCTGCAGGCCGATGCCCGCAATCATGACAAGCAGATGCAGCAGTTGATCGAAGCGAAAGAGGCTTTGTCAGCGCAATTTTCAGAAATTGGCGCAAAAATGCTGGAGACCGCCCAGCGGCAGTTTCTCGAGCGGGCCGACCAGCGCTTTGACCAGGCCAATGAAAAGGGCGGCGAGAAGATCGCCAAGCTGTTGCAGCCGGTGCACGAACGGCTGGCGACTTACGAAGCCTCGATCACCAAGATCGAAAAGGAACGCACCGAATCCTATGCTGGAATTTCTGCCACCATCGAACAGGTAAGGCAGGGGCAGGACAGGGTGCAGCAGGAAGCGGCGCGGCTTGTCAATTCGCTCCGCAACGCCCCCAAATCGCGCGGACGCTGGGGTGAGCAGCAGCTCAAGAATGTCCTCGAAACCTGCGGGCTATCCGAACATACCGATTTTGTTACCGAACAGAGCATCGACACCGATGAAGGGCGCCTGCGTCCCGACGCGGTGATCAATGTGCCCGGCGGACGCAAGCTGGTGATCGATGCCAAGGTTTCGCTCAACGACTATCAGGATGCGTTTGAGGCAGAGGAAGAAGATGCGCGCAGTTTTGCGATGGCGCGGCACTGCAACAGTATGAAGGCGCATATCGATGGACTGTCGAAAAAGGCCTATTGGGATCAATTCGAAGACGCGCCGGATTATGTCATCATGTTCGTTCCGGGGGAGCATTTCCTCGCCGCCGCACTGGAGCATGAACCCACTTTGTGGGACCATGCCTTCGAGAAAAAGGTGCTGCTCGCGACACCTACCAATCTGGTCGCGATTGCGCGGACGGTAGCCGGTGTCTGGCGTCAGGAAAAAATGGCGGCCGAAGCGAAGCAGATCGGGCAGCTCGGTAAGGAAATGTATGATCGTCTCGCTACCGCCGGAGAGCATCTGAAACGGATGGGATCGGGCCTTGGCAGCGCGGTCGGCAATTATAATAAATTTGTCGGCAGCTTCGAGCGGAATATCATGGCGACCGGGCGCAAGTTTGCCGAACTGCAGATCGAAACCGGCAAGAAAGATCTGGAGCCGGTGCCCGAAATAGAAGCGCTTCCCCGCTATAGCGACGCGGTGACCGAAAAACTCATCGAAGATGATCGGGAGATCAGCAACGAAGCGGCGGAATAGACCTTAGGGCGGTCCATCCGGTCCTTCGGTGATGGCACCGCCACAGCCGTTCAGACTACCGCTTTTGCTCGCTTCCACTTTCACCGTATCGGCATAGCTGCGGTCGCTCATGCCATCGCTGCATTTTTCGCCGCTGGTGATATAGATATTGATATTGTCGACGTCGGAAAAGCCTTTAACCTCCCAGCCGCTATCGGTTTTTACCATGCGATGTACCGGAAGCGTAAAATCATTGCCGTCCTGGGTTGTGAAGGCAATCTCTTCACCCTTGAGTTCGACGCTCCAGCCCGGTTCGGTGCCGATGGCATTATAGTCACCCAGCTTTTCTTCCACCACCGGTTCTTCCGCTGTTTCTCCGCAACCGGAAAGCATCAATGCGGCAAGTGATGATAGCAGTATAACGTTTTTCATATCATTCCCCCAACCATGAAACTACCATAAGGGTTACCGGAACTCCAATTATCTCTTCCGGCTTTGATTCAATATTTCATAAGCCATGACGGAGGCCGCGACGGCAGCGTTGAGACTATCTGCCTTGCCCATCATCGGCATTTTGACGAGCATGTCGCAAGCCGATTCATATTCCGCGGGCAACCCCTGCGCCTCATTTCCGATCAGTAAAAAGGTCGGCGCCGTATAGCGGATCGATTGATAGTCGGTTTCGGTGTTGAGGCTCGTCCCGACCAACTGGCCCGGACCGCTACGCAGCCATGAAAGGAATTCCGGCCAGAGCACCTGGGCGATTTGCTGGGTGAAAATGGCGCCCATGCTGGCGCGCACCGCCTCGACCGAAAAGGGATCAACGCAATCGTCGATCAGGATCAATCCGCCCGCGCCAACCGCATCACCGGTCCGCAATATCGTGCCGAGATTGCCGGGATCGCGCAGCGCTTGCGCCACCAGCCAGATATTTGCCGTCGTTCGATCAAGCTCTTCCAGCGCGACAGGATGGTCCTTGTAGATACCGATGATCGACTGCGGATTGGATTTGCCGGACAGTTTGGCAATAATCGCTTCGCTGGTTTCGATGACGTCGCCACCGGCGGCCACGGTTGCAGCCTCTATTTTCCGGGCGAGCGGGTGGAGGTCTGTATCTTCGACAACCACCAGCATCTTCGGCGTTCTTCCGCTGTCCAGCGCCTCGGTTAGAATTCTGAGTCCTTCGGCGAGAAACAGGCCCTCGCGCTTGCGGTGCTTTTTCTCGCGCAGGCTCCTGAGCCGCTTGATTGTCGGATTGGAGAAGCCGGTAATCTGGTGGCGCATGAGCTCAGTCTTCGCCGAAGCCGTCAAAGACCAGGCCGGTCAGCTTCTCGAGCGCGCTCTCTGCCAATTCACCGGAAACAATGATTTCGATACTGTCGCCTTTGGCGGCGCCGAGCATCATCAGGCCCATGATCGACATGCCGGTTACTTCGGTGCCGTCCTTGGCCACCTTGACGACCAGTCCATCGGGCAATTTGCTTACATAGGTCACAAATTTTGCGCTCGCTCTTGCGTGTAGCCCCCGGCTATTTGTGATCTCGACGATTTTACGAAATTCGCTCACGCATCGCTTCCCAATATTTCCGAAGCGACGCTGATATATTTCTGTCCGGCTTCCTTGGCGGCGGCAATGGCTGGAACAATTTCCATGGATTTGCGAACACCGTCGAGGCGAATGAGCATCGGCAGATTTACCCCGGCGATGACTTCGACCTTGCCTTTTTCCATCAATGAAATGGCAAGATTGGACGGCGTCCCGCCAAACAGGTCCGTCAGAATGATGACTCCCTTGCCGGAATCCACCTTCGCTATGCAATCCGCTATTTCCTGACGGCGTTCTTCCATATCGTCACGATCACCAATGCCGACCGCCGCGATCGCCTTTTGCGGGCCGACGACATGTTCCATCGCTATGACAAATTCCGTTGCCAGTTGCCCGTGTGTGACGAGAACCAATCCAATCATGTTGATTAAATTCCCTTGTTCCCGTTCGAATTCTGCATGGATTCCAGCGCTTCCATCGGCGGTGAAGCCAAGTTGCGATGCAGGACATTGGGCGAAAAGCCTGCTGCACGCAAGTCTTTGCTCAGGCGTTCGGCAACATGTACCGATCTGTGACGCCCACCGGTGCAGCCGATCCCTATATTGACGTAGGCCTTGCCAGCGTCCTGATAGCGCGGCAGCAGAAATTCGAGCATATCGAGTATTTTCTCAATTGCCTCGGGATAGGCAGGGTCTTTGCTGATATATTCTGCCACTTCCGGATCGAGGCCCGTCATCTGCTTGAGTTCCGGGTCCCAGAACGGGTTGGCCAGGAAGCGGACGTCAAATAACAGGTCGATATTATTGGGGATACCTCTGGAAAAACCGAAGCTGGTCAATGTGATTGTGGTGGCGGCATCCTTGTCCAGCGAGAAACGTTGGCGGATTTCGCGCTGCAGGTCGTTCGCCGTCAAATCACTGGTATCGATCACATGATCCGCCCAACGACGAAATGGCGCGAGCAACGTCCGTTCAAGGGCAATGCCTTCTTTGGCCGGTCGATCAAGAGCCAGCGGATGACGCCGTCGCGTTTCATCGTATCGTCTCCCCAGCTCCCCGCCGGAGCAATCCAGAAACAGTGTTGAAATAAGATAGCCCGGCTTTTGTTGCAGGCGTTTGATGCTGTCGATTAACTTGCCCGGTTCAAACCCTCTTGTCCGGCTATCGAAACCGAGGGCCAATGGCGGATCGCCGTCACCCCGGGAACTCGACGGCGGTGTTTTCAGCAGGCCTTCGACCAGTCGAATGGGGAAATTGTCCACCGTCTCCCAACCGATGTCTTCCATTGTTTTCAACGCGGTGGACTTTCCGGCCCCCGACAGGCCGGTGACCAGCAGGACGTTTTTGACGCAATCACCGGTCATATGCCAACCTCATTCCGTAATATCCGCTGCAAGGCCAATTCCGCCTTGATTGTCGCACTGTTTTCCATGGCGTCCAGTGTACAGAATGGAATAGTTATTCCCAGCATAATCATGGTTTGTTTGTCCATTGGAAACCGGTCTGGATCATCCTTCAGATTGACGATCAGTTTTAGCGCAACTTCGGACATATGTTCGCGCTGCAATATCCCCAATGAGCGGACCTCCAGTTTGCCGGCGAGACTGGATGGCGGGCTCAACAGTAAATTTTCACCTTGTCGATTGACGACGACATAATCGTCACTGATCAATGTCGCCCCTCGGTCGATCAGACGCAACGCCAGATCTGACTTTCCCGATCCTGATTTTCCGCAAATCATCAGCCCAGCACCCGAAATTGCGACGGCGGTTGCGTGTATTTTAAGCTGATCGTCCTTGCCGGTCATGGTTGTCACCCCGGGGCCTTTGGAAGACGAATCTCGAAACAGGCTCCTGATTTTCCGCCCGCCCGGTCCAAAATGTGAATCTTGCCTTGATGGCCTTCGACGATGGTCTTTGCGATCGCCAGTCCCAGTCCGCTATGTTTTCCGAAAGCTTCTCCATCAGGGCGATCAGAGTGAAAGCGCTGGAAAACCTGTTCCCGCTGGTCCGGATGAACACCTGGTCCTTCATCGGCGATATGAATGACAATCTCGTCACCATCCGGCGTCGCCAAAATCTCCACCAGGCCGCCTTCGGGTGAGAAAGAGACGGCGTTGTCCAGCAAATTGCTGAACACACGCTCCAGGCGACCCCCGTCTCCCATCACCTTTGCAACATCCTTTGCGGGTCGTGCGAAGGCTATATTGACACCCAGATTCGAGGTCCGTTGTTCGCGGGCGGCTAGCAACTGCTCCAGCATATTACCAATATCGACAGGTTCAAACTTGGCTCTCGCCAGTTCGGCATCGACCCGCGAAGCATCCGAAATATCGTTGATAAGCCGGTCAATGCGGCGGATATCGTCGTTGGCGACATCGAGAAGCTGTTTCTGCAAATCCGGGTCATCGACCCGTTCCAGTCCCTCCAGTGCAGACCGCAGCGAGGCGAGGGGGTTCTTGATTTCATGACTGACGTCGGCGGCGAATGCTTCTGTTGCATCGATCCGATGACGTAGTGCTGCACTCATGTCGGAAAGTGCGCGGCTCAACTGTCCGATTTCGTCGCGCCGGCCGGGCATTCGGGGAATCGCGATTTCGTCCGATCGTCCCATGCGAACGCGAACAGCCGCGCGGGCGAGTTTTCTGATCGGTCTGACGATGGTACGCGCCAGAAAAAGCGAAAGCAGAATCGAGATCGTTGCTGCTACCAATATCACAAGCAACACGCTGGATCGTTCCGCTCGTACAATTCGCGTGATATCTCGTGCGTTTGCGGTGAGCAGGATGGAGCCGGTTCCATCGGGAAGCGGTCTGCCAGCTGTAATTACCGGCGTACGGTCCGGTGCTAAACTGACCGAGCTGATCGCATTCCCCGCGTTTTTGGCTGCCAAAAGCTCCGGCCATTCTCCCACTATATCGTTGGCGGGTTCGCTGAAATCCGGGATTTGCGCACTGAAAACGACGCTTTCAATGGTTCGATCCAATATGCGAGCAACATCTTTGCGAAACGGCTCGGCATCCGGATCGACAAATTCGTAAGTCGGCTTCGCCAGCGCAAAGCTGTCGATGACTTTCGTGCCGTCGGGAGCATAGAGTCGCAGTCGGGCGTCCAGGTGATTGGAAAACTGGCGGACCAGCGCGTCTCTGTGTTGAGCCTCTCCCGAGGACAACGCGTCAGCGACGATCGTCAGTTGCATTCGCGCTTGTGCGAGGCGCTCTTCTGTCAGCCTGTCCCGATAATTGTTGAGATAGAACAGGCCACCAGCCAGCAGCGCAATCGCCAGGACATTGACGACCAATATGCGGGTTGTAAGGGAAAGCCGGGCCGACCAACGGAGTGACAGACCGCTTTCGCTATCCAGTGCGCGATTATTCCGTGTAGCGATATCCGGCTCCATATAGCGTATCTATTGCATCAAATTCAGCATCAACCTCGCGGAATTTTCTCCGCAACCGCTTGATATGGCTGTCGATCGTGCGGTCGTCGACATAGACATCATCCTGATAGGCGGCGTCCATCAACTGGTTCCGGCTTTTCACCACACCTGGCCGATGCGCCAATGTTTCGAGAATCATGAATTCCGTGACTGTCAGGGTCACAATTATTCCCTTCCATTTCACCAGATGGCGCGCCGGATCCATTTCCAGATCACCGCGGACGAGCGGTTCAGCAGACTCGTCGTCCTGGCCCTCATCCAATGATTTGATAAATTCTGTACGTCGTAAGATGGATCGGACCCGGGCGATAAGCAGACGCTGCGAAAACGGCTTTTTGATATAATCGTCCGCCCCCATTGCAAGCCCGAGTGCTTCGTCCAGCTCCTCATCCTTTGAAGTCAGGAATATGATCGGCAGGTTTGATTTCTCCCGCACTCTTCTGAGCAGTTCCAGCCCGTCCATTTTCGGCATTTTTATATCGAAGATCGCAAGGTCCGGGGGATTCTCCAGAATCGCATGAAGGGCCGCTTCGCTGTCCGAGTAAACACGCGTGACAAAGCCTTCAGCCTGCATCGCGATCGACACGGATGTCAAAATATTGCGGTCGTCGTCGACAAGAGCAATATTGGCTGCCATAAATTTGCGTTCCTTTGCCGCTCGCTCTGGATTCGACCTAGTGGATGGGATAGTATGTTTCAAGATAAGTCATCGGTAACAGTTTCGCCACAAGGAGTCGCGATCTGGCCGGGGATTTCGTAATTTTGCGATGGTCGGCGGGAAGAAATTTGACCGACTCGATAGTGTCCAGTAAGCGCCTTTTCAAACTGCCAGATCGGCGTGACCTCAACCTGTTTCAAGCTTTAGGGGATTACCTGTGCCAAATGTTTCGTCTGTTTCGTTAAATGACCAAGGTTTTGGCAGTTCGGCCGAGCAGCACTGGAATCTGGGTGCTCCCGCTTTGGTTGAAGCTGCTGTCTGCCGTGGCGAAGGGCATTTGGCGAAAGATGGTCCACTGGTCGTGGAGACCGGCAAGCACACCGGGCGCTCCGCCAATGACAAGTTCATGGTCCGTGATGCCGAAACCGAAGACAGTGTATGGTGGGGAAAAACCAATGTCGGGATGACACTGGATCATTTCGCTGCGCTGAAGGAAGATTTCCTCGCCGCTCTCGCCGGGAAAGATACGCTGTTCGTGCAGGATCTTTTCGGTGGATCGCAACCGGAGCACCGGGTCAATGTCCGTGTCATCAATGAGCTGGCCTGGCACAATCTGTTCATTCGTACGATGCTGGTCCGGCCCGATGCCGATGAACTGGCCGCGTTCGAACCCGAATATACAATCATCGATCTGCCCAGCTTCAAGGCCGATCCCGCGCGCCACGGAACCCGCAGCGAGACCGTCATCGCCGTGAACCTCACCGAGAAGCTGATATTGATCGGCGGTACCGCTTATGCTGGTGAAATGAAGAAATCGGTGTTCGGCCTGCTCAACTATCTGTTGCCGCTCGATTCGGTTATGCCCATGCATTGCTCGGCCAATATCGGACCAGAAGGCGATACCGCCATTTTCTTCGGCTTGTCGGGAACAGGCAAGACAACGCTGTCGGCTGATGCCAGTCGCGTGCTGATCGGTGACGACGAGCATGGCTGGTCCGATACCGCGGTGTTTAATTTTGAAGGCGGCTGTTACGCCAAGATGATCCGGTTGTCCGAAGAAGCGGAGCCGGAAATTTTTGCGACCACGCGCCGGTTCGGAACCGTTCTTGAAAATGTCGTCATGGACCCGGAAACGCGGGAACTGGATCTCGATGACAATAGCAAGGCGGAAAATACCCGCGGTGCCTATCCTATCGATTTCATTCCCAACGCCTCGGAAGAAAATATGGGACCGGTTCCCAAGAATATTATCATGCTGACCGCCGATGCGTTCGGCGTGCTGCCTCCGATTTCGCGGCTGACACCGGAACAGGCGATGTACCATTTTCTTTCCGGCTATACCGCCAAGGTCGCCGGTACAGAAATCGGCGTGACCGAACCGGAAGCAACCTTCTCAACCTGTTTCGGTGCGCCGTTCATGCCCCGGCATCCTTCGGTTTACGGCAATCTTCTGAAAGAACGGATAGCAAAAGGCGGAGTCCGCTGCTGGCTGGTAAACACGGGCTGGACCGGAGGTAAATATGGCGAAGGCAACCGGATGCCGATCAAGGCGACCCGGGCATTGCTGAATGCGGCGCTGGATGGCAGCCTGAATGACGGCGAGTTCCGCATTGACGACAATTTCGGTTTCGAAGTGCCGGTATCCGTACCGGACGTCGACAGCGCGATCCTTGATCCCCGCTCGACCTGGTCTGATTCAAGCGCCTATGATGAAACTGCGCAAAAGCTGGTCAAATTGTTCATCGACAATTTCGAACAATTTGCAGAACATGTCGATCAGAATGTCCGGGAAGCAGCCCCTACTGCCGCCTAGGGTGTAACCTCAATTGATCGAGCATTTGATGGCGAAGAGATGCAGCCATGATCCGAGCTTATTCACCGATATTGATTCAATGATTCAGTAATGGACCAATTGAGTCCGCACCCCAGCGCCGGTTGGAGAACGGCGATGACCAAGCTCATTGGTTCACTCTATTATAAGATTCCTGTCTTCACTGAGCCATCACACATTTGACAGAATATTGCAGCAGTGCCCAAAGCAGATCATCACATTAAACTTTCAGAATTTTCGAATAAAGAGCGCGTTTTTATTGATAGACGGAATCTGCTATTTGGGTACAATTTCAACTTTGACCTGTGGTGGGTTTAAAATCTCGATGACATGATGCCACGGCTTCAATCATATCGGCATAGGTATCTACAACCTCCTCCATTTTCTTCGTTTTTGCGACATCGTTCAACAGAACAGCAGCGTCGTGCACTTTTTTGTCGCACGTGATGAAGGCATCTTTACGCGGTCCGAGCGCTTCGAATAGGGCGTCCAGGTCATCTTTTGCGATTGGGTCATGATGAGCAATAGCATATGAAGAAGCCTCAATTTTTGCAAAATCGTTGAGTATTATCCCGTCAGTAATCTCATGCGTACTCCTGTTTAAAGCTTGCATGATACAGACAACAGATTTTGCGTTTTCTCCTGATGCATCGCCATGACCATGCGCTCTTTGCGCCGTATCATCCGAGTGAGAGACATTTTCATGTCTATTTTCTCGCATATCCTCGCAGGATGCAACGAGCATAACCGAAAATACGAACAGGCCCAAATGTGTGATTTTGTTTATCATATTCATGCGTCCGCTCTAGTCATCGCAAAATTGAAACACAAATTTTTAGTGCCTCGCCTTTGGCGTAAACCTGCCAGCTGGTAGCGGGCCAAAGCCGTTTTATTTGCGCAGCACTGCCCTCCAGAAATAGACTCCGTTTTCCTGCCAGCTTCAACAAGTCCCCCTACCGCCAGCGCGACAAGGTCGAGAATATGTTCGGCAAGCTCAAGGAATGGCGGCGCACCCATACCGGCTGTCGTCGCTGAACTCACATATTTTTGTCAGCTATCGCAATCGCTCCACCATTATCTTCTGGCTTAGTTAATGAGATGGGGTCGTTGCCGGACGTATCATTGCTTAACGGGTTTTGATGGGGTGATTGCTGATCGTGATATCGAGATATGCAAGATCATTACTGGGCGAGAAGACGATCGTTTCGCCTTCCACAATCCCTTTTGCCTGTGCCGGACTATCAATCTTTCCATTGATTGCGATATCGTCGATGATGCGGACCAGGCATTTTGTCGCGTCGGAAGCGCTATAGTCGGAGGGCGCGGTCAGGCGAATTTCCTGACCGGTAAAATAGTGCAGCCCGTGGGTCACGAAATAGCCCGTCCGGACTTCTGAAAAAGAGGTTTGAAATAATGTCGGGAATGGTCCGTCTGCCAGATATTCTCCCACAGTCTCGTCAAAATAAGCAAAGCTCGCGATCTTGCGAGATGGCATCCATGCCGCGGCAGTGGCTGTCAGGCATTTCCCGATCCATTGGCCCAGCGATAGCATTCGACGATTGATCTCGGGCAAGTGTCTGGCGCTGGCCAGAATGTCCCTCGGGGTAACGCCGATGGATGAATCTTCCGAAGACGGCCCGTCAGAGAAAAGCTGCTCGAATTTCTCCGCGGCAAATCGCTGGCCGGTTTCTGCGGCTGTAAAGCGAGACAGAAGGAAAGGCATGCCGTCTACGATGACTTCGAGCATCTCCAGTTCGTTGAACTTGGCGGTATTGACGGATATTCGCTCTCGTGCTGCGTCGGACCATGGCACGTCCGCCAGATCAAAATCATCCGCAACGGGGGCGATGATCAATAGAGGAGGTTCCGAACTCACCTGACTAGTTCCGCTTCTCGATCGTCTTGTCCTTTTGTTCTTTATATGTTCTAGTCAAAAGGGAAGGCGATAGCAATCCTGTTCATGAAGGATTGGCGGAAATTGAAAGCGAAACTGGCACGACAAGGATACTCATCTCGAAAATCATCGAAACAATATATTGTCAGTCTGCTGATGTATCCGTAACTATCACGCCATGTCTGACCTGATATTATCGGTATTGATGCTGGCCGGAACCGCGCTGCTTGCCGGAGGTGTGTTTGTGCTCCGCAAGGGCGTCAATAAAAGGCAGGGCTGGCTGATGCTCGTCGCTTCTGCAGTGATGTTCGCCAATGTCGCAATCGGGATGATTCCCGTTCCGGACAGCAATCAGCCGGTACCACCGCCGTCCGCCGATTAATCCTATTTGATCGGTGAATCCGGTGCGAGCCGCATGTCGAGATAATTGTCGATCGATCCCATCAACAACTCCATTTCATTCTCGTAGAAATGATTGGCGCGGGGAATCTCGTCATGATGAATTGTGATGTGCTTTTGTGTCCGCAGCTTGTCGACCAGTTTCTGGACTGCACCGGGGGTGACGACTTCGTCATTAACGCCCTGAACGATGATTCCTGATGCAGGGCAGGGTGCCAGAAAGTTGAAATCATACATATTGGCAGGTGGTGATACGGAAATGAATCCGCGGATTTCCGGCCGGCGCATCAGCAATTGCATGCCGATCCAGGCGCCAAAGCTATAGCCGGCGATCCAGGTGGTCTGTGCTTCGGGATGGAAGCTCTGCACCCAGTCAAGCGCCGATGCGGCGTCCGACAATTCACCAATGCCATTGTCGAATGTGCCCTGTGAACGACCGACGCCGCGAAAGTTGAATCGCAAAGTCGCGAAACCGCGCTTCACAAATGTCTTGTACATCGCTTGCGTGATCCGGTCATTCATCGTGCCACCGGCTTGCGGGTGGGGATGCAGAATCATGGCAACCGGCGCGCGGTCACGGGGTCCTGGGCTGAATCGGCCTTCGAGACGGCCTTCGGGCCCTGTAAAAATTACGTCTGGCATGGATTTTCTATTCTTCGGTCAAAATTACACTTTCCAGAGCGCGAGAATATAGAATAGCTTTTGCGCTGGATGCAGCGCCTATATAGGGAGAGTGAACAAATCCGCAACTCAATCCAGCACGCTAGAGAGTTTTTGCCAATATGGTAACCGAGACTAAACGTATCTATCTCGACTATGCTGCTACCGCGCCGATGCTCGATGCGGCCAAAAAGGCCTGCGCAGAGGGTTTCGAGCATTGGGCGAATCCATCTTCGCCACATGGCGACGGTCGTGCGGCCCAGGCGATGCTGGAAAATGCGCGGCGGCGATTCAAGGCGGCTCTGGACTGGAGCGGCGACGTTATTTTTACCGGCGGAGCGAGCGAGGCGATCCAGATCGCGCTGACCAAGTCCAAGCCTGCCACGCAATATGTTTCGCCCGTCGAGCATGATGTAGTTCTGAGATTCGCCCGGAACGCCAATCCCATTCCGGTCGATATGAGCGGGATGGTTGTTCCAATGAACCTCAACCATCTGCTGAAGGCTTCCGAAGGACCGGCCCTGGTAGCAATACAGTCGGTCAACAACGAAACCGGTGTGATACAGGATCTCGATGCGCTGGCGAAAGTCGTGCACGACCGGGGCAGTTATCTTCTCGCAGACTGCTCCCAGTCGATCGGCAAAATGCCGTTGCCGGATGCCGACCTTATCATTGTGGCCGGGCATAAGTTTGGCGGCCCACCTGGCGTCGGCGCGCTTCTGGTCAAGGACCTCAGGCTGCTCGAAGCCGATGGTGGTCAGGAGCAAGGTTATCGATCCGGCACCCAGAATCTGCCCTATATCATGGGCATGACCGCAGCGCTCGAGGCGCCAGCAAACTGGTCCGGACGGGCAACGGAGCTGCGTCAGCATCTCGATGACGCGATCAAGAAAGAAGGCGGCGCCGTGATTGCCGAGAAAGCTTCCCGCATTGCGACGATCGCCAGTTACCACATGCCCGGCGTTGCCGCCAACACGCAGTTGATCAAATTCGATATGGCCGGATTTTCCGTTTCTGCCGGAAGCGCCTGTTCTTCGGGGACGCTCAAGACCAGTCATGTGCTCGAAGCCATGGGCACCGACCCGCAAGTCGCGCGCGAAGTGATCCGGGTCAGTATCGGACGCGACACAAGCCGGACACATATCTATGCCTTCATCGACAAGTGGAAGTCGATATTCGCGGAATCGCGAGGAAGCTGAGCCGGATCAATGGCCACCATCTATCTTGACAATCAGGCGACCACGCCGCTTGCGCCCGAGGCTTTTGACGCGATGCTGCCGTGGCTGAAAGACAATTTCGGCAATCCGCACAGTTCGCATGTGATGGGCAGGCAGGCTGCGGCAGCCGTCGAAGTCGCCCGCGAGCAGGTGGCCGCTTTGCTGCCCGCGAACGGGCGGGTGATTTTTACCGGTAGTGCGACAGAAGCGATTAATCTGGCGTTTGGCGCGGCCCGGAATATGTCCCCGCAAGGGCGCGACCAGATCGCCATATTGGACACCGAACATGCCGCGGTGCGCGATACGGCGCTCTGGTATGGCAAACAGGGTTTTGAAATGACGCTGCTTCCCGTGGGTCCGCAAGGACTGGTTTCGATGGAAGATATGGAAGCATGTCTGGGTCCGAAAACAGCACTTGTCGGAGCGATGCTGGTCAATAACGAGATTGGCGTTATCCAACCGGTCGAGGATATCGTCAGACTGGCCCACCGCAGCGGCGCTCTGATGCTCTGCGATGCGGTCCAGGGATTTGGTCGAATCGACATTCCGGAGCAGGCAGATATGATCGCCTTGTCCGGCCACAAGATTTACGGTCCCAAGGGCATCGGCGCGCTGTGGGTGCGTGACGGTATTGACCTGCCACCGCTGCTCCATGGCGGCGGTCAGGAGCAGGGGGTGCGGTCGGGCACGCTTTCTCCAGCGCTGTGCGCGGGTCTGGGAGCAGCGGTGAAAATTTGTGCCGAGCGCCGGGCAGAGGATATGGCCCATATAAGCGCGCTGGCCGCAAGAGCGCGCAGTCTGTTCGGCGACTGGACGGTGAACGGATCGCTGGATCAACGCTATCCCGGCAATTTGAATATCCGCCGCGAGGGGCTTGATGTCGCTCGCCTGATCTCCGATGTCCGTGGCGTGGCATTTTCCGCGGGGTCGGCCTGCGCCAGCGGCTCGGGTCGTCCCAGCCATGTGCTGGCCGCGCTGCGGTTGGAGCCGGCACAGATCAAGTCATCCATCCGACTCGGGTTTGGCCGCTACAACAGTATCGACGATGTGGAACAGGCGGCCCACCTGATCAATCAAGCGGCGGAGAAACAGCTGTCATGAAGAAAGTCACGGTCCATTTTGTCAGCTCTGACGGCCAGCAAACGGTTTCAGCCGAGGCATCAGAAGGCGACGACTTGCTCACCGTTGCACAAATTCATGATCAACCGCTTGAAGGAACCTGCGAGGGGCAGATGGCCTGTTCGACCTGTCACGTGATTGTAGAAGCGGCGGATTTTGACAAATTGCCCGACGCGACCGAGATGGAAGAGGATATGCTGGACCTTGCTGCCGGAGCACGGCGCACCAGCCGACTGGCCTGTCAGATTACGCTTACGGCCGAACTCGACGGCTTGACCGTTCATATACCTGCTGAAAGCCACAATATGCAGATCATCTAGTTACTTGCATTTTGGCCAGAGTCCCACCATATGCGCAGCGGGAGTCGGGTGGACGTAGTGTTCGCCAACCCGGTCAGGTCCGGAAGGAAGCAGCCGTAACGATTTTTCTGCGGGTCGCCCGGCTCCTACTTTGAAACACCGCCGTGTTCCGGCAGAGATTCAAAAAACGCCATTCCGATAATAATCATTCGACCAGAGACTCTTGCGATCCTCTGACATCTATCCTGTCGTCGGCCCTGAGCGGGATAACGGCCCGTCCGAACCAGACGAATTTTTTGGTCGGTTGTGCAAGGCTATTGTCATACGCCTTGGTCACGGTGGCTAGATCGTAGCCCATCCATGCCAGCGTAGACGGAAATATCTGACTGGCACTATAACCGGCTTCAACTGGTGCGGGGAAATCCTCTGCAACGGCTTGCGGTAAAAATGCCAGCAAAGGCACGGCAAACTCGTCCTTGTCAGGAACCGCGGAGCAATGAGGCAGCACGCCTTTCTTCACGTTCTGACCATGGTCCGATGTATAGACAATTGCTATGTTCTCCCGATCGACACCGTCCAGCAGCGTCTTGAAGAAACCCTGTTTTGAATAAGCGATGGCTGCGTCATATTGTTGCGACAGATCACTGCCCGCCGCGAGGCTTCCAGCAGGATAATGGTCTGAATATTGAAAATGAACGCCGCGCAGCACGGCATAGATAAATTCTCTACCGTTGGTTTTCAGGCGGGCATTCAAATTTTTCGCTATCGCCAGATCGGTTTGCATTCCGGAGGCCAGCGACTGGATTTCGTCGATCTTGCTTGCCTCTGGCGGCAGCAGCAAATTCTGCGGTGGTCCGGAAACCTGCCCGTCGATAAGGATGGTTTTATACCCTGAATTTTTGGCATATCCCCATATCGATGGCGTCTTGCGCAGATCGGTAAGGGCATTCACATGCAGGACATCGACACCTGAACGCAGAGCGACATGAGCGGGCGCGCTGCAATTCGCCATCGCCGCTGTCTTGCCGAAATCAATTGGTCCAAAGCGCGATAATTCCGGTCTGACGAGCTTAACGAAAGCATCATAGCCAATGCTTTCATCCACGATCCAGATGATTTTCTCGATGGATTTCCCGATGTTGGAAACGGGTATATCAACCGCGCGTCTTGGGGGTGGTGGCGGAATGGTGAGCTTCTCGACGGCAAAATTATAGATGTTCCGTTCCGCTGCGAGTTGCCCGGGAACGCCAAGGCCGAAGGCGATCGATGGAATCACGAGAACAAGGATTGCGACGATATTGGCGCGGGGAGCGTTGAGCAAGCGGGTGCGGTCTTGCAGGGAAAGCCGGATCAGCTTGCGGCAAGCAGCAAGTAGCCCGAGCGCCGCTAGTGTCCTGGCCAGCCCAATGGCGGCAGGAATTGCAAATTCCCCTGCAGCATTTTGCGCATGGCGGGCCTCGGTCAGCAACCAGTCAAATTTGGCGAGATCGATGATGTCGTTGAGTATCTGACTGTAGATCGTGTTGGTAACGGCAGAAAGCCCGATCAGGATCAGGACAAACCAGAATAGCCGGTTGGACAGGACAATCAGGCCGACCAGCAACGCGGTGGCCTGAAAGGCCATTGCGGTGAAGGCAGTCAGTGCACTGCTATAATCATTTGCTGCAGCCCGATAGAGAACCGACTGGACAAGAATCTGCTCGTTAATCAGCAGATATCCGATGCAGAAGAGACCAAATCCGATCCCGACATAGATTGCGCGTCTGTTCATCCCCTCCCCATTCTGCAAAACAGATGTTCTACAAAATTAGTCTTTATTTTTGGTTAGACTTGATATTGACGGTGAATAGCCTTCGACAAGCCGATGCCTGTCGCCTAAACTCATCTTTCATGTCCGATTCACAAGATATATTTGCGGCCACTGGCGTCGATGCGCCGGATCAGCCCGCCCCCGGCGCGGCGCAACCCTATCGGGTGCTGGCGCGCAAATACCGGCCGTCGAAATTCTCGGAACTGATCGGGCAGGACGCGATGGTCCAGACGCTGGGCAACGCGATCAAGCGCGACCGGCTCGCTCACGCTTTCCTGATGACCGGCGTGCGCGGTGTGGGCAAAACGTCTACCGCAAGACTGATCGCCAAAGCGCTGAACTGCATCGGCGAAGACGGGCAGGGCGGTCCGACAATCGATCCCTGCGGCCAATGCGAACCTTGCCGCAGTATTGCGGAAGGCAGCTTTATCGATGTCATCGAAATGGATGCCGCCAGCCATACCGGCGTCGACGATGTCCGCGAGATTATCGAGGCAGTACGCTATTCATCGGTTTCCGCACGTTATAAAATCTACATCATCGACGAAGTGCATATGCTGTCGAAAAATGCTTTCAACGCATTGCTGAAGACGCTCGAAGAACCGCCGCCCCATGTGAAGTTTATTTTCGCGACCACCGAGGTCAACAGGGTTCCGATTACCGTCCTGTCCCGGTGCCAGCGCTTCGATCTGAAACGGATCAGCGCCGAGCAACTGGCCGCACATTTCGGAATGATCGTCGAGAAAGAAGGGGTGACGGCAGAACAGGAAGCGCTCGATCTCATCGCGCAGGCAGCAGAAGGGTCTGTTCGCGACGGTCTTTCGGTCCTCGATCAGGCGATTGCCCATGCCGATATGGACGGCGATGGTCAGGTGAAGGCTGCCCAGATCAGGGATATGCTTGGTCTTTCGGATCGCGGCGCCGTCCGCCGGCTTTTCGCAAAATTGCTCGAAGGCGATTCCGCAGCGCTTCTCGATGCTATCGCAGAACAGTATAAAATTGGCGTGGAACCGCTGTCGCTGATGAACGGGCTGCTGTCGCTGTCGCATCAGGTGACCTTGTTCAAGGTTGGGAGAGCCAGCGATCCGACATTGTCGGAAGGTGCCAGGCAGCAGTTTTCCGATTGGGCGGAACAGCTTTCCTATCCGGTATTGCATCGGCTTTGGCAGTTGCTGCTCAAGGGTTATCAGGAAGTCCAGCAAGCACATCTGCCCCGCGAAGCCTGCGAAATGGCTTTGCTCCGGGTGCTCTGTGCAGCCGACATGCCCGATCCGGGGAAACTGGCAAAAATGCTTGAGCAAGGCGTTCCGGCTTCGGCCAGCGCACCGGAAATCCAGAAGGCCGCGCCGCCGGTGGCCGAGCCTGTCGCGCAGACTGCTCCGTCTCCCTCTTCAGTCCCCGCGCCGGTTGCCGCGCAAGAGCCGCAAGCCAACACGCCTCCGAACCAGTTTTTCGACGTTGTCAAAGCCGTCGGACGGGTATCGGCTGTTCTGGAAAGCATATTGATTGCCGACATGCGCCTGGTATCGCTCGACGCGCCCAATATCGTCTATCAGCCGGTGCGCACGATTGCCGATGCAGAGATCCGGAAAATTGCGGATGCGCTGAAGCAGGAAACCGGTCAGGACTGGAAAATCACTGAAGGCGAGGGCGAGGCGCAGCCGAGTCTCGTCGAACAGGAGCAGCAGATCAGGGACGCAGAACGTCAGGCGATACTGGATGCTCCGCTGGTGAAAGCGGCTTTTGAAGCCTTTCCTGACGCCCAATTGCTGGAGGATGATGATCCTCGCCCACAAGAATCAAGGAGCGCATAGCCATGAAATCGATGGAAGAAATGATGAAAGCCGCGCAGGAAGCCGCGCAGCAGGTCCAGACCCAGATGGAGGAAGCGCAAAAGAAGCTGGATAGTCTGGAAGTGGAAGGGCAAGCCGGAGGCGGACTGGTAAAGGTCAAAGCGACCGCAAAAGGCCGTGTCCTCGCCGTGACGATCGATGAAAGCCTGATGAAGGCAGAAGAAAAGCAGATGCTGGAGGATCTGGTTGCTGCCGCGTTCAATGACGCCCGCAACCGCGCCGACGCAGTGAGCAGCGAGGAAATGGGCAAGATGACCAGCGGTATGCAGTTACCCCCAGGTTTTAAACTGCCATTTTAAGCCGTTCTCCCAATCGGACGCATTCCGCTTGAAGTGTCTCCCGCAGGCACCATATAGTGGACAGAAGCGCTGTTGCAGCGCAATATGTTGGAGTAAAAATGTCCGTGTCCGAAGCCAATCCTACCCCTGAATCCAAGGTCCTGCCACTGTTGCCATTGCGCGACATAGTGGTGTTCCCGAACATGATCGTGCCACTATTCGTTGGCCGCGACAAATCGGTGGTCGCGCTGGAAAAAGCGATGGATTCGGACAAGGAAATTTTCCTCGTCGCGCAACTCGATCCGGCGGAAGATGATCCCGTACGCGATCAGCTCTATGATCTCGGCGTGGTCGCGACGGTGCTGCAATTGCTGAAACTGCCCGATGGCACAGTCCGCGTGCTCGTCGAAGGCAAGCAGCGCGCTAGGCATCTGTCGCTCGAAGAGAAAGCGGACGGCTATGTATTGGCCACGGTAGAATTGCTCGAAGAGCAGGTTGCCGAAGGCCCGCAGGCCTCGGCGCTGATGCGCTCCGTTGTCGACCAGTTTGAAAATTATTCCAAGCTCAACAAGAAAATGCCTGCGGAAACGGTGATACAATTGGGCGAGATTGACGATGCTTCCCGCCTCGCCGATGCCGTGGCAGCCAATATCAACGTGAAGGTCTCTGACAAGCAGAGTCTGCTGATGGAGAGCGATCCCACCAAGCGTCTCGAAATGGTCTTTGCCTTCATGGAAGGCGAACTGGGCGTGTTGCAGGTCGAGAAGAAAATCCGCGGCCGCGTCAAGCGCCAGATGGAGAAGACCCAGCGAGAATATTATCTCAATGAGCAGATGAAAGCGATCCAGAAAGAACTGGGCGACGGCGAAGAGGGTGAAGGCGACGAGCTCGCGGAACTCAGCAAGAAAATCAAGGAACTGAAGCTTTCCAAGGAAGCGAAAGCCAAGGCGACGGCCGAGCTGAAAAAGCTCAAGGGCATGCAACCGATGTCGGCCGAAGCGACGGTGACGCGCAACTATCTCGACGTGCTGCTCGGACTGCCCTGGGGCAAGAAGTCGCGGCTCAAGAAAGATCTGAAGCAGGCCGAGAAGGTTCTGGATGATGACCATTTCGCGCTGGAGAAAGTCAAGGAACGCATTCTTGAATATCTTGCGGTGCAGACCCGGACGAACAAGCTGAAAGGCCCGATCCTTTGTCTGGTGGGGCCACCAGGCGTCGGCAAGACCTCGCTCGGTCGTTCGATCGCCCGCGCCACCGGACGCGAATTCGTTCGCCAGTCACTCGGCGGCGTGCGCGACGAAGCCGAAATTCGCGGGCATCGCAGAACCTATATCGGATCGCTTCCCGGCAAGATTGTTTCCAATCTTAAGAAAGCCGGCACGTCCAATCCGTTGTTCCTGCTTGATGAGATTGACAAGCTGGGACAGGATTTCCGCGGCGATCCGGCATCAGCGCTGCTCGAAGTGCTCGACCCGGAGCAGAACGATAAATTTCAGGATCATTATCTGGAAATCGACATTGATCTGTCGGACGTCATGTTTGTGACAACCGCCAACTCGCTCAATCTGCCCCAGCCCTTGCTCGACCGGATGGAGATCATTCGTCTCGAAGGCTATACCGAAGACGAGAAAGTCGAAATCGCAAAACGCCATCTGCTCGAAAAGCAGATCGAGGCCCATGGTTTGAAAGAGGGCGAGTTTGTCCTGCGCGAAGATGCGCTGCGCGAGCTGATCCGCTACTATACCCGCGAAGCCGGTGTGCGGACCCTGGAACGCGAAATCGCAAAGCTTGCCCGCAAGGCGCTGCGCCGCATTCTCGAAGGTGAATATAAGAGCGTTGAAATTACGCCCGATAATCTCGCTGAATATGCAGGCGTGCAAAAATATCGTCATGGCATTGGCGAAGAAGAAAATCAGGTTGGTGCGGTGACCGGCCTTGCCTGGACCGAGGTCGGCGGCGAATTGCTCACGATCGAATCCGTCACTGTGTCCGGCAAAGGCCAGATCAAAACCACCGGTACGCTGGGTGACGTGATGAATGAATCCATTCAGGCAGCCCTCTCCTTTGTGAAAGCGCGCGCGCCTTCCTACGGCATCAAGCCCAGCTTCTTTAATCGCAAGGATATTCATATCCATTTGCCCGAAGGCGCTGTGCCAAAGGACGGTCCCTCAGCCGGTGTCGGTATCGTTACCGCCATCGTATCGACCTTGACTGGCATTCCGGTGCGCCGCGATGTCGCGATGACCGGAGAAGTTACTTTGCGCGGTCGGATATTGCCGATTGGCGGATTGAAGGAAAAGCTGCTGGCTGCTCTGCGCGGCGGGATCACAACCGTGTTGATTCCGGCCGATAATGAAAAAGACCTGGTCGAGATACCGGAAAACATCACCTCGAAACTCAAGATCATTCCCCTCAGCCATGTCGATGAAGTGCTTGCCGTAGCGCTCGCGGGCAAGGTGGAACCGATTGAGTGGAGCGATGCGGATGAACTGGCCAGCCACGCCACCGCCCCGATTGCCGATGACGCGGGCTCCGCAGCGCGACATTAAATGGTCGTTGTTATCGAGTCGCGGTTGTGAAGTGAGGGTCAAATTCAGCCTAAAAATATCGGAAATAACCGATGCTTTGTGAATGATCGGGTCATTTACCATGTTTTGTCGTAAAAAATATGGGTTTGGCGCAGAAAACGGCGGTTTTCCTTTGACTCATCCGGATAATTTCGCATTACTGCCGCCAGACAAAGATGCGATTCAAAAGAATTGCCACCAGAGAAGGGGGGATACCCAAAATGAATAAACAGGATCTTATCAGTAACGTTGCGGACCACAGCGGCCTAAGCAAGAGCGATGCCGGCAAAGCGGTAGATGCCGTATTCGAATCGATCACCAGTGCATTGTCAGGCGGCGGCGAAGTTCGTCTCGTGGGCTTCGGTACATTCTCAACTTCAAAGCGCAAAGCTTCAACCGGCCGCAACCCGCGTACCGGTGAACCGATGCAAATTCCTGCATCGACGCAAGCAAAATTCAAAGCCGGCAAAGGCTTGAAAGACGCCGTCAACAAATAATTAAACCGGGGAGCAGAGTTTCGCTCCCCATTTTTTCGCACTTTGTTCTAGAAAAAATCAGGCGGGATCTCGAAAAGAGGCCCGCCTTTTTCTATGGGTGATTCCTTGTTGAATTGTCGTCAGTTGGATTAACTATACTGACCGTGAAACACCCTCGCTTGCGCTCGGGATTTATGCCGGAGACCATCCGCCGGATGGTCTCGTTTTCGGCAAAAATGGTAGACGCTACAGGGTTCGAACCTGTGACCCGCTGATTAAGAGTCAGCTGCTCTACCAACTGAGCTAAGCGTCCATAAGAGGGGCTATATAAGGACGAACGGAGCGAACACAACAGATGTTTGCGAAATCACCCGAATGCGCCGCCCCGGCGGCCGGGATGGCGGTCGATTGACATCAATATTCCGACGCAGATCATGATCGTCATCATGGAGGATCCGCCGTGACTGAGGAAGGGCAGGGGAATGCCGACAACCGGCGCCAGGCCCATCACCATCATCAGGTTGATCGCCACATAGAAGAAAATCGTCACCGTCAATCCCGCCGCCGTCAGCTGGGAGAAACGGGTTTTCGCTTTCATCGCGACGCCCAGACCCCAGCGGAACAGCAGGAAGAAGCAGAAGAGAACCACTATTCCGCCGAACAGGCCCCATTCTTCGGCCATGGTTGCAAAAACGAAATCGGTGTGACCTTCTGGCAAATAATCGAGATGGCTTTGCGTCCCGTTCATGAAGCCTTTACCGAACAGGCCACCAGACCCGATCGCGATTTTCGATTGACTGATATGATATCCCGATCCCAGTGGATCATTTTCCGGGTTGAGGAATGTGGTCACGCGCTTTTGTTGATATTCTTCCAACGCAAAGAAATAGGCTATGGGCGCCATGATCGCGATGGCCGCTCCCCCGCCGATGAACAGTCGCAGCGGCAGTCCGGCCAGAAATGCAACCGTCAGCGCGCCGGCGAAGACGGTTATCGTGGTGCCGAGATCGGGTTGCAGCAGAATCAGCGCACAGGGGAGTGCAAGCAGTACAAAAAGCGGCCAGACTGCTCCCCATGTCCGGATCTGGCTGGGTGGCAGGAGGTCATAGAACCGGGCAACCGCCAATATGATAGCGACTTTCATCAGTTCCGATGGCTGTATCCGGATGAACCCTAGGTTGAGCCATCTCTGGCTGCCGCCGCCCACGGCTCCGATCAATTCGACACCGACAAGCATGACAACGATGATGATATAGGTCGGGAAGGCCATGGTCTTCCAGAACGATTCCTTGAACCGGGACATCACCACCGCCATCGCCAGGAAGAGGACGAATCTGCCCATGTGAAGGCCCGCCCAGGGACTCAGGCTGCCTCCTGCTGCCGAATAAAGGACGATAAAGCCGAAGCTGGCCATAACGAACAGAAGCAGGATTGTTTTCCACGGAAGCTGCGCAATGGGCGCTGGAATGAAATCACTCAATTTCTATTCTCCGGCGCCGGCTTCGGTGGTTTCGGGTTTGGCCGGAACGGGTTTTTCAGCAATGGCTTTTTCCAGCTTTTTCTTGGCACGATAGGCCGCCATTTTCGTGTCCATGCGTTCCTGAATCGTGCCACCCCAGGATTTTTCGAGCCCCGTGAGGACATCCATCGCTTTTTGACGATCGTAGAGGAAGGTGAGCACGTCCCGCGCCACCGGGTAGGCCGCACCGGACCCGCCGCCATGTTCGATGACCACCGCTGCCGCATAGCGCGGATTGTCAAAGGGAGCGAAGCAGACGAACAGACCATGGTCGCGATATTTCCAGGCCACGTCACTGCCACCGCGGCCGAAATCAAGATTGACCACTTGGGCCGTACCCGTCTTTCCGGCCATTTTCACGTTTTCAATCGGCAGGCGTGCGCGTCCGGCCGTGCCCGGCCCGTTGACCACATCGCTCATCGCCTGCTGCACATAAAGAAGATGCTCCGGATCAAGGTTCAATGTTTCGATCAGAGGCTTTTTCTCGTTCATGATAAGGCGTGGAAGCACATTTTTCCCGGTTGCAATCCGTGCCGACATGACCGCCAGCTGGGTCGGGTTGACCAGCATATATCCCTGCCCGATCGTCGTGTTGACCGTATCATAGGCCTGCCATTTGCGATCATATTTCTTGAGCAACCACGCCGGGTCGGGAACCGTCCCGTAAAACTGGCTCGGCACCGGCAACGGATATTTTTGCCCCAGGCCCAGGCGGTTGGCCATCAAGGCTATCGGATTGATTCCGATCTTCTGTGCAAAATAGTAAAAATAGACATCGCAGCTCTGGTAGATGCCCCTGGCCATATCGACGCGGCCGTGGCCACCACGCTTCCAGCAGCGGAAGCGGCGGTTGCCCACTTGCAACCCGCCAGAACAATTGACGGTTTCATCCGGGCTCAGTCCAGCCTGAAGAAAGGCAAGGGCGACCATCGGCTTCACGGTCGATCCAGGCGGGAAAAGACTTTTGAGTGACTTGTCGAGCAGGGGAACATGATCGTCTTCGCGAAGCATGCCATATTCTGTGACACCAATGCCGTCGGAAAAGCTGTTCGGGTCAAACGATGGCATCGACGTCATCGTCAAAATATCACCGGTAACGCAATCGAGGACGACCACGGAACCTGATTCGGGACCCAAACGGCGGGCAGCATATTCCTGAAGGTCGATATCGAGGGTTAGTTGCAACGCCTTGCCCGGAACATCGGGGCGCGTGTTGAGTTCCCTGACAATCTTGCCGCGCGCTGTCACTTCCACCCGTTTTGCTCCGGGCTTCCCCTGCAGGCGGTCCTCGAAAATTTTCTCCAGACCATCCTTGCCGATCTTGTAGCCTGGCGTGATCAGTATCGGATCCGGTTTCTCTTTATATTCTTCCGCTGATGCTGTTCCGACATAGCCCACGAGATGTCCGATTGCCGGCCCGCTCGGATAGTTGCGCGAGAAACCCTGACGCGGCGAAACGCCGGGAAGGTCGGGCAGCCTGACGCTGACGGCCGCATATTGTTCCCAATCCAGTCCGGTGGCAACCTGAACCGGTTGAAAACTGCTTGCCTGCTCCAGTTCCCGGTTAATGCGCTCGAGCGATTCCGAATCGAGCGCGAGCAGCTTGGCCAGGGTTGCAACGGTCTTTTTCTTGTCCCGCAACCGGTCGGGAATGATGTCGACGCGAAAATCGGTCTTGTTATTGGCAATCGGTTTGCCGTTGCGATCAATCAGCCAGCCACGCCGGGGCGGGACCAGCGTAAGATTGACCCGGTTACTTTCCGACAAAAGCTTGTACCGCTCGTTCTCGGCAACCGAGATATAGGCCATCCGGCCAGCAAGCAGCACTCCCACGCCAATCTGCAATCCACCGATCACCGTCGCCCTGCGCGAAAAGGTGAGCGTTTGCATGGCACTGCTGATCGTCTGGGCTGGTCTCATGAAGCCACCCGCCAGTTGTCGACGGCGCCGATGAACCGCGCAACAAACGGATAGAGCAGGATCGACAGAATAATCTGCGGCAAGAGCAGATCGAGCCGCAGTATATTGGATTGGAAATCTACAACCAGCATTCCACCTATTAGCACAAAAACAGTGGCGATGGAGGCGATAAGCCAGTCCTGCCAATAGTCGCGGTTCACCGCTTTCCTGTCGATTGCTTCCAGCAGGATGAAAACGACCGACCAGAGAAACGCGGCGCTGCCAAAAGGCTGTCCGCTGAATATATCATCGATCAAACCCAGGGGGAAACCCGCCCAGACTACCCAATATCCCGGACGGATCAGGCGCCAGGCCAGCACCGCAAGCAACCCCATGGGCGGCAAGATCGGATAGTCGGTGATTATCGGCAGGGCCGTGATCATCGAACCCAGAACGACGGTTACCGGTGGCACCAACTTGATCCGCAACTGCGACGGTTGCCGGCCAATTTTGGATTGACGCGATCTGGGCACTATTCTCCGGTTTCCTCTTCCAGGTCAGCCATTGGGTTTTTTGCAATCTGACGCACCGTTTCGGCCTGAAAAATAGGCTGGACGATTGCGTGGCTGACCTTGGCGGGATTGGCCAGCACCCGCCCGATGGCACCGGTTTCCGTTTTGCGAATGACCACCGCCACGGGAATGCCCGGGCTATACAGGCCGCCGCTGCCGGAAGTGATCATCAGATCACCGCCCTTGAACGGGTTGGTGCCAATATTGATCGGCTGAATATCGACTGTGCCGTCGCCGCGACCCGTGGCAAAGGCGGGAAGGCTATCGCTGGCCCGCTGCACCGGAGTGACATTTTTCCCGTCTGATACCAGCAGGACGCGAGCGGTCGTCGGGCCGGTTTCCAATATCCGGCCGACAAGCCCTTCCGGCGAGCGGACGGGCTGGCCGGGCTCAAGTCCATTGGTGCTGCCGACACCCAATGTCGCGATGCGCCGCGAGCTCGATGCGGTCGAGCTGATCAAGCGGGCCATGGCGATCGAATCGGGTACTTCCTCGTTGAGCTTCAACAGCCGCTTGAGGCGTTCATTCTCTTGTCTGAGTGCGCGGGCTTCCAGGATTTCTATGCGATTCTGCTCGACTTCCCGTTGCATGGCGGCATTTTTGGATGCTGCATTGAAATAGGCAGAAATTTCACCCCCGGCGCTGCCTGTGGCGCCGCCGATGTTGGCAAGCGTCTTGCTGACCGGTGCGATCGTTTCTGCGCCAATAGTGCGAAGGGCTGAAAATCCGAGAGGATCGATGAAAGAGACGAGCAACAGAAGCAGACCCATGATCGCTCCCAATATGCCCAGTAAATAGCTAGCGAAAATGCTGTATTGCGCCCGCTTGGAAAATCCTGGACGCCGGTTTGTTGGCGGCGCCATATTGGTTTATCCTTTCATTTCCAATCGTTGTTTCATCATTGGTTCGGGCTCAGGCTGTGGTCAGGACGCCCCGGAACATCGGATCTTCCATGGCACGACCCGTGCCGATGGCGACACAGGCCAGCGGATCTTCGGCGACCGTCACGGGCAAACCGGTTTCATCGCTGAGCGCCGCGTCGAGACCGCTGATCAGAGCGCCGCCGCCGGTCAGGACAATGCCCTGATCAACAATATCTGCGGCCAGTTCCGGCGCTGTATTTTCCAGCGCGATGCGAACGCCTTCGATAATCGTTCCGATAGGTTCGCTGAGCGCTTCCGCGATCTGGCCCTGGTTGATCGAAATTTCTTTCGGCACGCCGTTCACCAGATCCCGGCCCTTGATATGGATGGTGTGACCCACGCCATCGGCAGGAGCCTGCGCCACGCCAAAGTCTTTCTTGATCCGTTCGGCGGTTGTTTCGCCGATCAGCAGGTTGTGATGACGACGGACATAGGAAACGATAGCTTCGTCCATCTTGTCGCCGCCGGTGCGTACGGAGGTCGTATAGGCCAGACCGCGCAACGAGAGCACGGCGACTTCGGTTGTGCCGCCGCCGACGTCTACAACCATCGATCCGATGGGCTCGGTAACCGGCATGTCGGCGCCAATCGCTGCTGCCATCGGTTCTTCGATCAGAAACACCTGCCGCGCGCCAGCGTTGGAAGCGGCATCACGAATGGCCCGGCGTTCGACAGACGTCGATCCGCTGGGAACGCAAATCACGATCTCGGGATAGCTGAACAGCTTGCTTTTGCCGTTCACTTTTTGAATGAAATGCTTGATCATCTGCTCGGCCACATCGATGTCGGCGATCACGCCATCGCGCAGAGGCCGAATGGCTTCGATGCTGTCCGGCGTTTTGCCCATCATCATCTTCGCGTCATTGCCGACGGCTTTGACTTTTTTTACACCGTTAATGGTTTCGATCGCAACGACCGATGGCTCGTTAAGAACGATACCCTGACCGCGCGCATAAACCACTGTATTCGCAGTGCCGAGGTCGATCGCCAAATCTTGCGAACGGAACTTGAACAGATTTTCAAACATATTTGTGTCCGTAATTTCTTAGTTTCGCAGGCCAGGCTGCAACATTTGTTTAAAGCTCTGGTTAAGCTGGGCGGGTCATGAAATTAATCATGATATTCGCCCAGAAAATCAGGGGTCGCTTGGCAAGGTCGCTTGGGCTAGGAACGGCAATATGTCAATAAGAAGACTTCCAAATAGCCTGATAAATCGGATAGCCGCCGGAGAGGTTGTCGAGCGTCCGGCCAGCGCCCTGAAAGAGCTGGTCGAGAATGCGATTGATGCCGGGGCCAGCCAGATCAATATCCGTCTGGAGCAGGGTGGGCTGGATCTGGTCCAGGTCTCGGACAATGGTTGCGGGATGAGCCGCGATGACATTGCGCTGGCGCTGGAACGCCATGCGACCTCGAAACTTCCGGATGAAGCAATTGAACTGGTGACCACCATGGGGTTTCGCGGGGAAGCCCTACCGTCGATCGCCAGTGTTGCACGGATGACGATCGAAAGCCGGATGGCCGGTGAAGATGGCTGGTCGCGGATCATCGATCATGGAGAACTGGTGCACGAAGGGCCAACAGCCATTCCGCCGGGAACCAAGGTGCGGGTCGAGCAGCTTTTTGCCAATGTACCGGCCCGCCGCAAATTTCTGCGCACGGCGCGCAGCGAATATGCCGCTTGCACCGATATTGTTCGGCGTCTGGCAATGGCGCGGCCCGATATCGGCTTCACGCTGGAGCATCAGGGGCGCAAGGCGATTGCGGTCCAGAGCGGGGAGACCGGCCCCGATAGGGTTGCCGCGCTGACCAGCCGCGATTTACGCGCCAACAGCGTCGGCGTTGATCTGCAGCGGGAAGAGATTCGCCTGACCGGCGTGGCCGGCCTGCCAACCTATAATCGCGGTGTCGCCGATCATCAGTTTCTGTTTGTCAACGGTCGCCCGGTCAAGGACCGGTTGCTAGTCGGGGCCGTCCGCGGAGCCTATGCCGAGATGCTTGCCCGGGATCGCCATCCGGTGGTGGCCCTGTTTATCGATATGCCGCCCGAACAGGTCGATGTGAATGTGCATCCGGCGAAGACCGAAGTGCGTTTTCGCGAACCGGCGATGGTCCGCGGCATGATAGTCAGCGGCTTGCGAAAGGCGCTCGACGAGGGCGGGTTTCGCGCGGTCCAGCGACCCGCGGAGTCGGCGCTGTCGAAATGGCGAAGGGAACCGGCCGCCCCCGATCCGCAGAGCAGTATTTTTACCGCGCAGGGCAGGGCGAATGTGGCCCAGCAGCCTTATCCGTCGGCGCGTTCGCAAGAGCATGTCAGTGCCTTCGCAGGCTTCGATCCGCAAGAGGATATCGCACCGATTATGGGCCGGGCAGAGGAGGCTTCCGGGCCGGTACCCGAGGCCAGCCGTCATCCGCTGGGCATTGCCCGCGGTCAGGTCGCGAAAACCTATATCGTCGCCGAGGCCGAAGACGGCCTGGTGATCGTCGACCAGCATGCCGCGCACGAGCGGCTTGTGCTGGAGCGGATGCGCAAGGCGGTCGAGGGCGGAACGGTCGCGTCACAGGCGCTGCTGATGGCGGAAGTTGTCGAACTGGACGAGAATGCGTGTGACCGGCTTGAGACACGTGCGGCAGAATTGTCCGATTTCGGGCTGGAACTGGAACGATTTGGTCCGACTGCCATGCTGGTGCGGGCGACACCTGCAATGCTGGGGCCGGGCGATGTCAAGGAACTGGTGACCGACCTGGCCGATGAACTTGGCGCTTATGATCAAGCGCTCAGCCTCAAGGAGCGGGTTGATCATGTGGCATCGACAATGGCCTGCCACGGTTCGGTTCGTGCAGGACGGGTACTCAGCGTCGCTGAAATGAATGCGCTGCTGCGCGAAATGGAAGTGACGCCGCACAGCGGTCAGTGCAATCACGGTCGTCCGACATGGGTGAAGCTAGCGCTCGAGGATGTGGAAAAGCTGTTTGGCCGAAAGTGAACAAAATACTGATCCGTCAGCGGTCTGTGACCAAGGTCATTGTCTGTTTGGCCCGGTATATTAGGCTCTGGATTAGAATGAAACAGGAGTTTTCCATGATATACCGCCATGCTGCCTATGTGTTTCTTGCTCTGATGACGGCCAATGGTGTCGCGGTCGAGGCGCGTCCAGACTCTGAGAGAAATGTGGGGATGCATCAGATCGAAACCGATCTAACCGGTTATTGGCAACAAGGTGACGGCCAAGTCTTTTATTTTACACAAGAAGGTTCCAGCCTGACGTCCCGACATTCCAGGAAGTCAGCGAGCCATGTTGAAAATGAAGTCGATTTCACCGCAACCATTCACGGAAACCTGATCTATGGCGCCCATCGCGGCCCATATTCTCGCGCGATGCAGGAAAAATGTTCGCGCCAGATATGGGTTGGCATGGGGCTGACGTTAAATGAGGGCCGCAATGAATTGACGGGTTTTCGGGGAGACAGAATTGTTGATCCGGAAAATTGCAGCGCTAAAAATAGCGATCCGGTTGCGGTGGTCTATACCAGAATCGCCGATGCCGAGCGGTTGAAATAATTGCGGACGGAGCAATCCGGCATCGGGATATAAGCGCCTGCTCAAGATAGTACCTGCTCCCAGATCGGTTTCGTCTGTCCGGACTGTTCAACTATTCAGACGTTGAATTTGAAATTGAAGATATCGCCGTCTTTTGCAACATATTCCTTGCCCTCCTGACGGAGTTTCCCGGCGTCGCGAGCTGCACTTTCACCGCCCAGAGTGACATAATCATCAAAAGCGATGGTTTCGGCGCGGATGAACCCGCGTTCAAAGTCACTGTGGATTTCTCCGGCGGCCTCGGGCGCTTTGGCTCCCTTGTGGACGGTCCAGGCCCGCGCTTCCTTGGGGCCGACGGTAAAGAAGGTCTGCAGGTTGAGCAGCTGATAGCCGGCACGAATGACCCGTGCGAGGCCCGATTCTTCGAGTCCGAGGTCGGCGAGATATTCTACACGCTCTTCCGGCTCCATGCTGACCAGTTCGGACTCGATGGCGGCGGAGACGATCACCGCTTCGGCGCCTTCCGCCTTGGCTTTTTCAAAAACGGCGGTGGTCATCGCATTGCCATTCTGGGCATCGCCCTCGTCGACATTGCAGACATAAAGCACCGGCTTGGCGGTCAGCAGTTGCGACTGGTCAAAAATCCTTTGCTCTTCCTCGCCTTCGGGCTCGGTCAGGCGCGCCGGTTTGCCTTCGCGCAGCAATTCCAGCGCCTGGCCCAGAACATTGGCGGCAATCTTGGCTTCCTTGTCGCCGCTGGTGGCCTTTTTCTGGAACGCGGGAACCCGCTTTTCGAGGCTTTCGAGATCGGCAAGCAACAGTTCGGTCTCGACGATTTCCGCGTCGGAAATCGGATCGATCTTGTTCGAGACATGCTGGATATCATCATCCTCGAAACAGCGCAGCACATGGACGATCGCGTCGACCTCGCGGATATTGCCGAGGAACTGGTTGCCCAGACCTTCGCCCTGCGACGCCCCTTTGACGAGACCGGCAATGTCGACAAAGGCGAGCTGCGTTTCGATGATCTTGGCGCTGTTGGCGATTTTCGCAATCTGCTGCAGCCGCGGATCTGGAACGGCGACCTGGCCGACATTGGGCTCGATCGTGCAAAACGGATAATTCGCCGCCTGCGCCGCCTGTGTTTCGGTCAGTGCATTGAAAAGCGTTGATTTTCCGACGTTGGGCAAGCCAACGATACCGCATTTGAAACCCATTTTATTGTTCCTGTATCTGGGATGGATCGACAACCAGCAAGCGGCTGTCAGTAATGGCTGCCATTCGATGGCCGATCGTTTTCATATTGTCCGGGTCCTGTGCCATCGCGAAGAAATTCTCGACGCTGGATTGTCTGACCAGCAGGACATGATCCCAGACTTCATCAGCGGGGCCGATGAAATAATGGCCACCGGCTCCGGAGAACAGCACATCGCCGCCGTGCCGCCGGACAATCGGCCGGGTGGCCGCTTCGTACAGGCGATAGGCTTCCGCACCGCTGATCGGCGTAGCCGGGGCCAGGTCGGGGAATGCCGAATAGTCGGCTATATCGCGGAATCGCAGCAGGTTCAGATTCACAACCGGGCCTGTCAGGCCGCGTGATAAAAGCTGCAATGCGGATTCACGGGATGCTTCGAGATATTCCATAACCTTAATCTTCCTGCATCCGCATCGCGACTTCACTCATGAACCGCGGGTCGTCGCCCTTGGCCAGCCAGTCGGCTTCCGCCGCGATCACGCCGAGCATGTCGCCGAGTTCGTCAATCTCCGCCTTGGCATAATTGCCCAGCACATGGCCGGTCACCCGCGCCTTGTGTCCGGGATGACCGATGCCGATCCGCACCCGGCGGAATTCCGGGCCGATATGGGCGATCATCGATCTTATGCCGTTATGGCCCGCTGCGCCGCCGCCGCGTTTGACCTTGATCTTGAACGGTTCGAGGTCAAGCTCGTCGTAAAAGACCGTGACATCCTCAGGCTGTAATTTGTAGAAATCCAGCGCGGCGCGCACGCTGCTGCCGCTTTCGTTCATGAAGGTTGCCGGCTTCAGCAGGATCAGCTTTTCGCCGCCCAGCCGGGCCTCCATGGTCCAGCCCTTGAACTTCTGCTTGGGCGGCGGGAAACCATGCACTTCTTCGAGCGCGTCAATGACCATGAAGCCGACATTGTGCCGGTGCATCGCATATTGCGCGCCCGGATTGCCAAGGCCGACCCATAGTTGCATTTTCTAACACTCTCTCCGCTCGCAGCTTCTCGACAGACAAAAAAACCGTCCATGCCCTGATTGATCAGCATGAACGGTTTTTCGTTACATTGTTTTATAAGGGAAGGTCTAGTCTTCGGAACCGCCTTCTTCGCCTTCAGCGGTTTCGCCTTCGGCACCTTCTTCGCCTTCTTCACCCTCTTCGCCCTCAGCATCTTCGGCTTCGTCATCGGAAGATTTGAGTGCAGATGGTGCGGCCACGCCGGCAATGGTGAAGTCGCGATCGGTAATCACGCTTTCCGAGCCTTCCGGCAGGGTGATGTTCGAAATGTGGATCGTATCGCCAATTTCCAGACCGGTCACATCGATTTCGATCTCGTCGGGGATCTTGTCCGCATCGCACATCAGATCGAGCTCATGACGCACAACGTTCAGAACGCCGCCACGTTTCAGGCCAGGAGAATCTTCTTCATTGATGAAGACAACAGGAACATCGACCTGCACCTTCGCGCCCTTGGCAAGGCGGAAGAAATCAACATGGAGCGGACGGTCGGTGACCGGATCGAAAGCAACATCTTTTGGCAGTGTTCGGGTTTTCTTGCCGTCGAGTACGACCTGAACCAGCGAGTTCATGAAATAGCCGGTGCCGAGAAGTTTGTTCAATTCACGCGCTTCGACGTGAATCGCCACGGCTTCTTTCTTGTCGCCGTAGATAACGGCGGGGACACGGCCTTCGCGACGCAGTGCACGGGAGGCTCCCTTGCCAGCCCGTTCGCGTGGCTCGGCTGAAATAGTCAGCTGATCACTCATAATGTTGCTCCAAAATTAGGTTTTGTTAGAATTCCGCCACGCCTCCAGGGTGCTCATGGCCGGAAAGAGGGCGCTATAAGGTCGGAACATTGCAAAAGCAAGGGATTTGCGTGGCAGAACGGGTTTAGCGGAAAAACCCGATCTGCGAGCTTGTCGCGAGCAAAATCCCGTTTTGCGACCAGATTTCTACCCGTCCGTCGGTGGCGCTGTTCCTGACCGTTGCGCCGGTTACCCGGAGCAGCATGAAATCGCTACCGGCCGCCGCCAGATCCTCGTCGCTCGCATAAATATAGGTCGCCATGGCCACGGTCGAGCCGGGCCGGAATTGTTCGGTGACGAAAAATGTCCGCGGCATGGGTGTATCCAGAATCGAAAGAAGGCTGACCCGGTCAACCGGACGACCGTCCGCTTCCCTGATCCAGACTATCGCTTCGGGTGATTCGTTGACGGCAAAGGGCATGCCCTTGGCAATGCGCTGATCATAGTTTGTGACCCATTTTGGCGCCATCGGGTTGACCGATGGCAATGAAATGGAGTCGTCCGGTGATTTGACCGTCGGCATCTCGACCTGATAGTCGATATCGGTCGGACGGCGCGTGCTGGTCACGATATCGGCGGCGTTGGTCATTGCACCATTTTGTGACAGCTCCACTCGCCAGAACTGTGTCGAGGCGCCGGCGCGGAGCAATGTGACAGACAGGTTGACTTCGCCAGGCCCGACACCTGTCATGAAAATTATCTGTTGCGAAACCAGCGGGCCTCGGCATTCCGGATGCATTTCGACCGCCCGGCCAGCGATTGCCGCGACCCATCCCCCGAAGGCCATGCCGGTCGGATTGCGGTACAGGTCGCTCGCCTCGATGGTGAACTGCGCGTCTTCCAGCGCGATTAGCGCGGTTTCGCGATCAAATATAAATGTCATGCAATGCCCTGATTACTGGATTTTTTCGATTTTATACCCGCGTTTGGCGAGCGTTGCCTGGACCGCATCCGGTCCGGCGAGATGGGCCGCGCCCACCGCGACCAGCGAGGTGCCGGGATTTTGCAGGCGTTTGTCCAGCTGTTCCGCCCAATCCAGATTGCGCGCCACCAGCAGATATTGGCGGGTAGTGGGATCGGTCAATATCCCGCCATCGGAAAGAGTCACGATTTCCTCGATATTGCCCGTCATCCAGGCGTTGAACAGATTTTCAAACATTTGCCGGGCATCACCTGAATCCTCGACCACGCTGGCCAGCATCTGGCGCTGCTGCTGTTCGGGAAGTTTGTCGAAATAGCCCAATTGCAGCTCGATGGTTTCCAGTGCCTCGATCGGTTTTTCCGCTTTTTCAAACTGGGCGGTGAGTTTTTTCTCGACACCGCCGCTCGATTTCAACCCGAGGCTCTTGGTCTGTGCGGATGCCAGCGACAGGGCCGCTGCCCAGGTTTCCATGCGGTTGAGCGATCGTTCGGGGATATTGGCGGAGTCAATGATCCGGTCGAGATCGTCGCGGAGCGATGGCTTGATCCGTGCATCCAGTTTCTCCTGATCAGGGGAAATCGCCAGCCGGGAGAATATTTTTGCTGCATTCTGGGTGTCATCCAGTCCGAGCACTTCGATCACCAGCCGGTCGGAATCCGCAATCGCAGCCTCCAGTGCCGGTGTGCGCCATTGCACATCGTCGGGCAGGATGTGGATCGTTCCGAACATATAGGCCACGCCTGTCTGCTCCGGCCGCGTACCGCTGACTTTCCAGAGCGCAGGTGTGCCGATCTTGACCGTGTTCAGGGACACAGGCACCGGCGCATTGTTGCACGCCGTGAGCATCAACGACGCAAGCAGAGTCAGGATGGATGAGATAATATGCATGTTACCTATCTGGTGTACTTGCCGGCAAAAGCAAACCCGACGCCGAGAATAATCAATATTCGATCCGTTCTGCAACAAGTCCTTTTTGTGCGAGCAATGCCTGCAGGCTGCTCTCTCCGGCGAGATGTCCGGCACCGACCGCCATGAACACCGTTCCCGGCTGTGCCATCCGCTGATCGACCCATTCGGCCCAGCTGTTGTTGCGATTGACCAGCAGCGTCTCGTAAAGAATCTTGTCCTCCAGACCGGCATTCATCAATTCGCCCAGCGCATTGACATTGGCATTGGCCCATTCGGCGACCATCTGTTCCATGCCATCGGCGGCCTCGTCGATCGTAGCGACGGTGAAGTTGAGAAAGCGAATCTGGACGTCTTCCGGCAGATTGTCGAAGAAGCCCAATTGCTGCTCCGGTGTTTCGAGACCGGTAATCTTGATTGCCCGGGCCCTGGCCTGGGCCAGCAATTCATCCTCGACGCCCTGATCGGTCGCATATCCTTTGCGCATCAGCGGTATCAGCGAAAGATTGACGCTGGCGAACCAGGGATCGAGCGGATCGAACGCGCCGACTGGCAGATTCAATTTGGTCATTGTCGCTTCATAGGCGGCCCGATCTTCCACGGTCAATTTGTCGCGCAGCGATATGCCGGTCTTGTCGATCGCCAGATCATTGACGATTTTCACCATCACCGCAGGGTCGGGCTTGATCATCTCGACGACCAGCCGAGGCGTCAAAGCTTTCTTTTACCGCTTCGTCAAACCAGCTCATGCCGGGTTTCAGGATATGGACGGTACCGAACAGATAGATGGTTGTGTCCTCATCCCGGATCACCCAGAGCGCCGGATCGGGATCATCCGGCATGACCGCAGGCGTAGCAACGGTGGCGGGAATGGGATTGCTGCCGGCGCTCACCGTATCTTCCCGGGTGGCCGGGCAGGCGGTTAGGGACAGATATAGAGGGAGGAGTAAGACATTGGAAAGCCAGCGACGCGCCATGAACAAGTTGCTCCAAGAGTAGATAGGACGGGCTACATTCAACAATTGAAGGCAAATGCCTAGCAAAATTTGAGCGACGGTCAGGCGGTAGTAGCTGCCGACAAGCGAAATTTTCAACGGAATGATCTCGTCATCCTGATCTTGCTTCAGAATCTCTGGTGGCCGGTAAATGCCCGACGGGATACTGAATCGGGTTCATCATGACGATTAAGGTTGCTGCGCGGCCAATCCTCCCTTGACCCTCTGCCGCCCTTTCGCCAAAGCGGGCGGGAAATATTGCAGCCGCGAAGAAAGTCTTCATCTTGTCCGATACGAAGCCCCTCAGCTTCCAGCAGATCATCCTGAAACTCCACAATTACTGGAGCGATCAGGGCTGCGTGATCCTGCAACCCTATGACATGGAAATGGGGGCAGGGACATTCCACACGGCGACAACCCTGCGCGCGCTCGGTCCGGATCCGTGGAATGCAGCCTTTGTGCAGCCATGCCGCCGTCCGACCGATGGCCGCTATGGCGAAAATCCCAACCGGCTCCAGCATTATTACCAATATCAGGTGGTTCTCAAACCATCGCCGCCGGATATCCAGCAGCTCTATCTCGACAGTCTGGTGGCGATCGGCATCGATCCGATGCTCCACGATATCCGCTTTGTCGAGGATGACTGGGAAAGCCCGACGCTCGGCGCCTGGGGACTCGGCTGGGAAGTCTGGTGCGACGGCATGGAAGTCACCCAGTTCACCTATTTCCAGCAAATGGGCGGCTTTGACTGCAAGCCGGTCGCCGGCGAATTGACCTACGGGCTCGAACGACTGGCCATGTATATCCAGAATGTAGACAGCGTCTATGATCTGGATTTCAACGGCGTTGATAGTCCTTTGGGGGGAGTCACTTACGGCGACATCTTCATGGATAATGAGAAGCAGATGTCGGAGTGGAATTTCGAGATCGCCGATACCGCGACCCTGTTCGACCTGTTCAACAAGGCGGTCGGCGAATGCGAGAACTGCCTCGCGGCAAAACTGCCGATCCCGGCCTATGAACAGGCGATCAAGGCGAGCCATGTATTCAACCTGCTGCAGGCGCGCGGCGTGATCAGCGTCCAGGAACGCGCCAGCTACATGGGCCGCGTCCGCGATCTCGCCAAGGGCAGCTGCGAAGCGCATATGGTCAAGAACGGATGGGCCGCGTGATGGTTTATTTGCTGCATACCGTTAGTCCTGAGCTTGTCGAAGGGCGCTTCTCGGCCGAGAGGCGTGGTTCGACAGGCTCACCACTAACGGTTCAGCCGATAGCATTGCCATCATGACCGACTTCCTCCTCGAACTGCTCTCCGAAGAAATCCCCGCACGGATGCAGGCGAAGGCGCGTGTGGACCTCGGACGGCTGTTCAGCGAACAAATGACCGCAGCGGGCCTGAAGGCCGGCGCGATCACCGTCTGGTCGACGCCAAGGCGACTTGCGCTCATCGCCAGAAACCTGCCGCCGCAGACCGAAGCGGTGAGCGAAGAGGCCAAAGGACCGCCGGAAGCGGCGCCCGATCAGGCGGTTGACGGCTTTTGCCGCAAAAATGATGTCACCCGCGACCAGCTCGAAATACGTGACGTCAAGGGGCGACCCACTTATTTTGCGGTGATCAACAGACCGGGTCGGGACACGAAAGATGTGCTGGCGGAAGCCATTCCGGCGATCATCAGAGGCTTTCCGTGGCCGAAGTCGATGCGCTGGGGGGATGCGAGCACTTCGACCGAGAGCCTGCGCTGGGTGCGGCCATTGAGCGGGATAGTGGCGATATTGGGCGATGATCTGGTGCCGTGCGAGATTGACGGCGTGACGTCAGGCTATGAAACCGTCGGACACCGTTTTCATCATAAGAAAACAAATACCGTTAGTGGTGAGCCTGTCGAACCACGCCTCTCGGACGAGAAGCACCCTTCGACAAGCTCAGCACGAACGGAACTGGGCGGCATCACAATCGGCAATGCCGGAGACTACGCCCAGAAACTGCGCGCCTGCCACGTTCTCGTCGACCATGAAGAACGCCAGAATATCATCCGCGATGGTGTCGCCAAGGCCGCATCGGATGCCGGACTGGACCTGGTCGAAGACGAAGGTCTGGTGATCGAGAATGCCGGCCTCACCGAATGGCCGGTGCCGTTGCTCGGCAGCTTTGATCCCGCGTTTCTCGATGTGCCGGAAGAGGTGATCCAGCTGACCGCCCGGGTGAACCAGAAATATTTTATCTGCCGCGACAAACAGGGCGCTCTCGCCCCGAATTTCGTCTGCACGGCGAATATCGCGGCCAGCGATGGCGGCAAGGCAATCATCGCGGGGAACGAAAAAGTCCTCGCCGCGCGGCTCTCCGATGCCAAATTCTTCTGGGAACTTGACCAGAAGACGTCATTGGAGGATCATGCAAAGAAATTGAGCAACATTGTGTTCCACGAGAAATTGGGAACGGTTGCCGACAAGGTAGAGCGTGTAGTCAAGTTGGCTGAGTGGTTGGCGTCTTTAGAAGGGACTGGGTTACTCCGTGCGAACAGACTCAACTGGCTGCACGTCTCTGCAAAGCCGATCTCGTCACCGAAATGGTCGGCGAGTTCCCCGAGCTGCAAGGCTTGATGGGCGGCTATTATGCAGAGAA